>JACCDY010242323.1_pt1 | contig 10093 bp, 10 predicted proteins | sample 7446391 | NCBI WGS metagenome assembly JACCDY01 (sample SAMN15323451, study PRJNA562643) | freshwater metagenome | isolation source: river surface water | place: USA:Blue River Watershed | collected 2017-08-18
CCTCCACAGGGGGGAGGTGGGGATGAGCGGAGCGGAAGAAGCCCCCCACCACTTAAGTCTTTGTACCGCAATCCATGTAATGACATCCCTCTTTGGGTACGAGCCGCTTTGGGCAGAACTCCAACCCCTAATTGTACAACCAACCCATATCTGTATAACCGGCGCAACAGGCTGCGGTAAGACTACTCTCGCCGCTGATTTCATCCAGGCTTACCTGAAGCATAATGGTATCTCAGCTGCTAACCAAAATGACTGGGTCTTTAACTTGCACGCCGGCCAAGATCGCGGCATTCACCGCATCCGTGAGTCCCTCATCGATTTTGTCCGCCAACCCACTCAAAAGAAGGGTGTTGTCCGTTGGGTCATCGTGGATGATATGGACACCTTCCCTGAACTTTCGCAACAGGCTCTCCGACGTCCAATGGAGCTCTATAAGCACCTGACCTGTTTTTTTTCATTGGAAATCAACAACATTCATTGATTCCCCCCTTGCAATCCCGTTGCCGCTGCTTTTCAATCCCGCCACTCGATTTTACCACGGTTGGTCCAAAGATTCTCGAGCGCGCAGGAATTGATACGAGTGCTCTAACTCAAAAAGCCCTAGCATGGTTTGCCGTTAGCAGCTACGGTAATGCAGCAGAATATACTCATCATGCAAATCTCATTTCAGCATTCGTAAAGCACAAAGGTTATACCCTTACGGATGATCTATGTATCGAACTCTGTTCAATCCCACCCTACATGGACTATTATCCCTTCTTACAGGCTTTTGTTCGTAAAAACAAGAAGGAGGTCCTCGAACATGCAACTAAACTCTGGTTTCGTGGGTTTTCATTTGAAGACATTCTAGAGTCCACAGAGTTTTCTATTAACTTTTTCGGATTCCCCGATGTTAATGACGCGACGATTTTAAGCAGATGGCTAATCTTAGCATGGGCAGCATATTGTCAGGGATACACATCATATTATAGCCTGTGTTCAACAATTACGCATACCTTTGAAAACCTCACATAATTGTAGAAGGATGACTAGCAAGAGAGACAATATCTTCAGGGAAAAGGTTACAAGCGAAGATGTGGAACATGTATTAAGGATCCTTCAATTTAGTGGTTTATCCGATTCTCAAGTTTTTTCAGCAAGAGATATCCATGTGGATGATTTTGGTGAAGCATTACTTTACCTCGAATCACTCTATATACCATTCAAGGCCAAGAAGTATTTGTACGGCGAGATGACGCCTCATAGAATCCTAACTGTAATGCGCCAGTTATTGCGTGCTGTGGGTTATACCATTCAAAGTCATGAAAAAACATCGAATGGTGTAAAGGAGATGGTTTATCAAATTGTGCGAAAAGTGTTTGATTCGGCGGATGTGCCACTAACTATGCAAATAAGTTTTAATTAAGCCTATTTTTTAAGAATACCTTTTTGTTTTCTACCTTTCCGCTCCCCCCGCTTTCCGTTTATAGCCCCGACCCAATCATGAACAGATCCCGTATAACCAGATCACTTGACATAACCTGATCTTCCGATAAGCGCAAGAACCACCCTAAATGTTTGCGACGTATGAGTTCGTTATAGGGTATGGTTGCATAGATCGCATCTTGTTTTATTTCGAATGGCAGGCGCCCTTCCTGTCCGGCCGCTAAGTATTCCTCTAATTGTATCCTCCGTCCATTTATCCCACGAGACAATTCCGCATATGGTTGCACAGATACACTGGGATCCTCTACTGCATATGCTATAAAGTCCCACTTCCAGTCCGCTCTAGCCTCCGCACCGCCGTTCTGCTCCGCAAGACGACGATACGACTCCGCCGACCACTTCTCAAAAACAGGCAGGCCAGCCGCCGGCGCCCACACTGCATTCATCGACGGGACCATCGTACCACGTGCACCAGCATATGTCTGGTCATTGTCCATACCAAAGAAGACAATCTGATCACGAGGCAAATCACCGAATCCACGTAGACAGATCGTCGACGGCTCCAGCCAGAGACCACCAAACCGCGCCAAAACAGTTGCACGGATCCAGTTCATCTCCGCCGGCCCTACATCCGCTATAACATTCCGCATACGAGGAGGAAGCTGCTCCCAACCACCGAGGCGTGATGCCAAATCGGCGAGACCAGTTATGACTTCAACATTATACTTGTCTCCATTCGCGGCGACAATGTTCGAATAACAGAGATTCAAAAATGGCACATTCATAACACGCGAAGAACGTGCACCGAAATCCATCCAGGGCCGTGAATTCACCTGCGAGTCATTGTAATAGAGCCAAATTGTTGGATTCTGAAGGCCCGTAGCTAAGAGATTCTTATCAGCAAAGGGATTGGCTGCAATCATACCCTTAGAAACCATTGAGCCGAGCACTAGGGCGGCTGCAACAACTACACCAACTGAGGTCCACATAATACGTGATTCCATATTCCTGCTATTTACCTGCGGTTTTCTAGCATCCTATACCGCGCATTATCTGTATCAGCCGCTGCATTGAGGTTCTGCGCTCCATTTGTCAACACGAGCTGCTGCATCCGTGTGAAATGATTTGCCGCCGCCATATCACTCTCCGCTGCACGTCTCTGGCGCGCCTCCTCGCGCATCTTGAACTCCAGCTCCGCATTCGCCAGAGCCTGGCGCTCATGATCAGCCAATGGCGCTGGCCCCTTTTCACGCTCAGCCCTATATGTCTTGATATCTCGGTTCTCCACCCTCACACCAGCCACCTGACCACTAAATGTTGAATCCGTAGTATAGGCCTTTCGTAGATCAGTATAATGTATATCTGCATTCGCCGGGGCCGTATAGTCTGCTGGCCTATCTCGACCTAACTCAACACCCATACCTGCAGCCAGCGTCAACGCCATCGCCTGCGGATGCACTATCTGTATCTGATTACCTGTTGCTGATCTTGACTCCTTCTCGAACATCGAATTGAATACATCACGATTGAATTTACCACTAAATGTATTACCTTGAGCACCACCTTCCTCCTTCAACCAGTCACCATAACCATCCTCATCTGGATCTGGTAGACGTGTCTTCTCAAACATCTCATTGAAAACATTCATGTTAAGATTCTTGGGATCGAGGGCAATTGGCTGTACATGCTTATATCTGTCATCATCCGTTGCACGTGTCTGCGCAAGACCCTGCGCCGTCTGTTGACCACCGGTACTCATCTGCTTTCCTTTGACACGTTTGATAATTTCATTTAAATACGCATAGGCGCGTGTCACTGCCTCGAACTGCTGCTCTGAACCACCCTTATCTGGATGCGCTCTGATCGCCGCCCGCTTGTAATGCCGCTTCAGTGTCTCCTCATCAAGGGTCTCTTCATCAGTTATATGGAGCACTTCCATACAACTCTGGAAAAAAGAAAGCGCCTTCTCGGTTGGCTTCTTTGCAACCTGCTGCCATGAGGTTCGTGGCTGGGCTCCTGCGACCTGGGTGTTATAGGACACAAGTTGCTGTTGAACAGCACCCCTAAATGTATCCGCTACCGTCGCTGCTCCACCCGCTGCTCCGCCTGCGGCTAGCGCTGCTGTACCCCTATTTGGATAACTCATCGGTGGCTGCTGTGCCTGTGGCCTAGCCCCACCCTCCCCTGGTAGCAACGGTGCCCCGCGCCCTGATTCTACCACCATTATGTAATTCAACAACGAAGGATAGATCCCTGCATACTTCGCCGCATTTACATACTCCTGACCAGCCAATAGCAACTTCAACGTACTAACACGTGCTGTTGGACCAAGCGCAAGTAGATTCGTATAGATTCTTACATGCGCTGGGTTAAACTGTTGAAGAGAAACACCATTCCCCATATCTTACATTAAACACGCAGATTCCCTTAGGCCAACCTGCCGCGCATCATCGCCGCCGTTGGAATCGGAATCTCAGGTTCACACTCCCACAGCCACCTCTTGCCAATCGAGAAGATCCCAAAATTCTCAGGGAACCACTCAGGTGCAACCGCCGGCAACCGTGCAACCGGATCCTGCGCAGGAATCAATCCCCAACTCTCACGGGGCAACACCAACCCTAATTGTTCCACCGGCCGAAGCGGGATCTCAGTTTCACCGCGCCGTAGCTGACCCCAGCCTTCAACCCCAAGCACAATCGCCAGATCCGACCATAACGGAGGCAGCGACCAGGGGAAATACCACTCAGCTGATGCACAGGCCTCGCAGCCATCAGGACCCAACCCCGTATAATACATAACCACCCACCTCATTGTCTCCAAATACCGTCTGCAAATCAGACCTACATCCCCGCAACCCGCCTGAATATAATACTCCTGGTTCCAATCAGCCTTCAAAGTCTTCCCATCACGACCACAAAACACCCGTTCCGCCTTCAGCCTCAAAGGCTCATCCTCCGCATCATCTCCCGCTGGAAGTCCCAGCTTCTTTCGAATAACAGACTGAATCTGGTCCTTCTCCGTTGCACCAAGCACAGCAAAGAGCGCGCACCAGGTCCCCGCATTCAAACCGCCCCCAAGAGTCCACAGCCTCTCCGCCGATCCAAGCCCTCGTACAAACTCCACCAACCGATCATGCCCATCCTCCTTGATTCGGAACGAAAGCGACGTCGGCAGGAAATCATTACCCAGAATCATCATTGCCGCACAATAATCTTGTAACACTGCTGAATCCTGCAGCCCCAATCCAACCCTAAGTGTATCAATCGAGAACCAGACAAAGAGCTCCTCACCCAAACTATCCCGCTTGATCTCACCCGCCTCCACGTCCTCGCGGAATAACCAAACCGGCGGCGTTCCAACCATAGCCTGCGTCCAGAGCGAGAGTACAATTAGGTCGGCATCAAGGCCGTAAATAATATAGGGATTCGCGGGCTGGTTCGGTAGAGACCGAATAAATGCAACTAGTTTTTGCTCCCCCTCACCGGGTTCATCAGCCGCCGAAATGCGCCATTGCGGCACGAGCTCAGCATGATCAACTGAGAGTCGCCGCAAGCGGGCGCCGAGGCGATCCATGAAGGCCGTTCCAGGTGTCAGTGAATTCGTATCCCATGCTGGCGCTCCTTCCGCCTCCCCCGCTAAGCGCCGATCACGCGCCCCTCTGAAACGCCGCATCCGTTGCTGACGAATCTTTGCCATCGGCGCAACACCATCAACGGCAATATAGATACCTTCGGTTGGCCCCACTTGCTTGATTACCTTATAAGTGTACCGCATGATATGCTCGAGGAACTCATTCTCCCATGCAGTTGGTGCATCCGGCCTGAAGGCGGGCATGCCAGGACGTCGTAGAACATGGTACATTAGACAATTAAAGTCGAATAAAAGCCATCCTGGTGTACATGGCCGGCCTCTGTGAACGAGGCCCTTGATATGACGTGTAAGCTTTTTATAATATGATGGAATACCCATAATGCTATGCTAGTTAACCCTAACTGTATTTATTGGTGATCAGGTTTAGGCCTCTGGCCCTGTGGCCCTGTGGCCTACGCCCTCCTATCAAAAGCCTGATGCTTGATTAGATATGTCAGGAGTGGCACCAGGACCAGTAAAGACAACAGCCACGGCTGCAAATGCAACAGCAGGCTCATACGCTGAAAGATTCAGTCTTAGTAAGCTCATCGGTGTCATCAAGGAGACTGTCAAATTAGGTACACGAATGTTACCCGATGCAATCTTCTACAGCACCATGTTCTTTTCGTTAGTCACCATGAATTACACCCTAACTGTCATTGCAATTTTCATGCTTGTCACTGTCGCACTACGCGGAGTTCTTGGCATGGCATTCAAGAACATCTCCCCCCTCATGGTCGGCCCTGTTGCAGATCAATGTGTTCCTGGATTCGATGTAACCGAGGGATCCAAAGAACGCACCACCATCGCCGGCAGAAGTTCATTCCCCTCTCCGATTGTTTTCCCTGCTGCCGCCCTCGCTGCATATAACATCACCGCCGTTATGAATGTGTCCGAGTCCCTTAACAACCTCGGCGCAGACTACGCCGCTAAGCCCTTCTTCTCTGTTGCCCTTTCCGCAATTCTCCTGGCTGTCATTATATTTACGCAAATAAAGGGTGAGTGTGAAACATTCAAGGGTGCACTCGGCTCAGCATTCATCGGTCTCCTAATTGGATTTGTAGGCTTTATGATCGCTAATCACGTATTTGGTGATGAGGGAACAAACGTTCTGGGTATCCCTCTTCTCAAGTCCAACGCCGCAGAAGGTAAACCAATCTACATCTGCGGCCCAACATCTGGGTCCATGCAGCCTACAGAATAACACCCCTAATAGTAAGTAGAGAATGAGTATCACGGCGATCATACCAACCATAGCTAAATATATTACAAGCGGTTTTGATGCATTACCGACATCTATTGGCGTTACTACACTCTTTCTTGGATCCACAATGATGAATGTCAGCTATATCTTCTTTTTTATAGGAATTGCACTGTTCCTGCCCCTCATAATATTCCTATTGAAAAATACAATTGGAGCAGCCCCTAGTATTAAAGAATATTTAGATATCGGCTACTGGTTCCCGATCATGACCTTCATATGTGTATATATCATTGTTAATGCAGGGTATTTGGTTGCACAGTCCCCTGATGGAAGTGCCCCGGATTATATGATACAAGCACGTCGTTCACAGGCAGTGTTCGCAATGATATATTCATTGGCATTCTTTGGTCTTGCCTGGTGGTACAATCATACAATTAGGGGTGAGTCTGAAGTTAGCAAGGCGGTTGTTTCTATTGTTCTTGGTGCCGGTCTTTCTGTGGCCTGGTATCATATCTTAACTGCATGTGGTATGACAAAGCTGACGGATATTTTCGGTATAACCAGTCGTCTTTTCAATAAGCCTGAAACCCCCTCACCTACCGTCTGTTATACTGTTGAGTAAGACGCCTGTAACCTTCATGTTAAATTTGATGCTGCTGTCTGTTGCATATTGCAGCCAGACAACACCATGTATAAGTGTTTCGCACGATCGATTCTCCCTGCCCTCGCAGGTGCATCAAGTGGGTCTGTACTGACCTACATGTACTACGATGCATTGCGTTATCAAGAACGTAACATGGCTACTAAATTCCAAGTAAGGTCCGCAGCCTTAATAAATGACTCTCAGCATTGATCTTGACCTCTCTCTTGATCCATCCTATACGTAATGCACCCATCCATGATCCCTTAACGGTATCCGCCTCACATGAGACTGACTGTTTTGCAGCCGGTCCATATAGCCCCTCCAAACTATCAAATGTAACACCCGATGTAATACCTCGCCGCGCATTAACAGCTTCATGAAAATTCCAGAGCCATTCCCTAACTGTATTTTTCAGTGCAGCTCCACGCAAGGCTGTCCAATTAAATGGATGTTCTCGAACATATGTTAACATATGTTCCTGACAGACAGGACAAGGTAAGGCGCGAGGTAAAAGATGGACAAAGTAATCGATTTCTTGCGCTTCTTGTGCGGCGAGTAATGGCAGAGTCTGTGATCCTAGTCGTTCACCCGCTACATGTAAAATAATCCACAATGCCGGACCCCATATTTCATTCTGAGGAACACCAGTTACATATGAAAAATTGACCCCATTCGTGCCCTTTTTTCTGCATGCGCATCCCATGTCTTACTGCATATCTAAGCTACTCTGGCAATCGCTGGAATCCGCACTTTGGCGCGAATCTCGTGCTTATGTTCGGGATCTTGCGCATATCCTCGACGTCGACCCTGTCGCACTTGAAAAGGCCGTCCTGCCGGCACGTGATCAGATAAAAGTCTCTCTTCTCGATAACAGTGATGAAGACATGCTCTGTAAGGCTGCAATTCCGCTCGCTGATGGACGAATGGCCGCCCGTTGTCGTAAACCCGTTGTACAATTAGCTGATAGTGCGCATAGCCGGTTCTGCTACATGCATCAACACATTCAACCAACCATCCAAATGCGCCTTGATTGCGGTATCCCTATCCCAAAAGAACTCGAACGGTTGACCCTCACAGATGCATGTGACCTCGATGGACGTGAAATCCCAACTCTTTGGTTTGATTCGAGCGGAACCGTTTATGATGCAACCCTAAATGTACGTGGTCATTACGATAAGAAAACAGGAGAGCTGGAGTTCTTTGAGTTTGAAGAAGGCAACTGATAACCCTTCATTACCTCTGCAACATGACTCTTAATACTATCATAAGGCACTGCTGCGCCCTCATTTTTTGCATCAACTGCCGCGCTGAGGACAGCGTCAATGGTATCTGCGATCCAGTCCATCGCCGCCTCACCCTTCAAACCTCGCGTCGTTGCCGCCCCGAGCCCAATTCTGATCCCCGATGGATTCAGCGCAGACTTATCTCCTGGAATCGTGTTCTTGTTAACCGAAATACCAGCCGCCTCCAGTGCCTTCTCCGCCTCCGCACCAGTCAAACCCTTGGACCGCAGATCAACCAACATAAGATGATTATCTGTCCCACCCGTTATGATCTTGTAATCACGGCGACCCAGCGCAGCTGCCAAAGCTCTAGCATTCCTTTGCACCCACTCCATATAACCCCTAAATGTATCCTGGGCGACTTCATGCAACTGCGTAGCAATTCCCGCAATCTGATTCATATGGGGGCCTCCCTGCAAACCTGGAAAAACTGCATCCGCAATCTGCTGCTCGAGCTCACGGCGTATAAAAATCATGCCTGCACGAGGACCACGGAGTGTCTTATGTGTGGTTGTGGTTACAACATGACAATGAGGGAATGGTGAGCTCATGAGACCCGTTGCAACGAACCCAGAGATATGTGCTATATCCGCCATGAGATATGCACCTACCTTGTCTGCCGCCCGCCTGAAACGCTCATAGTCGAAATCTCGTGAATAGGCAGATGCGCCGCAGATAATTAGCCGCGGCTTTGTTGCCTCCACGAGACGCTCGAAATCCTCGTAATCAATGAGGCCATCCGAACTAGTACGATAAGGAATGCTCTCATAATAGGTCGCAGATGCAGATACGCGCCGCTTGGCCGTCATGAAGCCGTGGGTCAGATGTCCACCACAGGCCAGGTCCAGCCCCATGATCCTGTCATGGGGCTTCAAGAGACCGAGATAGACTGCAAGATTGGCTGGAGAGCCAGAATAGGGTTGGACATTGACAGCCCAGGCACTTGCATCAAGATGGAAGGCTGTTAGTGCACGTTCCTGGCAGAGACGCTCAAGGCGATCAACGACGGCAGTACCACCGTAGTATCTCCGCCCAGGATATCCCTCAGCATACTTATTTGTGAACTCTGAGCCGAGACACTCAAGAACAGCCCCAGATGTATAGTTCTCGGATGCTATTAGCTCAAGGGATTCAGCTTGACGGGAGCGCTCGGCCTGGAGAAGTTCCCATATCTCAGGATCGGTGGCAGATAAACTCATTTTCCTAATTGTACAAAAAATACCATTAGGAAAATTATAAACGCAAGTTATTAATTGTGAGCACGAATATCAGCCTCCACCATCTCTTTAATGATTTCAGCTGTGCTGTAGCGAGGCACCCATCCAAGCTCGGTACGAGCCTTTGTAGAATCGCCTAACAGTAGCTCAACCTCAGCAGGACGGAAATACTTCGGATCCACGGATACAACCACCTCTCCATCAACCTTACCAACTTCGGCCACACCTTCGCCTTCCCATACCACAGTCTTTCCAATTGCTCCAAATGCCATCTGTACGAGCTCACGAATACTGTACATCTCACCCATACTGAGTACATAGTCCACTGGCTGTACCGCCTGTAGCATCAGCCACATACCCTCAATGTAGTCACGTGCGTGCCCCAGATCACGCTTTGCATTCAGATTACCAAGGCGCAGAACCGGCTTCTTTGCCTTGGCAGTAGCCCACGCCGCAACACCCAGCGTAATCTTCCTGCACACAAATGTCTCGCCACGCCGAGGGCTCGTATGATTGAAGAGAATTCCATTACAAGCGAACAGACCATAGCTCTCACGATAATTCTTCACAATCCAGAAACCATACATCTTAGCAACTGCGTACGGACTCTGAGGGTTGAACGGCGTTGTCTCACGCTGGGGTGTCTCGAGGACAGCACCATAGAGTTCACTCGTTGAGGCCTGATAGAAAC
>JACCDY011326748.1_pt1 | contig 10092 bp, 9 predicted proteins | sample 7446391 | NCBI WGS metagenome assembly JACCDY01 (sample SAMN15323451, study PRJNA562643) | freshwater metagenome | isolation source: river surface water | place: USA:Blue River Watershed | collected 2017-08-18
AAAGAAAAAGCCCCCAGATTTCTCTAGAGGCTTAGTATTGCTTGGTGGGTCGGGCGAGATTCGAACTCGCGACCAACGGATTAAAAGTCCGCTGCTCTACCGACTGAGCTACCGACCCAGTAAGACAGAAATTATAGCAAGAACTTGGCTTAGCTTCCCTGGGTTTGCCGACTTTTCCCTCTGCGCCTTGTAATTACAAGAGCGCTACGCGTTTGCCCGTCTTGCGACTGGTGGATTTTTTGAGAAATAGTCCTTAATTCCCCTCAAAATCGCCTCGGCAATTCGGTCTTGGTAGGCATCGTCATTGAGGCGAGCTTCTTCCTGGGGGTTGCTGATAAAGGCGGTCTCTACCAGGATGGATGGAATATCTGGGGCCTTGAGAACGGCAAAGCTAGCTTGCTCAACTTTGGCTTTATGCAAGGGCGCAAACCCACTAATTTGCTTCAGAATCGATGTGCCCACTTGCAGCGAGTCTTTGATTTGGGCAGTGGTCGACAAATCTAGTAATAAGTTAGCAAGCTGCTTGTCTTGCGTTTTGATGTTAATGCCGCCAATGAGGTCGGAGGCATTTTCTTTATTGGCCATCCAGCGCGCTGTAGTGCTACTGGCACCCATTTGAGATAAGGCAAAGACTGAAGCGCCTTTTGCTCTTGGTTCGATGAAGGCATCTGCATGAATCGAGATAAATAAATCAGCTTCAACACGGCGTGCTTTTTGTACTCTAGTGTGGAGGGGTACAAAGTAGTCGCCATCTCTAGTAAGAAAGGGACGCATGTAAGGATCATTCTCAATCTTGTCACGCAAGCGTTTAGCTATCGAGAGCACGACATGCTTTTCTTTGGATCCCATGGCGCCAATTGCACCTGGATCTTCGCCACCGTGCCCTGCATCGATTGCGATGGTAATGAGGCGCTTGTGTTTTGCTGGGGCAGCAGACTGCTTTACATCTGGAATTGCTTGGGCTACTGGCGCCCTCGGAGCATCTTTCTCTTTCTTGCTTGCAAACTGTGCAATCAAATCGATTTCTTCATTCGATTTTTCTAGTGCACTTTCTTTGCGAGCGCTGCTTTTCACTAACTCCATCAAGGGGTCTGGTGGTGTTGATGGATAGAGATCGAGCACCATACGGTATTGATATTCCGCAATCGGGTCTAGTGTGAAAAGTTGGGGCTTGACAGGCTCTTTAAGATCAAACACTAAGCGCACCATGCCTGGCTGGAATTGACCTACCCGAATTTGTGAAACATAAGGATCATTCGGTTTGACTTTGGCTACTAAGTCTTTCAGAGTGGAATTCAATTCCATGCCTTGAACATCCACCACCAGGCGATCAGGGTTGGTCAGTAATTGTTGCGTAATGGGTAATGCTTTATCAGACTCGAGCGTGATGCGTGTGTAATCTTCTGCCGGCCAAATACGGACACCCAAGATCTTGGCACCCCAAGCAATCTCCGCTTCACCAAAGAAAAGGATAAAACCCAACATCTTTGCAGAAGTCTTGAGATGCTTTCTTCTAGAAGAATTAATCAAGGGCTTGCTCATCTCTATTGGATTTGCATCTTTTCGATAACAGTCATTCCTTGGCTAGAGTTGGCCTTGAAGCTAATGTTTCTTGCATTCTCATCATTGCCAGATATCAGGTTAATCCGAATATCAAAAGCAGGAAGGGTGCCCTCAGCTTTCTCTGGCCATTCGATCAAACAGAATCCAGGCTCATCAAAATGTTCTGCAAAGCCAGCCTCTTGCCATTCAAGGGGATCTCGCATTCGGTAGAGGTCAAAGTGATGGCCGATGATGCTTGCTGCAGTGGGTGAGGTGCCACTCCTGATTTGAATAGGATAGGGCTCACACAAGGTATAGGTCGGGCTCTTCACTCGGCCTTCATATCCGAGGGCTTGTAGTAGATGGCGGGCAAAAGTAGTCTTACCAGCCCCAAGATCACCCTCTAGGGAGATATTGAGATGGGTGCCAGGATCCACTTGAAACAGGCAACTAAGACTGAAGGCAAGTTTTTGAGCCAAAGCGCTTGTATCCGCTTCTTGCCTACAATGTTGAGTAAATGAATTCTGAGCCATTTGCCTAGTTTATTCAATTATTAAGCTACATTCTGTATTACTCATGACTTCTTCCCAAATACTAAACTCTGTTGATCAGGCCAATCTTCGCGAATGGTTGAGTGAGCAGTCTCGTCAATTGGGTTTTGATGGCTTGCGTATTACCGATACCCATCTTGGATCAGCCACAGATAGGCTTCATGAGTGGTTGGAGCAGGGTCGCCACGGTCAGATGGAATATATGGCAAGACACGCCGATTTACGATCTGATCCAGGCAAGCTGGTTCCAGGTACTGTCAGGGTAATTTGTGTCACCATGAATTACTTATCCCCCACAATTGATTTTGATGTTGAGTGGCAGCGCTTGGCGGAGCCAACTCAAGCAGTGGTATCAATGTATGCCCGTGGGCGCGACTATCACAAGGTGATGCGCAATCGTTTGCAAGAGTTTGCGCAAATAATTGAAAAACACATCGGATCATTTGGCTATCGTGTATTTACAGACTCAGCGCCATTAATGGAGGTGGAGTTGGCTCGTAAGGCTGGTTTGGGTTGGCGAGGTAAGCACACGATCTTGCTCAATCGTGAATCCGGATCGACATTTTTTTTGGGTGAAATTTTGGTCGATGTTCCGCTGCCGATTGATCAAGAGGAGGATTCGCATTGCGGCACCTGCCAATCTTGTATCGACATTTGTCCTACGCAAGCAATTACTGCGCCGTACCAATTGGATGCGCGACGCTGCATTTCTTATTTGACAATAGAAAACCCAGATGCCATTCCGGTGGAGTTTCGTAGGGCAATGGGCAACCGCATCTATGGATGCGATGACTGCCAATTGATTTGTCCTTGGAATAAATTTGCACAACGCACAGCTTTGCCTGATTTTGCTGAACGTCATGGTCTTGGTAAAGCAAGTCTCTTACAGCTGTGGTCTTGGACTGAGGATGAGTTTGAGAAGCGCCATGAGGGTAGCGCTATTCGCCGAATTGGTTACTCTCGCTGGCGCAGAAACTTAGCTGTAGCGATGGGGAATGCTCTATCTCAAGATGGTATGCCCGAAGAGGATAAAAGTTTGCTCCGAGGTGCCTTATCAATTGCTTTGCCTGCGGCTGACACCCTAGTGGCTGAGCATATTCAGTGGGCGCTGGACTTGTAAGCCTACGTAGCAAATCTTAAGCCCATCTCACTTACAATCATCCTATGTCATCCGCCGACCAACCGTATATAGACCCTAGCGAAATTGCTCTAGAGGCTTCGGTAGCCCAGCGCTTCAAAAACCGTAGCGATGCTTTCTGGACTGGCATTCGGGATGCCGCAGGGGCACCAGCGATGGTCTTGTTTGCCGGCATGGTGGGATTTGGGGCGATGGGCAAAACGAATGGCATGGATGTTTGGTTTACTAGTGCTACCAGCCTCTTTATGTTCGCTCTGCCTGGTCAAGTCGTTTTGCTGGAGATGGCGATTACTGGATCATCGGTGATTGCAATCGCTTTGGCCGTGACCTTAACGTCCACGCGCTTCATCACCATGACCGTGACACTCTTTCCTCAGCTTCATGAAAAAGATCGTAATCACAGCCTTTATGCTTCCGTTCATCTTTTAGCAATGACTGCATGGGCTATCTCCATGCGCGAGTTTCAGACGATGGAGGCCAAGCATCGTTCAAGTGACTTCATGGGTCTTGGTTTGTTATGCTGGTTGACCTCCGTGCCCGGCACTATTTTGTGTTACTTCTTGGCGGGCATGGTACCACCAGCAATCACCTTGGGTTTAGTATTTATCAACCCTTTATTCTTTTTGCTGACTTTTACTGAGGTGAAACCTTGGGTTAACCGCATTGCGATTGGCCTAGGTTTTGTACTGGGCCCATTTTTCTTTATCTTGGATCGCGATACGAGTTTGCTGACTACTGGCTTAGTAGCGGGAACTGCTGCTTATTTATTTGATCGCAAGGTATTACGTAAGAAAGCAGGGGTAATAGGTTAATGAATGCCGCTCTTCAAGGATGGGGTTTGTGGATTGCTTTAGCTGGCGCCACCATGGGAACCTACTTTTGCCGTGCCATCGGTGTTTTACTTGCCAAAAAAATTAACCAAGAGAGCGAAATCTTTCGTTGGCTTGCGGCGGTAACTTATGCAATGGTCGCCGCTCTGGTGGTCAGAATGGTTTTGATGCCTATTGGCCTCCTGGCAACTGTACCCGTCTGGATTCGGATTCTGATTTGCGTTCTGAGTGTTGGTGTGATGGTTTCTAAGCCAACACACCGCCTGGTTCCAGCCTTATTGACTGGAACACTGTTGATGCTAGCGTACGGTGTGATCCGCTAAGTCAACTAATCTAGTAGCTTGGTCTAGAGATGGGCTGCCAAAATTTTGGCTATATGCACCGCGTCCCTTTGTGTGCCATCAGCAATCTGATGGCGACAGCTTGTCCCATCCGCAACCACCCAACTATCTGGCGCCTTACGAATTGCAGGCAAGAGGCTGGCTTCAGCCATTTGCTTTGACACTTCAATGTGTTCTGCTTCATAGCCAAAGCTACCTGCCATGCCGCAGCAGGAGGATTCAATCAGTTTGGGTTCTGCATTGGGAATGAGTTTCAGAAGTTCCATTGCTGGTGTGACAGCAGCAAAGGATTTTTGATGGCAATGCCCATGAAATAGCACTGGGCGCGAGGCTGGTTTCAATTGAAGCTGGAGCTTGCCACTTTTTGCTTCACTAGCTAAAAATTCTTCCAATAGTTGCACGTGCTTACTTACAGTCACTGCACGCTCACCAAAGCCCATGACTAAAGCTTCATCCTTTAATGTGAAAAGACAGGAAGGCTCGAGACCAATAATTGGAACCCCTTTTTCTGCGTACGGGGCTAAATGATTTACTAATTCATCTAAGCTGGCTTTGGCTTTATCCACCATGCCGGCAGCTAAGTAGGTGCGACCACAGCAGAACTCTTTAGAGCAGGTATTGCTCGAGGCGGCTTGTGATTTTTGTTTCTCTAAGCTCTTTTGTGGAATATGAACGCGATAGCCAGCGGCTTTCAGAACCGCTAGTGCCGCCTGCAAGTTTTCATCTTCAAAGTAGGCATTGAAGGTATCAGCTAAGAGCACAACACCTTGATGACCATTTGCGTCTGCTGTACTGAGTTCTGCAGGCGTAAATTGATAGGGTGCAGTTGCGCTCGTATCGCTCCAGAATGTTTTTTCTTTCCAAGTCGGTAAACTTCTTTGCGCAGAAATGCCCATCACCCATTCTTGTAATTTGGCAATCGGGGTAATGTGGTTACGAAGATTGAGTAGCGCGGGCAAACCGGGAATGCTGCTGATAATGGGTGCATATTTCGGTAGATAGGCAACAGCCAGATCGCGTAGCGTATGACCAGTTCGCTTTTTATAGGCCGACAAAAACTCAATCTTCATCTTCGCCATATCAACGCCAGTAGGGCATTCTCGGCGGCAGGCCTTGCAGCTGACACAGAGCTCCATCACTTCTTTAATAGCGTCGCTTCCAAGAGGTGAACTTTCATCTTTGATATCCAGTTGATTAGACAGTGCAAGACGCAGGGTATTAGCGCGACCTCGGGTGAGATGTTTTTCATCACGAGTGACGCGATAACTTGGGCACATCACTTCTGCATCAAACTTGCGACAGTGACCATTGTTATTACACATCTCCACTGCTTTAGCTAAGCCCATGGCAGGGTCTGCGCCAGTACCAGGTGCGCTGGTCTCTTCAGTGACGGGATTGTTTTGTACGTTCCAAGCTGACCAGTCTAAAGCCGGCTGTAGCGGGATGACCTTATAGCTTGGCGGAAAGCGGAAATTACTTGCATCATCCATCTTGGGTGGATCCACAATCTTGCCAGGATTAAACAGTCCATTCGGATCAAATGCGTGTTTAATTTCTGCAAGTGCTTCAGTAATCTTCGGGCCAAATTGCCAGGAGATCCATTCACCGCGGCAGAGCCCATCACCGTGTTCGCCACTGTAGGCACCTTTATATTTGCGCACCAATGCAGATGCCTCTTCAGCAACCGCACGCATTTTTTGTGCGCCATCACGACGCATGTCTAGGATAGGTCGTACATGGAGGGTGCCTACTGAAGCGTGCGCATACCAAGTGCCGCGTGAACCGTATTTAGAAAACACATCAGTGAGTGCCTGGGTGTATTCAGCAAGACTTTCTAAGGGGACGGCGCAATCCTCAATAAAGCTGACTGGCTTACCGTCGCCCTTGAGGCTCATCATGATATTGAGACCAGCCTTGCGTACTTCCCATAGGTTCTTTTGTAAACCAGCATCAGGCATAGCTACTACCGATCCTGGTAGACCTAGGTCACCCATCAAGCTCTGTAGAGATGTTAATTTCTCGAGCAAGGGTGCATGCGCTTCGCCAGAGAACTCCACCAATAGGATTGCTTCAGGAGTTGGGCCGCTAGCATCAATGAGGGCGGTCTCAATGGTTTTCTTAAAGCTTGGGTTATGGCGCGCCAAGTCAATCATGGTGCGATCGACTAATTCAACTGCAGTGGGCCCAAGTTTGACAATATGCTGCGCGCTATCCATCGCCTTGAAGAAGCTTGCAAAGTTCACGACGCCAAGTACTTTGTGTTGTGGCAAGGGCGCCAACTTTAGTTCAAGTGATTTGAAATAAGCCAATGTACCTTCACTACCTACTAAGAGATGAGCTAAATGAACGCTACCATCTTGGGTGTATGGGCGCTCGCTTTGTGGATGAAAGACATCGAGGTTGTATCCAGCTACACGACGTAATACCTTGGGGAAATGCGCTTCGATTTCTGGTTGCAGAGTATTGGCAAGACTTTTAACAAAATCACCCAATTGTTTTGCGGCGCCAGAACTATTGGCGTAATTTCCAAAGCTAGCCACTTGCCCGTTTGCTAGCCAAGCATCAATACCTAAAACGTTGTGCACCATATTTCCATAGGCAATGGAGCGGCTACCACAAGAGTTATTGCCAGCCATGCCACCAATCGTGGCTTGACCAGCAGTGGAGACGTCTACCGGATACCAGAGGCCATGGGGTTTGAGTGCGGCATTGAGGTGATCCAGCACGATGCCAGGCTCAACCACTGCAGTTGCTTTTTCTGGATCGGTATGTAAGAGCTTGCGAAAGTATTTGGTGTTATCAATGACTAGTGCTGTGCCTGTAGTCTGGCCACACTGACTGGTGCCACCACCACGCGGTAGAACTGGAACACCCAGATCAGCTGCAATCTGAATCGCTGTTGCAATATCCTCAGCTGTTTTCGGCACAAAGACGGCAACCGGCATAGCTTGATAAATTGAGGCATCGGTTGCATAACGTCCGCGACTAGCCATATCGGTCATGACCTCGCCAGAGGTTTCTTGTCTGAGGCGCTTCGCTAACTCTGCCTTGTTGGCAACGAATTCTGGAAGTGGTATATCAAGCGGCTTGTTCATGCTGCAACTTTCTCTTTGGATTCTGAGTCAACTAATTGAATAACAACATCGCGTTTATTCATGACGTGTTGCATCATGACCTTGCGCATACGCACGCTATCGCGGGCCTTTAATGCATCTAACATTTCTTGATGTTCGCCGACGGCCTTTTCCCATTTCACGCCATCTTGATTAGAGCGAAAGCGTAGGGCCTCAATCCGAGCATTGACCTGCGTAAAGAGCTGACTTAAGACCGGATTGTTCGCCGCCTGATTAATCGCTTGGTGAATCTTGAGATTCAGTCGGTAGTAGCTCGAGAGATCTCTGCGAGCATACGAAGCCATCATTTCATATTGGAGCGCTTCAAGCTCAATGAGTGCTCGATCGCTAATATTTTGTGCTGCCAGTTCTCCAGAGTAGCCCTCTAGATTCGCGATCACATCAAAGGTATGCAGGATGTCTTCTCGAGTGAGTTGGATTGCAATCGCTCCGCGGTTTGCGATTAGCTCAACTAAGCCGTCAGCTGCTAAGCGTCGAATCGCCTCGCGAATAGGGGTGCGTGATACATTGAGCTGCTCCGCCAGTTCCCGTTCATTAAGTTTGCTCCCTGGCGTAATGACGCCCTCTACCAATAAAGCTCTGAGCTTTAAGAAGGTGGCTTCGTGCAAGTTTTGCGAATTTGCTGGCGTCGTGAGCATCATTTGAAATGCCTTAATTTTGTATACATATTTACTATAACCTATCAATAGCTATAAATAACGCTATAAAACGCTTATTTTTTACTTATTTGATAAATATTTTGCATACAAAATTGTAAATTAGCAAAAAGTGCCTTACACTGGCCTGCAAGATTAACTACAAAAACCAAGCGAGACTCAGCATGCTAAAACTAGATAACCACCTCTCAGGGCGTCATTTCTTACACATCCCTGGACCAAGCCCAGTACCTTCACGCATTCTGCGGGCAATCAGCTATCAAACCATTGATCACCGTGGACCCGAATTTGGTCAGTTTGGCCTCAAGGTTTTGGATGGCATTAAAAAGATTTTTAAGACTGAGCAACCAGTCATTGTTTACTCAGCCTCTGGAACCGGTTCCTGGGAAGGTGCTTTAGTGAATGTACTTAATCCTGGCGACAAGGTGCTCTTTTATGAAACCGGTCAATTTGCTAATTTATGGCGTGCCCTAGGTAAGCGTCTAGGCCTAGATGTTGAGGTGGTGACTAAGCCTGGCCAAGATACTTGGCGTTGGGGTGTTGATGCCTCAGTCATCGAAGAGCGTTTACGCAAAGACACTGGACACGAAATCAAGGCAGTCTGCGTGGTTCATAACGAAACCTCCACTGGTGTTACTTCCAATATTGCTGCGGTTCGTAAGGCGATTGATTCTCTCAAGCACCCAGCTCTTCTCTTGGTAGATACCGTATCTGGCTTGGGTTCTGCAGATTATGAGCATGACAAATGGGGTGCTGACGTTACTGTCTCTGGATCTCAAAAAGGTTTGATGCTGCCTCCGGGTATTGGTTTTAATGCTTTGTCTGCAAGAGCAATTGAAGTTAGTAAAACGAACAAAATGCCCAAATCCTATTGGGCTTGGGATGAGATCTTGGAGTCCAATAAAACCGGCTACTGGCCAACGACTCCGAGCACAAATCTAATGTACGGCTTGCATGAAGCGATCGATATGATGATGGCCGAAGGTTTGGATACTATCTTTGCTCGTCATCAACGTTTAGCAGCAGCTTGCCGTGAAGCGGTCAATGCCTGGGGCTTAGAAATCCAGTGCCAAGATAAAGATTGCTACTCACCAGTACTGACTTGTATTGCTACTCCAGAAGGTATGGATGCAGATGTTCTGCGTAAGCATGCTCTTGAGAAGTTCAATTTATCCCTAGGTACAGGCCTTGGAAAAATCAAAGGCAAGGCCTTCCGTATCGGTCATTTAGGTGATTGCAATGAGCTTAGTCTGATGGCGGCACTTAGTGGAGTAGAGATGAGTTTGGGCGCCATGGGCTATAAGCCTAAGGCCAGCGGTGTTGTTGCGGCCCAAGAATTCCTAAAATAATCAGTAAGTTGGGCTTAAATGGGGTGTTCGTCGACGTAACAATCGGCTAACACCCCTTATAATTCAAGTACTTATATAGATAGTACTTTCATCATATAAAACATATTCGATGCAGAAAGATTTCACATGTTGGCAACTAAACCTTATCTAACCCAAGCTGATGTTCATAAGATTTTGGACGCAGCAGACAAGCATGCTGCAGCAAATAACTGGGCAGTCACGATCGCTGTTTGTGATGACGGTGGCCACTTGTTGGGTTTAACCCGTCGCGATGGTTGCGCACCTGTATCTGCTTATATTGCTCAAGAAAAAGCGCGTACTGCTGCAATGGGTAAACGTGAGAGCCGTGTCTACGAAGAAATTATTAATAACGGACGCACTTCCTTTTTATCTGCCCCACATATTTCGGGCATGTTGGAAGGTGGCGTCAATATCGAGGTAAATGGGTTTACCATCGGCGCAGTCGGCGTTTCCGGCGTTAAATCGACTGAGGATGCCGAAACTGCGAAGGCCGGCATTGCAGCCATTCTGTAAGTTACCTTGACAAATAC
>JACCDY010133241.1_pt1 | contig 10088 bp, 7 predicted proteins | sample 7446391 | NCBI WGS metagenome assembly JACCDY01 (sample SAMN15323451, study PRJNA562643) | freshwater metagenome | isolation source: river surface water | place: USA:Blue River Watershed | collected 2017-08-18
GATAAAGAAGGCCAAATGTATGTCACGAAAGAGGAAGGCTTATTCTTAATACCGACGGCGGAGGTGCCTATCACGAACTTATACCGGGATGTGATTGTGAACGAGAAAGAATTGCCGATCAAAAATGTGGGCCACACACCTTGTTTCCGTCGCGAAGCAGGTTCTTGGGGGGCTCACGTTCGTGGCTTGAACCGTTTGCACCAATTTGACAAGATTGAAATCGTACAGATTCACAAGCCTGAGAATTCCTATGCGGCTTTAGAGGAGATGTCCCTACACGTACAAGGATTATTGCAGAAATTAGGATTGCATTACCGTGTGCTTCGCCTGTGTGGCGGAGATATGGGTTTTGCTTCAGCGTTGACGTATGATATGGAAGCGTGGTCTGGAGCTCAAAACCGCTGGTTAGAGGTGAGTTCCGTTTCTAATTTCGAAACTTTCCAAGCGAACCGCTTGAAGCTAAGAACGAAGGTAGACGGAAAATCAATCCTTTGCCATACCTTGAATGGATCGGCATTAGCACTTCCACGCATCGTGGCATCTATTTTAGAGAATAACCAGGGACCAGATGGAATTAAGATTCCAGAGGTATTAGTCCCTTATACCGGCTTTACACACATTAACTAAAGCCCTTCTACACTCAATCGGAAGCCCTCGCCGTGCAGATTCAAAAGCTGGACGCGAGGGTCTTCTTTTAGCATCTTGCGCAACTTCGTCATGTATACGTCCATACTGCGCGCATTGAAGTAGGTATCATCTCCCCAGATCAATTTCAAAGCATAGGATCTGCTAACTGGACGACCTAAGTTCTCGCAAAGCAGTTTCATTAATTCATTCTCTTTCGGGGTGAATTTTAATTCTGTATCACCAATGCTTAGACGCATTTTTCCCGGCACATAGGTGTAATTTCCAAGGACAATTTCTTCCGCTAAACTAGGCACCGATTTATCCGAATGGCTTCTGCGAAGAATGGCCTCCATACGCGCCACGAGCACTTCCATCGAGAAAGGCTTGGTCAAATAATCGTCTGCACCTACTTTGAAACCTTGGAGCGTGTCTTCCTCCATCGACTTCGCTGTAAGGAAAATGATGGGTACTTGCTGGTGATTTGCACGAATGTCTTTGGCAAGCGAAAAACCATCCTTCTTCGGCATCATCACGTCTAATAAACACAAATCGAACGAGCCTTTAACGAATAAGTCCAAAGCTTCATCCCCGTTTTGCGCCCAAGAAACGTGGTATCCCTTCTTTTTCAAGAACTCCGTTAACAATAAACCCAAATTAGGGTCATCCTCAGCGACTAAAATTTCAGGCGTTTTCGACATAAGGCAAATAGATTTCAAATGTGCTTCCTTCTCCTAATTTACTTTTCACGTGGACCTTGCCGCCATGGGCCTCCACGATTTTCTTTACATAACTTAATCCGAGACCGAAGCCTTTCACATTGTGTACATTCCCCGTAGGAACGCGGTAAAAGGCATCAAAGATGTTGCTCAGCGCTTCCTTCGGCATGCCCATTCCGTGATCTTTCACTTGGATAGAAATTCCTTGATCTTGGCTACGTGCCAGAATTTCTACCTGCGGATTCGATGGGCTATATTTTACGGCGTTATCAATCAAATTATTCAATACATTCGAAATGTGCACTTCATCTAATTCGACCGTGGATGGCAACTTATCCACATTTACCGCTAACGAACCATTCACCGACTCAATCAGAGGTCCATTAATTTCTGCCACCTGATGCACCAGCGCACTAATATCCACTTTTTTACGCTTCAGTGTGATCTCTTCTTTTTCCATTTGGGCGGTCTGCAGCACTCGCTCCACCTGCTGACCTAAGCGGGTATTTTCATCTTTAATTATCCCCAAATACCGCAAAATCGACTCATTTTTACCCGGCTTCAATTCCTCTTGTAATAGCTGCGTAGCTAAGGAGATCGAAGTGATAGGCGTTTTGAACTCGTGGGTCATATTGTTGATGAAGTCATTCTTCACCGTGGCTAATTTTTTCTGTCTTAAAATCGTCAGAACGGCGAAGTAAAAACAACCGATCATCACGAGTAATAATAAGCCAGAACCAGCCAGACTTAGCCCCATCGTTTGCCAAATATAGCTAGCGCTTTCTGGGAAATAAATTCGCAAATGATCCTGTGTCGGATGCAGGTCATTAGGGAATAAGGCGGCTGTAAATGCCAATTTTTGCGATTTTATTTCAGGAGAGGAGGTATACACCCAGTTTCCAGGTGTGGTCTCAATACCAAATGAATAGTCCAAAGTCACCCCTTTATCCGCTAATTCTTTTCGAATCAAACTATCCAAATAACCAGGCTGAATCCGTTGTAAGATAGGCCGATCTTTGAATAAGAAGTCTGAAAATACTTCTTTTGCTAGCTGTGTTTTCTGTAATACTTTTTCCAAATCCTGCCTTTCCGACTTCTCTTGGGCTAATTGCGCTTGCGATTGTGCCTGACGATCACCCAAGTTTTGAACCAAGCGATTAGTTCGTAGACGCATTTTTCTCAAGGCCTTCTGTTGCTCTCTCTTGAGCATTCGATTCATTTCTACCTCTGCTCTAATCCGTTGTCTTGCTTCTTCAGGGTCTTCATCTACCGTATATTCTTCCGTCACCTCAGCTAATTGCCCATTAGGCAACATGAAGGATTTACGTACGAAAATCACATCTTGTCTCGGAGGAGTTAAAATGGGATGTTCTTCTTGGACAGTAGGCTCTGCATACACAGGCGCTTGTTTTTTCTTAGGCTTGGGTGCTTTTGCTACCGATTCGAACTTTTTTTGACGTTCTGCCAAAACAACAAGCTCCTGTTTCTCGAGTTTTCGAACCACTTGATCGAGACTGGTTCGAACGTCTTTGGCAAAATTCTCCTGTTTCGTTTCTAACATAAAACGCAACCAATACGCCTGAAACCCAATTAAACCTAACAGGGCAAAAGACATCAAGGCGATTAGTAAGCGTATTTTTCGTTTCGACATAAGAAAATAATTCGCTACAAATGTAAGAGATAATTAGCAGCCGCTCATCACATTAACACTCTTTAACATTTATGAATTAAGCGGTTTTCGTAAGTTTGCACCGGATCAAAAACCAAAATCTTATGAAATATTTATTCGTCACCGCTTTAGCTGTTTGCTTGTCAACTTCGGCTTTCGCGCAAGAAAAACAAGAAGCTACCGTAAAAATTCTAATCAATGAAAACGGCAAAGAACGCATTATCGAGAAGAAATTCACTGACTTAGCAAAGGCAGATGCCGAAGTACAGAAGTTAAACGACTCGCTACAAATCACAGTCACTAACTCAGGTGGAAAGAAAAAAATCATCCGCATGGATGTCAATAAAAGCCACTCGCGTATGTCTGACCAACCGGGTCACATTATTGAAGAGCGGATTGAAGGGGGTTCCGAAGGAGGCCCTGACAAACGAGTAATTATTCGCCGAGGTGGACCAGGAATGGCTTTAGCACCGGAAGCACAAAAAAATGTGATGATCTTCCGTGGAGAAGGTGGCCCAGAAGGCTTGAAAAAAGAATTCAATATTCAATTAGATGGACCAATGGGCGGACCTAGCATGGGTTTAAAAAAGTTAAAAAAATGGGCAGAAGAAAAAGGATCGAAAACTATCCACGGCCTTTCAGGTAAGCAAAATCAACCTTTCAACGGCAAGTTAAACGTTCGATTCAACGCTCCAGAAAAAGGAAATGTGACTATCGCCGTGACAGATGTAAACGGGAAAGAAATCGCAACTGAAATTGTGAAGGATTTCCAAGGTGATTACTTAGGTCAAATCGACTTGAAGAAAGCAGGTACAGGCGTGTATTTCTTACGCGTTACGCAAGGAAATGATGGAGCTGTAAGAAGAGTAGAAGTAAAATAATCCGCTTAAGGTTTGAGAATGAAAAAGCCTGGAATTTATTTCCAGGCTTTTTTTTTAGTTCTGCTACTTTCCCATATTATATAAAACGAAGGCATAAGAATCAGCCGTCAATTCAATTAGTTTAGCCGTATTAGAAGAACCGTGACCGCTATTCGTATCGATACGGATGATCATGGGTTTCGCCGCTGTGTTCTTCTCTTGAAGTGTTGCTGCATATTTAAATGAGTGCGCAGGCACTACGCGATCATCATGATCAGACGTAAACACCATGGTGGCAGGATAATTCATCGCTTTGATATTATGCAAAGGCGAATAGGCATAGAGTGCCTTGAATTCTTCTGCATTATCGCTGCTACCATAATCAGCTACCCAGTTCCATCCTATCGTGAATTTTTGGAAACGCAACATATCCATCACACCCACCCCTGGAAGAGCTGCAGCAAACAAATCAGGTCTTTGGTTAATCGCAGCGCCCACTAATAATCCGCCGTTAGAGCGACCAGATGCAGCTAAATACGCTGGAGAAGTATATTTCTCGCGAATCAAGTATTCCGCCCCGGCAATGAAGTCGTCAAAAACGTTTTGCTTTTTCAACTTCATTCCTGCCTCGTGCCACTTCTCGCCGTATTCACTACCACCACGTAAATTAGTGACCACATAAATCCCACCTTTTTCTAACCAAGGAATTAAGCTGGCAGAGAAGGACGGAGTAGAGCTAATGTTAAATCCTCCATAGCCATAAATGATCGTTGGATTTTTGCCGTTCAGACTAAGGCCCTTTTTGCTCACGATAAACATCGGTACTTGGGTGCCATCTTTGGATGGATAGAACTTTTGCACGACCGTATAATCTGATGGATCGAAGGCCAAAGTCGGTTTTTGGAATACCGTAGACGTATTCGATGCTAAGTCATAGCGGTAAATCGTCGGCGGAAAATTGAAAGAGGAATACGTATAGAACGTAAATTTATCTTCTTTCTCACCACCAAAACCACCGGCATTTCCTAAACCTGGCAAGGCCACAGTTCCTAATGCTTTTCCTGTGTAATCATAGATAGACACGCGGGAAGTCACATCTTTTAAATAATTCAAGAACAAGCGTTTGCCCACGGTATTCACCCCTTGCAAAGGCTCCGGTTTCTCTGCAACGATAGTTTTCCAGTTTTCCTTCGAAGGATTCGCTGGATCTACCCGAACGATTTTCTTGTTCGGAGCTCCTTCATTCGTTTCCAAAATCAAGATATCACCATCGTTATCCACGATACTAAAATCGTATTTTCCAGGTTCAGCCACAACAGGCTTGAACTTTGTTTCTTTTTTAGAAGCATCTAACACCCAAAGCGCATTCCCATCCAATCCTTTGCCACGGTCTGAAATCGTCAAGAAGGCAAAACGCTCGTCATCCGATGTGCTTACTGTGTGGAAACGTTGCGGATTTTTCGGATCCTCATAAACCAATTGATCTTGTGACTGAGGCGTTCCTACCGTGTGAAACCACACTTGATGGTTCTCGTTTTTCGTGCTCAATTCCTTACCTTTACCCGGCTCTGGATAGCGAGAATAGTAGAAGCCGTTGCCTTTCCAAGCCACACCACTCACTTTTACCCAGCTCAATTCATCGGCTAAGTTTTTACCCGTTTCCATGTCGCGAACGTAATAGGTTTGCCAGTCGCTTCCGCTTAAGCTCAGACCTACACAGGCATATTTTCCGGTCTTGTTCAAAGAGAAAACCGTTAAACGTGTCGTTCCATCTTTCGATAAAGTGTTCGGATCGATAACCTGCTCTGGTTTCCCATTGAGGCCTTTTTGACGGTATAAAACGGATTGGTTTTGCAAGCCGCTGTTTTTGTAGAAATAATACCACTCGCCTTTGCGTGAAGGAGCAGAGATTTTTTCGTAGTTACTAAGCGCCTCGATGCGCTTTTTGAATTCTTCGCGAAGCGGGATTTGGTTTAAATAACCAAAACTAACTTCATTTTGTGCCTTCACCCAGGCTTTTGTTTCCTCGCTATTGTCGTCTTCTAACCAGCGATACGGATCCGCCACTTGGGTTCCGTGGTAATTATCGACGTGATCGATTTTCTTAGTAGCAGGGTATTTCATTTGGGCCAATGCAGACGCAGATACGAGCATCATCGCTGCGATTAAGTGTTTAGATGTTGACATAGGTTTGATTTAGAATAGAGATCCTGTCTCGGCTCTAGGCGCTATCCCCACATGGCGGTACGCTTTTTCAGTAGCCTCACGCCCTCTAGAGGTGCGCTTCAAGAATCCCTCTTGTATTAAAAAAGGTTCATATACTTCTTCGATGGTTTCGGCCTCCTCGCCACACGCTGTAGCAATGGTCGTTAAGCCAACTGGGCCACCTTTGAATTTTTCAATAATGGTCATTAGAATGCGATTGTCCATTTCATCTAGGCCGTTTTGGTCTACATCCAAGGCATTCAAGGCGATTTCAGCGATTTTAACATCGATGGAACCATTACCTTTCATTTGGGCAAAGTCACGGGTACGACGCAATAAATTATTCGCGATACGTGGCGTTCCACGGCTACGACGTGCAATTTCGTAGGCCCCTGATTCATCAATCGGCATATCTAAAATCGCCGCAGAGCGTTTCACGATTTTAGTCAATAAAGCGGCATCATAATACTCCAGACGCGCATTAATCCCAAAACGCGCCCGCAAAGGCGAAGTCAATAAACCGGCTCTAGTTGTCGCTCCGATGAGGGTAAATGGATTCAATCCAATCTGAATGCTACGCGCATTAGGCCCAGAATCCAGCATAATATCGATCTTATAATCCTCCATCGCGGAATACAAGTATTCCTCCACAATCGGATTCAAGCGGTGAATTTCGTCAATAAATAATACGTCGTAAGGCTGCAAATTCGTCAACAAACCCGCTAAATCGGAGGGCTTGTCTAATACGGGACCCGAAGAAATCTTCAGGGTAGAACCTAATTCGTTCGCGATGATGTGAGATAAAGTCGTCTTGCCTAAACCTGGAGGCCCGTGCAATAAAACATGATCCAAAGCCTCCTCGCGGGCTTTTGCCGCCCCTACGAAGATCTGAAGGTTATCTACAATTTTACCTTGACCCGAAAAGTCCAAAAAGCTCAAGGGCCGCAGGGCCTTGTCAAACTCCTTCTCTTGTGGGTTCAACGCCTCCGCATCCCCAGTTAAATAATCTTCACGCATCGTCGAAATAGTAAATTGAAATCAAAGATAATTTTTTTATTGAGAAGATTTTATAGTTTTGGAAAACCAAAAATCTGAACCTCCACCTATGTCATCCATTTTCATCGGCGAACTAGCCGGAACTGCTACCCTACTCTACCTTGGAAACGGCGTTGTGGCCAACATGTTATTAAAAGATACGAAAGGAAGTGGCACAGGATTATTAGCTATTGCAGCTGCCTGGGCCTTTGCTGTCACCATTGCCATTTATGTTTCCACCTATTTCGGAAGCTCAGGAGCCCACTTAAATCCCATCGTAACCATTGCAGGTTGTGTAAAATCAGGGGATTGGAGCTTATTTCCTACTTTCATCGGAGCCCAATTAACGGGGGCGATGTTAGGCCAATTATTGGTTTGGTTACATTATAAGCCACATTACGATGCTACGACAGATAAAGGAGCGATTCGCGCCTCTTTCTGTACAGATCCAGCGATTAAAAATACGCCATTCAACTTTATTTCGGAGGCCTTTGCGTCTGCCTTAGCGGTGGTTGCTTTAGGTACTTTTTCAACGATTGATACAGGATTAGGGCCATTTTTAGTCGGTATTTTAGTCTGGGCGATTGGTCTAGGCCTAGGGGGAACCACAGGTTATGCGATTAATCCGGCACGTGATTTAGGACCGAGAATTATGCACGCCATTTTACCTATTCCTAATAAAGGGGATTCCGGCTGGGAATATGCTTGGATTCCGGTGTTAGGACCAGCAGCTGGTGCCGTGTTAGGTGCCTATATTTTGACTCTCAACTAATTGACTATGTACGTAGGATCCATTGATCAGGGCACGACGAGTTCCCGTTTTATCATCTTTAATAAGGCTGGCGAGATTATTTCGGTAGGCCAAAAAGAGCACAAACAGATCTATCCCCAAGCGGGCTGGGTGGAGCATGACTCGCACGAGATTTGGAAAAATACACAAGAGGTCATCGGTTTAGCCTTAGGCAAAGCGAATCTTTCCGCGAAAGATTTAGCGGCGGTGGGAATCACCAACCAGCGTGAAACAACCGTGGTTTGGAATAAAAAAACGGGTAAAGCTTATTATAATGCCATCGTTTGGCAGGATACTCGCGTAGGATCCGAGCTTGCAGAATTAGCGAAGGATGGCGGAATGGACCGTTTCAGAGCCAAAACCGGACTACCATTAGCCACCTATTTCAGCGGTTTAAAGCTGCGCTGGTTATTAAATAATATCGACGGTTTACGGGCAGACGCAGAAAAAGGCGATGCCTTATTCGGTACGATGGACACCTTCATCGCTTGGCATTTAACAGGTGGAGTAGAGGGCGGAATCCACATCACGGATGTGACCAATGCCAGCCGTACCCAATTAATGGACTTGCAAACCTGCGCCTGGGATGATGAAATTCTGCAGGTTTTAAGCATTCCTAAAGCTATGCTTCCAGAAATCAAATCCAGCTCACTCGTTTATGCGAAGGCGAAAGGGGTGCTTGGTGGCGTTCCTCTAGCAGGAATTTTAGGAGATCAACAAGCTGCTCTTGTGGGCCAAACCTGTTTCGACCCCGGTCAAGGCAAAAATACCTATGGAACTGGCTGTTTCTTATTGATGAATACGGGAACGAAAGCGATTCCGTCCCAATTTGGCCTATTAACAACTGTGGCATATCAATTAGGCAACGAACCAGTACACTATGCACTTGAAGGATCCGTAGCGATTACAGGTGCCCTAGTTCAATGGTTACGCGATAATTTAGGCATCATCAAGCATAGCCCTGACATCGAAAAGCTGGCTAAACAGGTGGAAGACAATGGTGGATGTTATTTCGTCCCAGCCTTCTCCGGATTATATGCCCCTTATTGGAAACAAGATGCCCGTGGAGCCTTAGTAGGTTTAACTCGCTATATCAATAAATCACACATCGCTCGGGCTGCTCTAGAGGCAACAGCTTTCCAGACATGGGAAGTATTAGAGGCCATGGAAAAAGATGCAGGCATACCGATTGCCTCCCTTCGGGTAGATGGCGGGATGGTGGTGAATCAATTATTAATGCAATTCCAATCCGACATTATCGGCGAAGAAGTAATCTGCCCTAAAATTATTGAAACTACGGCTTTAGGTGCTGCTTATGCGGCAGGACTAGCGGTAGGATATTGGGAAAACTTAGATGATTTACGAAAAAACTGGGGAATTGCCCACACGTGGAAACCTGCGATGGATTCCGAAAAGCGTACGCATTACCGTAAGCAATGGAAGAAGGCGGTGACTAAAACCTTTGACTGGGAAGATTAGTATTTGCCCGAGTCATCCCATACGCAGGACATGCGGCTTGTCTCGAACACGAGGCAAGCACGCAGGCCAATGCTAGGATTAAAATTCCTTTTTTCATCTTATACCGAAGCTAACTTCGCTTTAGCTGGTGTTTCTTTCTTAGCTGCTACCGGTTCACTGGACTGTTGATATCCTAAAATATCTAACATCGGTGCACTCTTTTGCTCTTCTGAGAATAAGCGCGTCGTGATCGTTCCGTCTTCTAAACGGTCCACGATAACATGCTTAGGTGCAGGGATCAAGCAGTGTTGAATTCCGCCATAACCACCTAGAGACTCTTGATACGCCCCCGTATGGAAGAAACCTACGTATTGACGCTCTGATTCCTCTTCAAAAATAGGTAGGTATAAATCGGAGCTATGTGCTTCCGTATTGTAGAAATCCATCGAATCACATGTCAAACCACCTAGGTTGACCTTTTGATACGGCATGCCCCAATTATTCACTGGAAGCATGATATACTTCTGGTTCATTCCCCAAGAGTCAGGCAATTGCGTAATAAATGAGCCATCAATCATGTACCAAAGCTCTTTATCATTCTGTAGTTTTTGGTCAATAATCTCATACAAGACCGCTCCACTTTCACCTACGGTATAAGAACCGAATTCGGTGAAAATATTAGGTACCGGTACGTTATTCTTATTGCAAATCCACGAGATTGATTCTAC
>JACCDY010248507.1_pt1 | contig 10088 bp, 7 predicted proteins | sample 7446391 | NCBI WGS metagenome assembly JACCDY01 (sample SAMN15323451, study PRJNA562643) | freshwater metagenome | isolation source: river surface water | place: USA:Blue River Watershed | collected 2017-08-18
CAAAACCATCCCCCTCGCCGCTGGCCCCCTTCCCAATATTAAATAACCTTATCCTGTTTCGGAAAAGGACGAAATGGGTACTAGTGAATTTATTTTGATAAAATGACCCTCAAAATAATTTTACCTCCTCAGGTACTACCTTAAAATGATTATTTTGATCACCTTTTCCTATTTTGGAAGAGGTGTTTTACTTTTTCTTTCTCCTGTATTTCCCTCTGGTCTTGTAGTAATACCTCGACTTAGACTGGTTTCTAATTGCGTGAGGGTTGGTACTGACAGATTTTCTTACATATCCTTTTCTGAACTGCCCTTTATAATTAATCGATGGAGGTATATAGGTCGATTTTAAAGGACGTTTAGCCTCTTGTGTATCAGAACATCCAAGTAGGAAAATAAATCCAAATATGATGTTAATTGCGACCCTCATTGTCAAACAAATTATAAATAAAGTTAATGAATGAAATCAAATATTGCTTAACTTGAGACTCAATTCTAAAAAATAGAATTTAAATGAAGAAAGTACTCAGATTAGATGAGATTCTAAAAGAAAAACACATTCAACAAAAAGACTTAGCTATTATGTTAGGTGTAAGTAAAGTGAGTGTGTCATATTGGTGTAATAATCAAACAAATCCAAGTATTGATACTTTATTGAACATTGCTAAAGTATTAGAGGTAAAGGTATCAGAATTAATTAATGAATAAGATAGAAAAATGAGTGAAGGAAAATTAACATACATAGATTTATTTGCTGGTGCTGGTGGATTATCCGAGGGTTTCATTAGACAAGGATTTACACCAATTGCACATGTTGAAATGAATAAGTTTGCATGTGATACAATTAAAACAAGAGTAGCATATCATTATTTAAAAAATAACGGATCAGTATCAAAATATATAAGTTACTTAAAAAAAGAGTTAAGTAGAGATATGCTCTGGAAACAAGTTCCTCAGAGTGAACTTGATTCTGTAATTCAAAGCGAAATTTCTTCAAAAACTATTAATGATATATTTGATTCAATTGACAAAAGAGTAAAAGGGAAAAAAGTTGATGTAATTATTGGCGGCCCTCCATGTCAAGCCTATTCTGTTGTTGGTAGAGCAAGAGATCCTCAAGGTATGAAAGATGACCCTAGGAACCATTTATACAAATATTATGTAAAGTTCTTGGAAAAATATAAACCCAAAATGTTTGTCTTTGAAAATGTACCGGGTATTTTATCGGCAAAAAATGGAGAATATTTTTCAAAGATTATTAAATCAATCGAATCTGCTGGTTACAAATGTAAATTTAAACTTCTAAATGCTAGAGACTTCAATGTACTTCAAGACAGAAAGCGTGTAATCATTATAGGATGGAAAGAAAATATTGATTTTGAATATCCAGAATTCAACAAAGTTGATTCTGAATTTGAAATTAAAAAAGATTTATTTTTTGATTTACCAAGTTTAAAACCTGGAACAGGAGAAGATGTAACATTTTACAATAAACAATGTAATGAGTATCTAAAAAAATCAAAAATTAGAGGAAGTTTAAATTTTACAACTCAGCACAAAGCTAGGCCAAACAACGAAAATGATCTTGAAATATATAGTATTGCAATTCATAAAATGATTGATGAGTCAAAAAGATTAAACTACGTTGACTTACCTAAACGACTCAAAAGACACAAAAATGATTCAGTTTTCACTAATCGTTTTCAAGTTGTAAATCCTAAATCGTATTCACACACAGTAGTTGCACATATATCATGTGATGGACATTATTATATATATCCAGATAAAAAACAAATCCGATCTATTTCAATAAGAGAAGCTGCAAGAATTCAGTCTTTTCCTGATGATTTTTACTTTGAAGGTGGTCAAACTGCTGCATTCAAACAAATAGGGAATGCCGTTCCTCCATTAATGGCTGAAGGTATAGCAAAAAAAATAAAAAATCGACTAACAAAATAAATGAACGAATTAGATCAATATAAGGCAGAATCAGCCATTCCAAATCCAAAATCTACAATAAATTCTTATCGAAGTTTTGGGTATAACTTATCGACTTCAATTGCTGATATCGTAGACAATAGTATTTCTGCAAATGCAAAACGTATTTATATAGATTTTATATGGAAAGGCTCAAGCTCTTCAATTTCTATTATTGATGACGGGAATGGCATGTCGCTTGATGAACTTATAATTGCAATGACTCCTGGCAGTAAAAATCCAGATGATAAAAGGGATGAAAATGACTTAGGTAGATTTGGGATGGGACTTAAAACTGCTTCATTTTCACAATGTAAAAGTTTAACAGTAATTACAAAGAAAGAAAATGCCCTGAATTTTAGATGCTGGGATTTAGACTATATAAACAATAATGATAAATGGGTTTTATTAAATTATTCATCATCAAGCGAGAATATAAAAAAAGTAGAGAGTCTAACTTCAGGCACTATGGTTGTTTGGGAAAAGATGGATAGAATTGTCGGGGAGTCAAGAGAAGATAATGAAACAGTTAAAAATGCATTTTATACCGAACTAAAAACTGTTTCAGATCATCTATCATTAGTTTTTCATAAATATATTGAGCAGAAAAAAATTATAATTACAATTAATGGCAATATTTTACTCCCTTGGAACCCCTTTTTATTGGATTTAAATCCCAAACCAGAAATGGGGCCAACTGAAATAATAAGTAAAGGAGTAAATGTAACATATTATATATTGCCACACATGTCGAGAATTACGCCAGAGGCGTATCAAAAATCTGGAGGTCCATTAGGGTGGCATAATCAACAAGGATTTTATGTATATAGAAGCGATAGATTATTAGTTGCAGGAGACTGGTTGGGTCTAGAGAAAAAAAGGGATTTTAATAAACTAGCAAGAATTGAAATAAATTTTTCAAATGACAATGATTTCAATTGGAATTTAGATATCAAAAAGTCAGTTGCATATCCACCATTAGAAATTCGAAAAGATTTAACTCGAATCGCTAAGGATGCAACATTAAAATCAGCTAAAATTTATAATTGGAGAAGTTCAAAGGCACTCACAGAATTAACTCAAGAATCAAAAATTCAAAGAGCATGGTATGACGAAACAAATAGAGACGGTATAAAAAAATACAAAATCAATAGAAATCACCCACTTGTAAAGGAAATACTTCAATTAGATAATGAAAAATCACTTATTGCTGAAACTCTTAAAATCATAGAAGAAAACATACCATTAGACTTAATATTATATAATCAAAACGAAGATCCATCATTTCATGAGTCTGAAAAATTTAATGAAATCCCAAATGAGCATATAATAAAGATCGCATGTGAATTATATAAAATAAAAATTTCTCAAGGTGTCCCTGAAGAATTATCAAGGCAGCAAATCATGTCCTCTTCCCCATTTAACCTTTATCCAATAATACTAGATTATTTAAAATGAAAAATAATTTAAACGCTGCGAGAGTAATTGCTCATCAATTTCTTAATGATAAGAAAACCGAGGGTATTATTATTGATGTTGACTTAATCACAGAAATAATAAACGAGAAGATAATCTTTTTGTATAAAGATATAGATTCTGAGGAACTTATTAAGATTCTTCTTGCTGATTATAGTGTCGGTGGCGGAGAAATAACGATACTAAAAGATGATGAAATAAAACCTTGGCTAAATAATATTAAATCTGAGATTTCATGGCAAGGATGGCATAGGTATAAAAACTATTTACAAGAAAAAGATCCAACATTTCCCATAAACGATTTGGATGATTTTACTGATAAAATATTAGACAAATGTATTAATCCTAATCAAGAAGGTTCTTGGGATCGAAGAGGAATGGTTGTAGGGCATGTACAATCAGGAAAAACTTCTAACTATGTAGGGTTAATTAATAAGGCAATGGATTCAGGTTATAAATTAATAATCGTAATTGCAGGTACTATGAATTCATTGCGACGTCAAACACAAGAAAGGATTGACGAGGGATTTGTAGGTAAAAATAGTTCAGATAATCATGATGAGAACGTTATAGGTGTAGGAAATTATACAATTGATAACGAAATATTTTCACTAACATCCTCGTCAATTAGAAATGGTGGCGACTTTGATCAAACAATTGCTTCATTAAAAGGTATTCCTATAGGAAGAAGTCCCGTTGTTTTAGTTATAAAAAAGAATAAGGGAATTTTAGAAAATTTAATTGATTGGCTTTCAAGTCAAAAACAAACAGAAACCATTGACGGGTATAAAAAATTATTTAATGTACCTACCTTAATTATTGATGATGAGGCAGATTCAGCTTCAATCAATACAGTAAGTGGAAAAAAATCTAAAGAAGAAGCATTAAGTGAAATTAAAACTATTAATAAAAATATAAGGATATTAATAAATTTGTTTGATAAAAAAACATTTATAGGGTATACTGCTACACCCTATGCAAATCTATTTATACCTCAAGAATGGAATAATGAAATAAATCATTCAATAAAAGGAAATAATTTCTTAATTGGCCCAGATCTATTCCCAAAAGATTTTATTATAAATATTAAAGCCCCAAAGAATTATATTGGTGCAGCAAAAATATTTGGATATGAAAATAAAATTACTGAAGAAAGTCAGGCTCCTATTGATATTTTTAGACCTGTATTCCCTGAAGATTCTCCATTTTTTATTGAAAAAGAAAACAATGATTTTGATGAAATAACTTATAGACAACCTACAAATAAAGACCCCTTACCAGATTATCTACCCGATAGTTTAAAAAAAGCAATAAAATCATTTATTCTAACATGTGCAATTAGAAGATTAAGAGGACAAGAGAAAAAACATAATTCAATGTTAATTCATGCAGTCCTATATGTAAAATGGATTGATTGTTTAGCAAAACTTGTTAACGAACAAATGAGAAATTATAAGAACCTTATTCAAGGTAAGGATCCAGAATTTCTAAAGGAATTAAGGGAAATTTTTGAAAATGATTATGTACCTACTACAGAAGATATTTTAGATGAAAATAAACTAGGTTATACCGATTTAAAAATAAAACTACACAATTGGGATGAGGTTGAAGCTGAACTTTATAAAGCCTCTTCAAAAATTGAAGTAAGGGCTGTTCATGGAGTAAAATCAAAAAGTAACTTATTGTATGACGAAATTGATGAAATAGATTATAATTTATTCAAGGATAATGGACTTTCAGTTATAGCTGTAGGCGGTAGTCGCCTAGCTAGAGGTATTACTTTAGAAGGTTTGTCAATAAGTTACTATCTAAGAGCATCAAAAATGTATGACTCTTTGATGCAAATGGGAAGATGGTTTGGCTACAGGCCAGGTTATATTGACTTATGTAGACTTTACACAACAAATGATTTATTTGACTGGTTTCAACATATCACACTTGCTACTGAAGAAATGAGAAATGATTTTGATGAAATGTCATCAATGAACTTAACACCTAGCAAATTTAAATTAAAAGTAAGAAATCATAACGGCCTACTTTCTATTACAAGTATTTCTAAATTGTATTTTTCAGATGAAATTGACATTTCATTCTCAGGGTCAAATATCCAAACATATTATCTTGACAAATCCAAAGAAGTACTCAAGAATAATTATAACGAATTTTACAAATTGGTTAATAGTCTTGGAGATCCAACCGAAACACAAAATACATTAAGAAATAATAGAATAAAATACATAATCTTTAAAAATTCTAATATTGAAAATTTATGTGAATTTATAAGTTGTTATAATTCTAAACAACCATCCATTAGTTCTAAAACTATTGTTGATTACATAAAAAAACAAGAATCATCAAAAAATATAAATGAATGGACAATAGTAATTGTTTCAAATACTGATAAAAAAATCAAACTAAGATCAAAATCCAAGAAGAATGGAGGGGAAATAAAAGAAGAAGAAGCAAGACCAATACACTTAAAAATAAATAATAAAGATTATGAACTTGGAGCTACTGTAAGAAACCAATTAGGGAATAATAGGAAAAGTAGATTTTACACAATAGAAAAAAATCAAATTGACGATCCTAAAGATAGAGTTGTCGATTTAAATAACAAAGAAAATAAAGACCAAAGAAATATAGAAAAAAAAGGTCTTTTATTGATATATCTTCTTGATGAAAGAGGTACGGAAAATGTAGAAATTGATGTTCCGATTGTAGGATATAGTTTGTATTTCCCGAAAGTAGAAAGAGAAGTGAAAGTAAAATACACAGTAACTCAAGAAATAGAAGAAGAAGAAATAGATGATGATCAGTTTGAATAAAAAACTAAACTCATGACACAAATTAAAAACTACTGGCTTCAGCATGAAGCAATAGATCAAGATTTTATCGAAGATTCAATTTCATTAAAATCAGGTGTATTATGTAAAATTGCAACAAATAAAATAACCAAAAACAAGTTATTCATTTTAAGAATATTTGAGAAAATAGATGAGAAAAAATTTCAAAAAAAAGAATTTCAGGGGGTTTCGATTGAATTGTTAATTTATCCAAATTTTAAAGAAATTACATTTATTTTATTAGACAATGAACTTGATGATATATTTCTTTTATTTATTGAAAATATATTCGAATCTATTAATGATCTTGAATTTGAACAAGACGTTATTCAACAGACAATAGATACAATAGCGAAATGGAAAAAACTTTTTGACAAAATAAAGTCAACTCTTTTAACAGAGGAACAACAAAAAGGTTTAATTGGTGAATTATTATTTATTCTTGACTCGATAAATCATGGAGTACAAAAGGATGTTATTATTGAAAATTGGTTTGGTCCAGATTATTATAATAAAGATTTTATTATAAATAATAAAGGATTCGAAATCAAAACAACTACACAAGAAAGACCCACAATAAAAATATCTAGTGAACAACAATTAGACAAACAAAACTTAGACACGCTTTACTTACAACAATATATTTTAGAAATATCAAAAACAAATGGTTTTACCTTAATTGATATGATAAATAAGGTAAGAATTGAATTGATTGAAAGTTATAGTATTAAATCAAAATTTGAAGAAAAACTTTTACAAGTTGGATATAATGAAGATGACTCTTTCAGATATGACAAAATGTTTAATTTGATTGGGAAAAATACATACATAGTTGAAGAAGGATTCCCCAAAATCATTAAATCATCATTACCAAAAGGAATTTTTAATTCTGTATATAATATCGAAGTTCTAGTTCTAGAAGAGTTTAAAATTAATATAGACAATAATTTTAATTTAATTTATGGATAACCAATTTGATTCATTTGTAAGTGAATTTAGTGCCGATATATCAGCACTAGTATATTCTGATGGTGAAGGCGCAAATTTTGAGGAAAAGTTCACTGAATATTGTTTAGAAATACTTGAGAATATAGGAGAAACCGAAGGATCCCAAAAATGTTTATATATCCATCCAAATTCTCAAGGGGGGATTGATTGGAAAATTAATGCCTATTGCTTGAGAGACGAATCAAAAAATGAAAAAAAAGAAGTGACTTATGAAACAATAGATATTTTTATTTCAATATTTGATTCTAGTGATTACAACTATACAATTTCAAAAGACGAATTAAATAAAACAATTAACCAATTCAAAAGATTCTTAAACGGAGCGTTAAAAGGGCATATCGACTATATTGATCCTTCACAAAAAGAATTAACAGAATTCATTAAAATTCTGACTAAACAAACTAATGATATAGATAGAATTAATTTAGTTATCCTAACTAATGGAAAATGTAATCATCATATTGAAGATTTAAGTGTAAAAGGAGTGGAAGAAATTGGAATTTATTGCCAAATTTGGGACATTTCAAGATTTTACAAATTATATCACTCAAAAAGTAAAAGAGAGCCAATAGAAATTGACTTTAATGAGTTTTCAAATGGTGAATATAAAGGAATTGACTGCCTTTTGGCACCTGTAATTAATGATAATTACTTGTGTTATTTAGCAATTATGCCGGGGAAAGTTCTTTCTAAATTATACAAAGAATATTCAAGTAGATTACTTGAAAGCAATGTAAGAGCATTTTTACAACAAAATGGAAAAATTAATAAAGGGATTAGGGATACAATTAAAGATGCTGAAAAAAATCCAATGTTCCTACCATACAATAATGGATTATCTGCAACTGCAGAAAGTGTTATAACATCAAATCAAGACGGCAAAAATTATATAACTCAAATAACTGATTTCCAGATTGTAAATGGTGGTCAAACAACTGCTTCCCTATTTCATACAGAAAAAAAGTTTAAGGCTGATTTGAGTAATATATATGTTCAAATGAAGCTCACCGTTATTAAAGATGTTGAGAAAAAAAATATAGAAGTACCTAATATTTCAAGATTTGCAAATAGTCAAAATAAGATTTCAGAATTAGATCTATCAAGTAACAATCCATATTTTGTTAAAATCGAGGAACTATCTAGAAAGAAATACGTAATAAATCCAGAAAACAAATCACAGCAAATTTTATGGTATTTTGAAAGAGTCACAGGACAATATAAAGAATCTTTAAATAAACTTACTCCTAGTCAACAAAGAGCTTTCAAAGAAAAAAATCCACCAAGTAATAAATTTGTTAAAGCAGATGTTGCAAAATATATAAACCTTTGGGAGTTAGAACCATACTATGTATCTCAAGGGTCCCAAAAGAACTTTGTTCAATACACAAAAAAAATTAATGAATTAGTAAAAAAAGGCAAAATGCCTGGAGATAATTTTTATAAAAAGTTAATTGCAAATGCTATTCTATTTAATTCAGTTGATAAACTTTTTGGACGAAAAAATGTTGACGCAATTGGAGATACTAATCTAAAATCATTTACAGTAGCGTATACAATTTCATATTTCCATTTTTTAACTGACAATCGTTTAGATTTATGGAAAATTTTTACTCATCAAGTTGTAGATGAAGACTTGTTGATACTATTAAAAGATCTCTTAGTTTTTGTTTATGATAATCTAATAAATAATTCAAAAAATACACTTTTCTCTGAATATGCAAAAAGAGAGTCAAGCTGGAATAATCTCAAAAATTCAAAATATATCATAAATTTAAAAGATTACAAGTCATCTTTTGTTGAAAAAGGTATCAACGAAGAAAGAGATATTGAAATCGAAAGTGAAGAAACTAATGATGAAATACTCTTAGTATCTAAAGTGCATGAATTAGGATTAAAATTTTGGGACGGATTAATAATTTTTTCAAAGAATAATGAAATTACAAAAGAATTAGAATACGATATTTGGAATCTTTATAATCTCCTTAAAGAAGAAAAGAACTTAAATTTTGCAGCAATCAGAGTAGCAAAAAAAATAATTAAATTAATAGATAGTAATACATTAGACCCAATTCAAATATCAAATCTATCAAATTTAAAGGAGGATGTTATTTTTAATTATTTGTCGACTTACGAGAGAATGTCAATTTTAAGTAAACAAGAATGGAATAAAATTTTTGATTTGGGAGAACAAACTAAAACATTTAACAATTTAGAACTTTCAAATATAAAATCGATATCAAAAGGTATTTTGAATAAAGAGAGAGTAAAAGAAAGTGGATTAAAAAAGGCTCACGAATCCCTTTCAAAGTTGAAAAAATTTGGGATAAAATATTAATTTATTTATCGTAAAACCTTAATAGGTTTCAAAGTCAAACATATAACTTTTTAGAACTAATCCGTATGACATAATTCCCGTTCTAGCATACCACATCCACAATTCCTTTATTACCAAATTTAAACTTCACACCATAATATAGTCTTTGTGGAACTATTGAGATATCGACCTATTTGTGAATACCGACCCATATTATTTTAAAGTTTAATTGACTTGTATTACAATGTTGTGATATTTATTTATAAATAATATTATGAAATTACAGGAACTTGTAAAAACAACTAAAGCCAGGAAGATGATTATGATTTTAAATGAAATTCAATTTCGCACATTGGCTCAAAACGTATTGAACGAACAGGAAAAGAAGACCATAAAAAATACCCATTTAATTAAAATCAAACGCAATGAAAACAAGAATTAGAAAACCAAAATTTCAAGAAAAGGTTGTTTTC
>JACCDY010991863.1_pt1 | contig 10086 bp, 2 predicted proteins | sample 7446391 | NCBI WGS metagenome assembly JACCDY01 (sample SAMN15323451, study PRJNA562643) | freshwater metagenome | isolation source: river surface water | place: USA:Blue River Watershed | collected 2017-08-18
GGGTATATATTATAAACAAATTGGTTCAACAGATGAATATGAATTTTATTACTTTAATTCAGGCGATGGTTGTGTTTATCAGAATTTAAAAACAAATGGTATAAATTCTGGAATAATAGGATATGTTGTATCTAAAGAAAAACTTGTCCAATTTTTAGTTAATGAAATAATGTTAGAATTAGCTAAAGCTCCTACTGAAAATTTTTACAACATTCTTTTAAAAGATTTATTAGATGGTTCATATCAAGTACAATCAAATAAATTTATGGAGGAATATCAAAACTTAAGAATAACTATTAATACACCAATCCAAGTTAAAGGCGATTGTTCATTTAAATCTGTGGTTTATTTACTAGAAGTTATCGGAAGAAATCTAAACATGGATAGTACTCAGTTAGATTTAAATCTATCAGACAAATATTATCTGTTTATTGGGATATCAAAAATCTATTTAATTAAAAACTTTTTTTTATATTTAAATCAACAAACAGAAAAAGATACCATCATTGTATATTATGAAAAAATTCAAATGTATTTGGATTGTTTTAGATATTTTAATACTAAATTGAATAGATTAGAATCAATTTCTCAAACTTTAGAAAGTCCTTTAAATATAAGAGAAATATATTCGGACGTTCAACAAATAATTAAAATTACTGAAAATAAAGTGAACATATTAATTAATCAATATGGAACAGATAAATTTTTAATAAATTCGCATAAAAGTATTGATTTAATAATATATTCAGAAAACAATTTAAATTTAAAAACTACATTACCAAATCTAAGTGAAAATATTTGTTCATCTGATACTCAATTTTACAATTCATTTGAAACAAAATTTCTTACAATACAAGAGACAATAGAATCTAACGATATAACAAAAATTGATAGAATATTAGCAGACTTTTTTTACTTAATTGAAAATATTTTTAAAGTAAATAAATATAATTTAATGCTAAAAAATTTAATGTTAGATAAAATTCCTGGATTGATAAGTGATGTATGTAAATTAATTGTAGAAAATAAGGATAAATTAGAACCACAACTAATTACCTCAAACACATTAGCAAATCTAAATTATATTTATAGTTCTACATTATTATTAGGCTCTCAAATTTATAATTCAGATATTATTTTAGTTAATGATAGCAAAAAATTAATGTATTTGAATTTAACAATAATTTTAGGAATATGTGTTGAAAAGACAAAGGGTATTACAATTGATTTGGATTCTAGTTTACACGATTTTTTTACATATGTGAGTACATTGATTGTTAAAAATTCTGATGATTTACAAATAATAAAAATTTTTGTTGATTTTGTTGCATATAATGGATTATATAGATATTTATTGATACCTAAAATTAATCCTTCTGCGATTATACATCTTTATGAAAGAACTTGGGGACAACCACCTATTGAATTTAATGATATCAATTCTAATTTATCAATCAGTGTATCATCGATTAGTAGTTCACATGAAAAATTATATGGAAATTCAATACCAGAATATATTGAATATAAATTACAAACATCAGCTTATTCATCAGATCCCGCTAAATTTAGTGTTAAATTTGATACCCATAAAAATTTTTATGGAGGCGATAGTCATAATATTAGATATAATTTTAGTAAATTTGCTGATATATTTAATAGAAGACTATCTCGTGAAATTAGTATTGATGAAATTATGAGAAAAAATAAACTACAAATAGAAAATATAGATTTGCTATATTTGTATTTTAATATTAAATTTAATTTTGAATCATTACAAATATCTGGATATAGTTCCCATCAAATGATGGATAAATTTGTTAATTTTTCATTTGGTAATATTCAATCGCAACTATTTAATAAATATTCATTATATATGGATTGTAAACCTTTTGACGATTTACTTTTAAACATTGATAGATTTATTTATGGACAAAAAAATATTTATTATTACAACAATCTGGTATTAGGTTTATCAGAATTTGGTAGATATGATAAAAGTGAATATAAACTAGAATCATTTAGATTTGCATTAGACTATTCAATTGGTCAATTTGATAAATTAATTACAATTCGTACATTTATAAATGATTTATTAAATAACCTAGAATTAAATATTATATCAAAATCACTTTATCAAGAGTATGAAATTATTTTAATTAATATTTTAACTATGATAGATGTATTATCAGAAGGTATCACGGATGCATATTTAGAAGATATATTCGAAGTTTGTAAAACTATATTTATGATTAATTGCACATTTAAAAATAATTTTATTGATTTGATGTTATATGTATTTGTATCCAAATTAAATACTTTGAATTCTAATATAGAATTTAATGAAGAGATGAATAAACTATTTTCAGATAAATATTTACATGAAAGTTTAATAATCTTGGATAAAATAATAAAATTTAATATCGAGTTTGATTATATAAATAAACATAATCACTATTCTACACATAAAAATAATATCAAAGATAAATATAATTACAATATAATAAATGCTGCTAGAAAAATATATTTTTATAATAATCTGCTAGACAAAATATATTCAAATCCTAAAATAGCTCAAATGATTAAAACAAATTGCATTATTGGGATAATTAGTGAGGAAAATATAAAAAAAAATAATTCTGAATCATCATTTGAATTAAATAATTTTTTTACATTAAAAAATTTTATCAAAAAAATATACGAGATTATGAATTATAAATATTATATTAAGCAAAATGATTATTTTGGTATAACTGATGATGATAAAAAAATTAATTTATTTAATATTGGTATTTCTACGACCGACCATGAATGTAACGTTACTTATTCAAATTACTATTCAAATGTTAAATTTAATTTTAACATATTACAATATGGAACAAGTCGTTTTACTAATTATTACACTATTCAAAGTATTACAGTAAATCCAGATAATTATACAATTATTATAAAAAATAATGATAGATTTACAAATGAAGAAGATGAATTTAATCTACAAATCATATTTGATTATTATTTTTTCAATAATAAAACTTGGATTAAAAATGGTTCTGATAATAATTTTATTACCACTGACAATTCTTCAACCCTAACTATTACTGAAAATAATTTTGAATTAAGATATAAATTAGAATCAGAATATCTTAAAGCTTTTAAAATGATTGATATTATAAAAAATTTGGAGTTAATTGATATCTATATCAAATTACTATTATTTTTAAATTCAAATTATACAGATAGACCATCTATTAAATTAAATAAAAGTGATCAATTACAATATTTAACAAATTATTATAATGAAATAATATTATTAGAAATAGACGACGACGAGTACATATATTTTTCTCCTAATATTGGTGTTAAATTTATATATTCGTCAGTAACAAAAACTTTAACATATTTAGATTATGTTATATCACTAGAAACAAAAGGAAGTTTTTTTAATAGATTCGTATTCAAAACTAATTTATTACTAGGAACGAATAATTCCAATGGAAGAAATTATATAATAGGTACATATATCAAAAACATGGATTTAAATTCTTATACTGGAATTTATGAAATAGAATGTCCTTACAATGATATTTTTGTGAACACAGATAATTTAAAACTAGGATATTTTGCAAAAGAACATTTGAATGCGGGAAACATTAGAATAGCCTATATGATAATTTCAAATATTCATAATAATAACAAATTGGGTTTGGAAAATGTTAGAAAATACACATTAACATTAGATAGATTTTACAAATCTAACTCCATATATTACTTTTTGGTTGCAATCAACATATATAAAACTAATATTTTTAATATTGTTGTAAATAATGGTAATAGTATTGAGATACAAAATTATGTACAAAACTATATACAACTTGGAATAAATTTACTTACACAGAAACATATTGAATTTTATGAATATTTTGGTTTTGATAATTTGGATTTTTCAAATGTGGTTTCCAACTATGAAAAATTATGTTTAGCTTGTAAAAAAAATATTAATCAAATGTCTATACAAACTAATGAACCAATAACTATATCAGATGCTATCTTATATATTGTGAATAAAAATAATAGTGATTTTAATAGAGATTTGGAACCATCTTACATTAATATAAATTGTTCTAAGACTGAATCAATAGAATCAGTATTTATATTTGCAAAAAAAAATAAATATCAATTTGATAAAACTATTCTGATTAATGAAGAATTATGGGATAATCTAGATGGGTTAGTAGAATTATTTAGAGAAACTATTAAAAAACATTATGAAAAAAGAACGGGAATTAGTGAATCAATGCAATCAGATTACACAGATTATATTGAGAATTTAAATAATATTGATTATAATATTTTGTCTTCATCTGATTTGAATACTTTACTAGAGCAAGTTAAAATAAAGATTCAAGAATATCAAGAATATTATTCAAACCTATATTTAGAAAAAATAAATGAAGATTTTACATTTAAATTTGATATGAAAGTTTTTACTTATGAAGAAGAGTTACGAAATCAAATTATTGTTAAATATTTAGGAATCAAAAAACTTTTTACATTATATGAACAAATTATATCACTACTATCCGAAACTAATTCGGAACATGATTGTACTAGTTTAGTTGGATTAATTAAAATTAAACCTTATTATATTGGAACATCCAGAACAATTATCTATGCATATTTTGAATATTTATTTGGTAGCATAATAAGGCTTGGACAAATAGAATTTGTTGAAAAATTATTAAATGAACTCATTAATGGATTATTGCCTAGAAACTTTTACCAATTACTAATGGGTGAAGGTAAAACTGCAGTAATTGCTCCATTACTTACTATGTTGTTGATTCAGTTTGGTGAACAAGAATTTAAGATTATTCATGTAATGCCAAACACATTAGTTTCACAATCTAAAAAAATTATGTTAAATATATTTGGACAAATTGATTCTAGTTTAGTTGATAACAAAATAATAATAATGTCAGATTACCAAATTAAATTTGACAAGTTAACAAAATATGCTAATCCTGAATTTAAAATTTGGTCTACTAATTCATATATAATATGTGATGAAATAGATGAAATAGCTGATCCACTTAAAAGTCAATTAAATATTCAAAAAGAAACCGATGAATTTGAACAAATAGATGAAAGCTATGTTACAATCATGTTAATTTACAGATTTATTGCAAGTTTATATTTTGGTGAAGAACCAGATAGAGAAGATATGTCAGATGAAGAATTTGAATTACAATCTAAATTTGTAGCCTTAAAATATAAATTAGTTCAATCTGGTGCATTTAATATTAGTCCACACTTAATATGTGATTCAAATATAATACCAGATGAATTAATCTCGGATATTAAATCAGTATATCATGATACTATAAGATTTGAGTTGGGTGAAAATTATGCGCAAGCTCATCAATTAATATCTGAAAATAAAATTGATGAATTAAAGGCTTATTTGGAAGAAAATTCTGATTTAAGTGTCACAGTAATAAATATGTTTTATAATTTTGAAAAAATAATTCCTACTATTTTAAGACAATTACACCGTAGACATTTTGGTCTTAAAGATAAAGGATCTGAAAATATATCAGTGTTATACAGTCCTAGTGGTTCCATATATTCGGATGACTCTATTAAAAAATATTTTATTGCAGTACCATACGTTGCAGATGAAAAACCAGCAGAAAATTCTGAATTTACAGACTATCTATATAATATAGCCCTTACAGTAATTTCCTATTTAGATAACCCAATAAAAAGAATTAGATACATTGACTTACAAATATATTTGGATGATTTATATTATTATTATAATTTAGATAAATATTTACATCCAGATAAAAACCGTGGTATCAAATATTATACTGAGTTAACTAAAGGGTTAACAGATATACCACAGATAAATGAATTTAAAAAAATAATTTATTTTACCAAAGAACAAATTAAAATAATGAAAGCTAATTTACCTATTAGATATTATGTTACTTCAATAGTTCTTAAAAGATTTATCAAGGTAATAAAATACGTAGATAGCTTATCTTTTATAGACATATTATCTTCAGACTTTTGTCAATTTAGAACTGGATTTACTGGTACCCCATTTATATATTTACCAAGGGAAGTAAATGAACAATTGGAAATACAATCTATTCAAAAACAGAGATTAGGTGATGGTGCAATTATTGCAAGTATTTTAGGATTAGTCAAACCAAATAAAATAGTTGTTGAAGATAATTATGATAATATAGTCGATTATGCTATTGAAAATAGTTATCATGTAATTATAGATACTGGTTCTTTTTTTATAAACAATGATAGTGATGATGTTGCTAATAAAATATTAGAATCAATTAAGAAATTTAATTTAACAAATAAGTTTAAATGTGTGGTATATGTGGATAAATTTGATAGAAAGCTTGGGTTAACTTTAGAAGGGATAACTATAGATTATGATTCAATTACTATACCATTATTTAACCGCTTTTACTATTATGACCAAGGACATATCACAGGTATAGATATGAAGATTTATCCATTAGCAAAAGGACTTATTACAACAAGTTCATTTAATAGATTTAGAGATATTGCACAGGGTATTTTCCGTATGAGAAATATAAATCGGGGTCAAATCGTTGATTTTATATTGAATTCAAATCTTAATTCAAGATTAGATGGTAGTATAATAAATTTAACTAATTATTTGATAGAAAACGAAAATTCCTATAATCAAAATCAATTATCTTTGTTCAACAAACAAAATATTCAAACTCTATATCGAAGTTATTTTGAATCTGTTGGAATTTATTCAATAGATGTACCTGATACTCCTAACTTTGAGTCATTTATGTATTTAAAAACAAGTATTTATCGTCAACCTCTATATTTAGATGTAAAAAACGTAGATGATATTTTAATGAGTTTGTTAAAGTTTTCAAGTAACGAATTTAATTTCGTACTTGGATATATTATAGTTCTACAATATTCTGAATTGATAAGAGACATTATGGACAAGACTAATTTTGATTTTACTTCTTTACAATCAAATCAGTTTGAATCAACACAACAACAAAAACAACAACAGCAACAACAGCAACAACAGCAACAAACCTCATTATCAGTTGATAAAAGAATACTCCAATCTGAAATAAATAAATGGTTTGTAAATTGGTCAAGAAATATTTTAAATAAAAATATTGATATTTCAAACTATTACAATTTAATACTCAAATCCAAAAGTAATGGATTAAACGGGGTATGTAATAAGCAAATAAATTTAGAATGTACATTAGATAAATCTAAACAAGAATCTGCTTATAGTAAACACTATATATGTCCTATTACTTTTTATAAATATCAAACTCCAAGTGATAATACTCAAGATAATTCAACAAAACAAAGACTGAGAGGTAATTCTGGTGCAAATATAAATATATCTTATGATTTTATTGGACCACAATTTGTACCAATATTTTATAATGTATATGATTCTGGATTTTATTCATCGGATTTATTTGGATACAGTATAGGTTGGGTTGAATTTTTTAAAAAAACTGATGAAATCAAATACGAATTATCACATATTATTATTATAAAAAGATTAGAATTATATCAGATAATTAATCAAATTACATCAGAAGAAAATGATGAAGAAAAAATTAACATAAAATTATTGGGTAATATCTTATTTTTTTCTAATATATATGATGATGAAATAGTACATAATGAAGAATTATATTCAAAACAATTGTTGATACTAAAAATATATTTACGTGATAATACAACGTCACAAGTAGATATTACAAAATTATTCCAAGACTTTTATAATTTAAATATATATACCAAAAGTACCAATATTGAAAGTCCTGATAAAAAATGGTGTTCTTTTGATATCAATAAAATTTATTACACACCAAGACAGTATTATGATAAAGAAATTGAATTAATCGAACAAAGTAATTGGATGACTTTTGATATACCATATTTTAATTCTTATTTGTTTAAAGACTTGTTAAGAAAATATGATTCTGAATCACTTGTTATTGCTATATCTATTCTTAAATTTGTAATTGAAAATTTCTATAATATTCAAAATACTATTATTAATAATATAAATTCATCATCAGCAACCAGAACTATTAATTCAATTGATTTTCATTTTGGTAATTTAATAAATGAGTTTGTAGACAAAATTTTATTATGCACTGGTACCAATATGAAAGAATTTGCTAAATTTATAGATAATATGTATATAAAGAGTATTAATATTATAGAATCAAGTAATGGTGCCGATACCTATAAAACAACACTTTTTCAAGTAAATCAAATATTAAATTATTTTATCATTAAATATGGAGCAAAAGAATCCGATCCAACTTATAATTTAGAAAACATACTTGAATATGAATCAGAAATAATACAAATGTGGAATGTTGTAGTGGAATCAAATTTAATGTCAATAATACCTAATGGTACTAATAATATTTGCTAAACTAATAAAAATTACTTATGTGGAATATAGAATTTAGAGTTAGAAAAATTAGTATTTGTTACCATAAATTTTCGAACTCCATCCACTAATTCTGTTGAAATATCCATAGAACTTGATACTGCTAACATAAGTATCTTGGAAAATTCATATAAATATTGTAAATTACCATCTTGAATTCCATTCAAATAATATGTTTCAAGTCTTGATTCTAGGTTAAATACAGGTTCCACATATTGTCCATCAATATAGTCCATAGCATGTAGCCTAGGAATTGGTAATGGAGCCAGTGGATGGTATGTATAGTTAGCTATTGTTCCTGGCTTTCTTATTGTAAAAATAATACTTGGAAATTCCTCTTGATTATCTAATTGTTTAAAAGTGTTAAATTTTATTCCATCTAAATCAACTTCAACTGTTCTAAACTCAATCATATACTTTGCAAATTCTAGAAAGTTATTAATTGTTAAATCTTGTAATTCAATATAATAAGATTGCATTTTTAGTATATTATGACAGTATATTAATATTACCTATTATAAATAATATTTATTCAATTTTTTATTAAACAAAAATAGTTTACACTATTATGCCTTAGATATTCAAAATCTGATTATAAATATCTATTTATTCTTATTAAATTTACCAATCAGTATTATTCATAATGTGTATAAAAAATTTTGCTGTTATTTCTTCATCTGACACACCATCCAGATAATAAAAATCTTTGTTTATAATTTCTGATGGATCTTCTTGTTCATAATGTTCAACAATTCTTTCAAATAGACCTGAAAAAATAGAATCAGAACTAGTTAATCTTAATCGATATGTTTCTTTTCCAGAATATAAATCTGGACCATTTGTATACATCAAGACTCTAAAATTATAACCAATTTTTATATAATTAGAATCTAAATATTTAAATTGTCTTATCAAATTGTTTATATACAGTAATTTTAGTTTATCTATTATTTTTTTACTTGGATTTACTACTAAAATATTTAGATTATCAATACAATATTTTATAATTGATAACTTATTTTCACAATCTTTTAATTTGTCTTGAATAAATTTATCTGTTGGTTTATATTTTATAATTGAATCATCATCTGGATCAAATTCTGGTTCATCTTCCAAATATAATGATTTTCCATCAAAAATATTATATTTTGAACTAATCAGATAACTTATCTTATTATAATCCAGTTTTGTATTAGAACAAATTATTTCTTCTTCAAATTCATCAATTATAACATCATTAAATGTATTGTTTGTATCTATCTGAATATTTACAATAGGATGTAAACTAAATTCTTCTAACCAAATATTTATATACTGATTAAAAGTGTCATTCAAAGATATATTATGATTTATTTGATAAGAAACTAATTTGATCAGATTTAATTTAATTTTACCTGTAAATGTTATTTCATTTGAACAATAACTAAATAATTTTTCAATGTGCATTGTTATATCTTATCTATATAGTAATACAGATTTATTATTATATCAATTTTTTGTATATACTTTTGAAAAAATTGTTATTTTATTAATCTTTATATTATATATAATAATTATAATATATAATGAACAGACTA
>JACCDY010869349.1_pt1 | contig 10084 bp, 5 predicted proteins | sample 7446391 | NCBI WGS metagenome assembly JACCDY01 (sample SAMN15323451, study PRJNA562643) | freshwater metagenome | isolation source: river surface water | place: USA:Blue River Watershed | collected 2017-08-18
GATGTGTAGGCAGAGCTTCCGTAGCTGGAAGGCAACAAATTGGTTGATAGTGAAACCGTCATGATCAGTCCTTTGTTAGCGCAGGCGTTTCTTGGAATCGTTGCAACAGCAACACATCACCCAAAAAACTTTGCAGGTATCTGCTAATCGGACTGAAAGGGAAAAACTTTAGCGAAAAATTGGATTTATTTGCTTAAATAAAAAACAAGCAAAAAATATAATAACTATTGACTAATATTTGAAACTTCAAACTGAAAAAGGCGAGCCCTGTAAGGCTCGCCTTTTGAGTAACGACCGAAGGTCTGCTTACTTGAGCAATGACAGCACTGACTGTGCTGACTGGTTGGCTTGGGCCAACATCGCTGTCGCAGCTTGTGAGATGATTTGGCTCTTGGCCATGCTGGTGGTTTCTGTCGCGTAGTCAGTATCCAAGATACGGCTGCGTGAAGCAGACATGTTTTGATTTGACTCGGTCAAGTTGCTCACCACGGCATCCAAACGGTTTTGGTAAGCACCGGCTTTGGCTTGGATAGCAGACACTGTTTCAATCGCAGCGTCGATGGCAGTGATAGCTGTTGAAGCGCCATTGATGGTGGAGATATCCACATCTTTGACCTTCACAGTGTTGTCAGCGCCACCGAAAGTGCCCTTCTTGAAGCCCAACAACGCGAAGTTGTTGTCAGCACCTGCGGCAGTGTTGCCTTCTGAACCGCTGGACAAGTTGAATTGCTTGTCAGAATGCAACGACACTTGTGAGTAGTAAGTTTGTGCAGCAGCAGTTGTACCAACTGTGATGCCAGTCAGACCCAAAGCAGCAGCACCACCGGCACCGTCTACACCGATCGACACGTTGCGACCATCAGCAGCAGTCAACTGAATACCTGTACCGAAAGCAGAAGCCTTGACACCGGTTTCACCTTCATATGAATTGAAGAATGTGACCACATCATCGCGATTGGTGAAGTTGAACGCTTGAGTGATAGTTTTGCCGTTGATGTTGATGGCGGTCACAGCACCTGCAGTGAAGCCTGTTCCCTTGATCACATTGGCTTCAGCAACGGCTGTCACACCAGACAATTCAGATTTCTTGTTGATGGCAGCGGCAATAGCAATCGCGCTAGATTCCTTGGTAGAACCAGGAATGCTTGTGCCAACAGCAGAAGACAAGTCATCAGAACCCACAGCAGCGTCAATGGCCACACCGTTGATCACCAAAGTGTTGCCTTTGAGCAAACCAGCACCAGCACCAGTAGCAGGAGCTGCGTTACCAGAGGCACGGTTGACCGTCACGATTTGCGCTTCGTTGGCTTTGTAAGTGCCAAAAGCCAAACCAGAGTGCAATTCACCGGCTTGCGATTGCGCCACGGTGCTGCCGATGGTGATGGGCGAACCATCGCGTGTGTTCAATTGGTAGGTACCGACATGCGTTTCTTCAGTCACACCCGTCATGGCCAAACCAGTGATGGCAGTAGTCAAGGTAGCCCCTGTCTTGATAGTAATGTTGCGACCATCTGCTGCCACCAAGGTCAAACCTTGGTTGTCATCGTGTGTGTTGATAGCCTTGACACCGGTTTGCTCAGAAATGGCGTTGATGGCCTGCGCAAAAGCTGTACGGTTCAATTCAGTGTTGTCAGTGGTATACACAGTAGCTGTGTCCACACCGTTGATGGTGACTACACCGCTGGTAGCAGCAGTAGAAGTCATGGTGGCACCGAACACAACTGTCTTATCCACAGTTGCGTACACACCACTTTGTTCAGCCACGCGGTTGATCGCAGCAGCTTTGGCAATCGCGCTGGTGGCAGCGTCGCCTGCAGCGGTTTCGTATGACTTGTTGTCGTCAGTGGCCATAGAAGCACCAACCACCACACCATTCAAAACCAAGTCGCCGTCGACCAATGCTGTGTTGCTGCTACCAGCCACAACTTTGCCGCCCACAGATGTCAATGAAGCACGTGTGCCTTCACCGATGTCTTTGGTTTGAACTGAGCCGAAACCGATGCTCATGGTGTCGCCGGCTTTCACGCCAGTTTGCAACACAACATTGCCAGCGCTACCGTCCAACAAGTTGATATTGTTGTGGTTGGTTTTAACAGCCACATCTTGAATTTGTTGCTTGAGTTGGTCAACTTCTAATTGCAATGATGAGCGGTCTGCACCAGTCACTGCACCGTTGGCTGCTTGCACTGCGAGTTCACGCATGCGTTGCAACATAGAGTTGACTTGACCCAAAGCGCCTTCGGCAGTTTGAGCCATTGAAATACCGTCGTTCGAGTTACGAATAGCCACTGCATAACCACGGATTTGTGAAGTCATGCGATTGCTAATGGCCAGACCAGCAGCATCGTCCTTGGCACTGTTAATGCGCAGGCCGGTGGAGAGGCGTTCCATCGAGGTTTGCAGATTGCGCTCTACTTGGCTCATAGAGGCCTGTGCAGCAAGAGCTTTAACGTTGGTGTTGATCACGGACATGGTGTTTCTCCTAAAAAGTCCATCAATTTGTGATTACAAGATTTAGGGATTCCAAATCCTGATACACAGTGAATCGTCTCGATGAATTGAAACTTTAGCGATTGCGTGTTATTAAACAGCGCTGCTATGTAATTTCCCCTTGAAATCTGCTAAGTGATGCGCCATGCGCACCACCACTTCATTGGGAAGTTGACGAATCACTTCACCCGAAGAGGCATCTTTCACCACAACCACTGGACCACCGACAACTTCATCCATAGCGAAAGACAAATTGCGTGAACTTTCTTTCATCATTCGGTTGAGGTTATCAATGGCAGCGCTGAGTTGTTCTCGCTGCTTATCAACAGACATCAGCACATTGGCTTTTTTTGTGCCCAAGTTTTGCGTAGCCGCTTCCGCCGCAGCAGCAGCTGAGCTGGCTTGCGCAGCATGCGCAGTTGTGGCAGGTTTGGCAGTGGCAGCATGCCCGAAACCGGTTGACGTCAATGTCGATCCCGTTTTTCCAAGAATGTCTTTGTCCATAGCTATCACCTCTTGTCTAAAAGACTCACCAATGCAAATGCCCCAAGACTTTTTGGGGGTCCTTGACCAATCGGATTGGAGGTAAATAACTTTAGAAAATTTTTTAATCTTTTCTAAAAAAACAAAATAAGAAAACTATTTATTTATTATTTATTGGTGTACTGAGCCATCATGCCTTCAAAAGTAGACTTCAAGCTGGTCTTCTGTGAGTTCACACTGCCGACCAAACTGTTCATGGCGGCGAATTGCTTCTGGTACCTCTCCAGCAATCTGTCCATGCGCGCGTTCAAGTTACTCAGGTCTAACTGGTATTTTGTGTTTTGCGTGGTAGCCGCTTCACTGCGGGCCAGCATCGGGCCTCTAGCGCCCAACATCGCTGAAAGCTTCTTGAATGCGTCACCAGCAATACCGCCAGGAATAGCGCTAGAAGCTGACAGGCTGTTTTGATTACCTGTCATGGCCTTGACCACATCGTCAAATTTGTTGGTCAACGCGGCGTCCAACTTGGTGGCGTCAACTGACATCACACCCGTTTGGTCAACGCTCACACCCATCTGCCACATGGCGCCCATGCCGTTGCTGGTTGTGCTTGATGCACCCGTCATCATGCTGCGCAATTGTTGTTTGATGAGACGAACGGTGGAATCGCCCACCAAGGTCGCACCATAAGTTTCTACGGTTGACTTGGGGTCAGACACAACGCTCAACATGCTCATGGCATCGTTGTAGGCGGTCACCATGGCGTTGATTTTGTCTTTGATCCCCGTGGTGTCACGGTTCAAATTCAGCGTTGCAGATGTGCCGTTGGTGGTACCTGTGAGGTTCAAATTGACACCAGGAATCACATCGGTCAAAGCGTTGGTAGAGCGCAAATAGGTGATGCCATTGACATTGACCTCGGCGTCAGATGCAGTTTGGTTGTTGGTGAAACTCGCACCTGGTATACCGGCACCACTGCCGTACTCCATATCAATGTTGAAATTGCTGACGGCACCTGTGGGTCCTGTCAACATGATTTGAAAGGGTGTGTTGCTGTTGCCGACATTGAGCAATTGCGCTTTCACACCCATTGAACTGGCATTGATGGCATCCACAATACCCTGTGGTGTGTCTTTACCTGCCGCCACTGCAATGCGTGCCGAGGCAGCTGACGTCGTTGCACTTCTTGCAGAGACTGCGAGATCCGTCACATTGGTATTGTTGCTGCTGCTGGTGAAAGACAGGCTGGTGCCATTGCTCACGCCGGCACTGAAACCCACCAACTTGCCAGAAAATTTACCCGTGATAGGTGTGGGTGGATTTGCGCCGTCTGAGGCGCCAGAAAAAGCCAGAGCCACGTCGCTTGCTGTGGTGTTTGTGGTGGCGGTGTAGGTCAAGCCCCCCACAGTCACAGTTTGGCCCGCCACCATGTCTGTGAAGGTGACAGTACTCAATTCGGTGGTCACGGCATCGCCCTGTCGTGTTCTGACGGTTGGCGCGATGTTGGTTGTGTCACCCAATTTCAACGTCAACGAGAGTCCGGAACCGCCATTCAGCGAAGTAGCTGCGGTGGCAAAACCGCCACTGATGCTGCGTTGTGACTTAGCCAAACTCACGACATTCACATCGTAGCTACCAGCCAATGCCGTCGCGCCTGCTGTCGCAGAAAAAGCAGAAGAACTGCTGGATGCTGTCAGTGAAGCAAAACTATTTTGATCTTTCAACGCAGTGACCGCCGTTTGCAACTGCGAAACCACATACGAAATGGCGGACATCCCTGAAATGCGGGCTTCGTTCTTGCTGATCTTGGCGTTGATCGCGTTTTCTTTGGGCGTGCGCTCAGCCGTGACCAAATTTTGAGCCAACGCGTCGACATCCACCCCAGAGCCAGCACTGAGTGACTTGATCAAACCCTGCGCAGCAGACTTATTGGCTGCTGCCGCTGAGGTCATGGTTGAGGTGGAACTAGCGACTGTGGTGGCCATACGCGGTATTTGAATCTATTGGTTGAATCGTCTCAAGCGTTGAAAACTTGAACCCATCAGTTCAAATACTTGAACAAACTCAATTGCGAAATCTTTGCAAAACTGCTTTGTGCTGCTTCTAAAGCCAATTGGTCCTTGTTCATACGGGTGATGGCTTCGGTGTAATCCAAATCTTGCACATCAGAACGTGTGGTTTTGAGCTGCAACATCACCTGATCAAGCACGCTGGTTTGCATGTCGATCACCGTCAAATCAGCACCTACCTGACCCAGGCCTTCGCTGATGCCGTTTTGCAAAATGTCTACCTCTGAAATGCCACGTTGGATGCTGATGCGATCAGAAGCTTTCACGGCATTGGCCAAATCGTCGAGCGCCTGAAAGAAATCGACACCCACTCGGCCGCCTTTGCCATCGTCTCGTACAACGCGTGTGAACACATCAGAACCCGGCAAGTTCAGATTCATGCGTCGACTGTCGCCAACGTCGACCTTCATGCGTGCTTGATCCCCCTGATACAACACACGGTCGTTGCTGTCCTTGCTAAAAGCCGGCTCACCCACGCGGCTACCCGAAAACAAATAGTTTCCGTTGCTGTCTTGGCTGTTGGCCAAACTCAAAATTTGGTCTCGCAGCGTGCCAATCTCAAGCGCAATACCTTTGCGATCTTGCGCACTCAGTGTGTCATTGGCCGCTTGTGTGGCCAATTCTTTGATGCGATACATCACGTCACTGGTGTTTTGCAATGCCGTTTCTTCAGCAGTCAGTCGAATATTGACCGACTTCAAATTGTCGAGATAACTTTGTTGACGCGCCAATGTGGAGTCAAGCCGTGTCACCAACGCGGCTTTGTCAGGTGCATCGCTGGGGCTCACAATTTGTTTGCCGGTTGACAACTGCTCTTGCGTTTTGGTCAAGTTTGATTGCACATTGCTCAACATTTGCGTCGAGCGATCAAAATAAAGTGATGTTGAAATTTTCATCGTTATCTACCACCCTTATCTGATTTGAACAATTGCATCAAACAATTGTCCAGACACCTGAAGCGCTTTGGCTGCCGCTTGATAGGCTTGCTGATAACGCACCAAGGCCGCAGCTTCATCATCCAAATTAACGCCCGAGACCTTGTCGCGTGCAGCCACGGCTTGATCATTCACCACCGTCAAAGCTTCTTGTGTGGTGATGGCTTGTTGCGATAAGTTACCGACGTTGTTGACCTGATCGATGTAGCCGTCATGCAGCGTTTTGCCGCCAATGACCGTTTTCTTTGACAAGTCAACCATGTCAAGCATGTTGACGTTGTTGCCCAAGCCATCAAAGTTACCGTCAATCTTGAAACTATCACCCACGCTCGCGGAGTGGCTGAGCTTGACCAATAAACCTTGGAATTCAATCTCGGGCTCTAGGGCTGACGGATCAAAATGACGATCAGCTAATTCAGTGCCTGTTGCAGTGTCAATGATGCTGTAACGGTCTTGGGCCGTGAACTTCACCATCAGCGATTGGCTTCGCAAGCTGTCGCGCATGTTGAGTGGCTCGCCAGTGAACCCAGCTGACACATTGGCAGAACCCTTGCCTGTGACAAACAACAACAGGTCGTCTGTACAGCCGTCTTCAATGTAGGCACCCGTTCTAAAGCCAACGTTGGCCAAATCCGCAGGATCACCATATTTTTCAACCGGCGGATTACCTTCCATGTAGGAACCAAACGAAATTCGAATGTCCGTTTTGTTAGGGTCGGTGCTGAAATTTTCGTCGGCCAGTTTGGCTTGTAAACGGCGCGTGACGTCGTAATCCAATGGCTCAATACCCAACATATTGGGGGCATACAAACCTAATTTGTCTTTGCCTGGGCCAATAGAGATGCTGCGCGTGCCTTTCAGATCGGTGGTTGCCAATTGCAAGTCACCGTTGATGTCGAGTGAAGCCACCACCCCTGTGAGGGCTTGTTTGGCATTGATACGGTCAACCACATCATGGATGGTGTTGATTTTGGTTTGTGTATTCAGCGGAATGTTGCCGGCCTTGACCAAGATTTCACTGGCCAAGGTTTCATCGGTCACACTGGGATCGAGCGGAGAAATCAACAACCGTCCATCGACATGACTTGCCTGATAGCTGCTGCTAAATACCGTGTCGTCGCCCAACGCTTGCACTAAAGCTTCAGGTGTGTCTGCCGATACAGAAACTGCCGGAAAGCCGAATGTCACTGAATAAGTTGTAGAAGGTGTGGTCTCAACAACATCGTAGGCCACTTGACCTAAGTTGTATCCGTTGATTTGCAGCGGTTGTTTGAAGTCCAACCCCGATGCAGCAACACGCATGTCGCGTACAACTTGCACCAAGCGGATTTGACCGCCATAAGTGCTTGACTGCACATTCAATGCGTTACCGCTGACGGTCGGATTGACTTTGATGGGGCTGCCTTGGGTGTTTGTGATCACCAATTCACCCGACTGCGTCAGCGTTGCAGACAAGCCTGCAGGTGAGTTGTTGATGGCAGTCACGAGTTCGTCGACTGTGGTGTAACCTGCAATGACTTGACCGTTCAAGATCAAGGGCTTGCTGAGGTTGATTTGCGATTCAGGCACCCTGATTTCCGAAAACAACTCTGCGCGGACACCGCTTTGCGACACCGTGCTGTTGACCACAGTAGCGCCACCTGGGTAAGTGTTGGGAGTGGCCGGAGTGAGGTTGACATTCCTGAACTCACGCCCAAGCACATCTGAAATTTTCAAATTGGTGCCATCAACCACGACATGGATGTTGTTGCTCTTGTCCAGCCCGCGTAACGAAGCCTGCAACTGATCTGCCAAACCAGCAGGGGTGTTTGCCGTCAAACCGTCAACGTTGAAAGCCACGCCACCAATGTCAGCAGTAAACCCCTTGAAGTTGGGTGAATCCACTGTCACAACAGTGTGACCATTGAGCCAGTCGGCTACGCGAGACGCTGCAGAGGTCACCGTGACTTCGCCACCATTGCCTTGCTCAGATTCTGGCGACAGTGTGACGCCTGCCATATCGCGACCTTGATCATCGCTGATGTACAAATCTTTCTTGTTGTTGATCAAGGAAGCTGTCAATCCATACTGCTGCAACTGGGCATTCAAACTGGTTGCCAAACTGATCATGTCTGTTGCATCGGCAGCCGTTACTACAGCATTCACCATCTGATCAGCGATCACCGCATGAAATTTGAAGCCTGCAGGAGGCGTACCCACATCAATGCCTTTGATGGTGGCATTGGTACGACTGTCAGGTGTAAACGCAGACAAGGGAACGCCATTGAGGTTGAGTGCACCAGCTGAAATGGCAAAGTCAGAACGGTCAATTCGCTTGCCCAGCAAATTGGCTGGCGTGGGGGTAGGCACACCCGCAACACCGTTGTTGTCGTAATTCTGCGCCACCAAAATTTCAGCTTTGGCACCGTAGAACATGTCAATGCCGCGATAGGCCTTGCTGCCAAGCTGGTTCAAATATTTGTCGCTGAAGTTGGCATCAGCTGCAAAACCATTGCTGGGTGTCATCAACTGAAACTTCTGTGTTTCCGTCAAACTTTGACCTAGCAATTGACGTCCATCGCGCGTCAAAATTTGCAGTTGTTGCCCCTGCTCTGCCTCATCCAAATAAAAGGTAGCGCCCACGCCGGCTGACAAGGATGTCACGGGAATGTATTCACGCGCACCGTCAACCTTGAATGTCACCCCCGCCGAAGCGTTGGGGTTGTTCACAATATTGGGGTTGCTCAGGGCTGTGCTCGAGGTCGTGCCGCTGTACTTCACAGTGGCACGCGTGGTGGTGACGTTGGTATTGCCCTCGCTCACGCGAAACTGCGCTGCCGTAGCCACACGCATAGCGTCTGTCGCGACCACGTGCACGCCCGCAGCCGCTTCTGCCACTGATGGGTCAATGGCGAAAATGTCTTGACCCATTTGACCGTAACCGTCAATGCCATTGCGTTGTACGGCGTTGGTTTCTTTGACAAACACTTGCGCCAAAGAGCTCAGATTTTTTTGTGCGGGCTCTAACACTTGGCCGATGAACGCTTGGTAGCCGCCCATCAAACCACCGCTGATGGCAGACAACGATTCTGTGGCGCCATAGGGGTCTAGAACGAATTCACTTTTGCCATCCACGCTGCTGTTCACACCGATGGGACGTGCTTTTTGCCCGTCCACCACCAGGCCTTCTTTCATGGTCGAGCCCAAGCTGACGTTGACAGTACCGTTGGTGGTAAAGCTGAGTTTGACGCGTACCAACTCAGACAATTGGCGCAAGGTGAGATCGCGTCGATCCAACAACTCTGGAGGCTGACCCTCCACCGTGGCAGAGCGCGACATGCTTTGGTTGATCAATGCCAACTGGCTGGTCAAAGTGTTGATTTGATTGCCCACACTCTCCATGCCTTGGCGTGTTTCTTTGCTGATCAAATCGAGTTGTCCAGAGAGCTCGACAAAACGTGAACCCACGCCATCTGCGCTGCGCAAGAAGCTGGTTCTCAAAACGGTCGAAGCGGGATCGGTTGACAACGCGTTGGCTGACGCAAAGAACGCATCAAGGGCTGAACTCAAACCCACATTTTTGTCGCCCATGATGTCCATCACCCGCTTGGAGTAATCGACCATTGGCGTTTGTGCAGACAAATCGCTGTTGCTGTTGCGCAAATTGGATTCAGCAAACTCGTCATACTGGCGCTTGATGTTTTGCAACATCACGCCCGTACCGATGTACATGCTGGCCATTTTCTTTGGCGCACTGTCTTTCAACACCACGTCTTGACGCGAGTAACCCTCGGTGTTGACGTTGGCAATGTTGTTACTGACCGTGCTCAGGGCACGTTGGTAGGCACCAATCGCATTACTGGCAATGCCGAGCATGTCACTCATGGCTTATCTCCCAAGAGTTTCATGCTGTTGCTCAATGGCTTGAGCGTGGGTTTTTCGAACTCAAAAGCTTTTTTCGGCGCTGGCACCAAAGACATAGGTTGTGCAGGTGGGTTCAAGGCTATGCCTTGTTGTTCACGTGCTTTGAGCATGTCTGCGGTGCTGGGTTGCTTGGGCATTTTTGCCTTCACTGCGCGTTCCATGAAATCAGCCACGCCCATGGCGCCGCGTTTGGCCATTTGCAAA
>JACCDY011095835.1_pt1 | contig 10082 bp, 6 predicted proteins | sample 7446391 | NCBI WGS metagenome assembly JACCDY01 (sample SAMN15323451, study PRJNA562643) | freshwater metagenome | isolation source: river surface water | place: USA:Blue River Watershed | collected 2017-08-18
CCTGATTGTCGAGATGGCTGCCGACTTCTCGCATGCTCCCGAGGATGTCCCCAAACTCATCAATGGAATCCGTGAAGCAAATGCCGATCTGGCGATCGGTTCCCGCTATGCGGGGGGAATCAGGGTCATCAACTGGCCTCTGAACCGATTGGTACTGAGTGTCGGCGCCTCCTATTATGTCAAATGGATCACAGGAATGCCTGTCTGGGATCCGACCGGCGGCTTCAAGTGCTGGCGCGGTTCCACGCTGAAAGCCATCGGTCTTTCAACCGTGAAATCCAACGGCTACGGCTTCCAGGTGGAGATGAACCATCGTGTGTGGAGCAGAGGCCTGAAGATCGCCGAGGTACCCATCATTTTTGCCGACCGCGTCGAGGGAACCTCCAAGATGTCCAAGAAGATCGTCATCGAGGCATTGATGATGGTCTGGGGGCTCCTTTTCCGCAACGGACTGCGCCGCTCCCCTCGCCTGATTCCTAACCGATCCCTTTGATCCATCCGCTTCCCCCTATGAGCATCAATCCAGACACTGTCGCGGAACAACTTCCCGAAACGACCTCCGAACGCGAAGAGCGCGTTCATCCCTTCCGTGTCTTTGACAGGCACGAGCGCCTGACAGCCCTGATCTGCTTCCTGATCGCGCTGGTCACCTACTGGTCGACCGTCATGCCGAACATCGGCCTCAATGACGACGGTGAAATGGCCACGGCGGCCCTCCACTTCGGGGTGATGCACCCCTCAGGCTATCCTCTCTGGACCATCCTGGCGGGACTCTGGAGCCATCTTGTTCCATTCGGAAACGGCTCCTGGAAAATCAATCTCTTCTCGGGGCTCTGCACGGCGATCGCCGCCGGGGTCTTCTCCCTTGTTTCGCTGAATGCCGCACGCTGGTCCGGTCTTTCAAGACGGAATGCAACGGTTCTCTCGGTGGCCTCGACCCTCACCTTCGTCTGGGTGACCCCGATCTGGTCCCATGCCGTTGTCGGAAAGGGACTCTACGCGCTGCACGTCTGCCTGATGATGGTTCTTCTGATGCTGACCTACGTCTGGATCAGGAGACCCCATTGGAAGAACGCCTTCGTCTGGGTGATCTTCATTTTCTGCCTCGGCATGAGCAACCATCACATGTCGCTGGCGATGGCTTTCCTGCCCCTGCTGGTCATCCTGCTTCTTCATGCCGATCTGTTCTGGGAGTACTGTGTCTACAGCCTGCTTGCCGCCGCGATCCTCTATCTGGGATTCGCCTATCTCTCCCACATCCCCGACTGCTGGAAGGCAGCAGTGCGCCTTTTCTACTGTGTCTGGGCGGGATTCATCCTGCTGGTTCTCGTCCGCAGGAAACTGACCGAATGGAGACAGGGACTCCTCATTCTCGTTGCGGTCTTCCTTGGTCTTCTTCCCTACGCCTACATGCCCCTCGCTTCCTCGACGAATCCGCCGATGAACTGGAGTTACTGCAGCACCCCCGAGGGATTCTTCTACGCCATCAACCGCTCCCAGTACTGGGGAACGCTGGCCGACCAACTTCAGGGCACGGTCGGCAAACTCGTGGGTGTCCCTCCCGCCGAAAAACCCAAGGGACCGAAAGCACCGGACGAAGAGACGATGCTCCAGTCCTTTGCGGGATTCTGCAGGGTTTTCTGGCAGGTACTGGTGAAGAATATCTCGCCGCTACCGCTCCTGGCGGTTCTGACCGCATTCGTCCTGTTCTGGAGGCTCCCCAGGGAGCAACGGATCTGGTTCTACCTCCTCGTGGTCGGCTTCTGTCTTTCGGCATTCCTCCAGCCGCTCTCCTGGAATAACGGCTATGACAACGCAGGCTGGGAGATGCAGTACCAATACCAGAGCCTCTGCTACGGATTTTTCATCATGCTCGCCTGCTTCTCGACCTCGATCCTTTTCGTGAAGCTCGGGGATATTCTGCCCCGCGGTCGCATGGCCATCCTGCTGCTTGCCGCGGCGACCGCCGCCTACACCTTCGTGACCTGCCTTCCCAAGAGCACGCAACGGGGCCACTGGTTCGGATGGATGTACGGACACGACATGCTCGCCGATCTCCCCAAGGACAGTTTTGTCTTCGGGGGAACAGATCCCGGACGCTTCGTCCCCACCTACATGGTCTTCGGCGAAAGCTTCGAGGGCACGAAACGAGATCCGTCCTTCGACCGACGCGACCTCTACATCGTCACCCAGAACGCCCTCGCTGATACTTTCTACAACCGCTACATCCGCTCCCATTACACCGTGGAACGCCCGACCACATTCAACTGGGTGGAGAAACTGCTGGGTCGCGACAAGACCTATCCCGAGGAGCGGCTTGTCCTGCCCCACCGAGAGGAGATCATGGGCCTCTTCGAGGTGCTGATGAGACAGTATCAGCAGAATCCGAACGCGATGCCCAACCCCCAGACCGATCCGGTCGCCCTGAACTCAGCGGTCGCCGAGTGGATCTTCCTGAGGAACAGGGACAAGAAGGACGGGACTCCCCGCCACTTCTACGTCGAGGAGAGTTTCCCCATGCAGTGGTCCTACCCCTACGCCATCCCGCACGGGCTCTGCTACGAGATCGCCCACGACAAGATGGAGGCCCTCCCTCCCGGCACCGCCGAGAAGGACATCGCGTGGTGGGATGATTACATCAAGAAACTTGAGGCGGTGCCGGGCTTCCGCAATGACGACCTGGCCATGCACTCGTTTGCCAAACTCCGGAATACCGGCGGGAATATCTACTCCTTCCGCAACATGAACGATGCGGCGGAGAGGGCCTACAAGCAGGCACTCTACATGTGGCCGGCCAACACGGAGACCACCAGCAACCTGGTGAATCTCTACACGCGTCTGGGACGGTTCAAGGATGCTCGTGACCTGGTCGCGGGCTACCTGCCGCTTGATCCCAACAGCAAGGTGCTGAAACGTCTTCTGGCCGCTACCGAAGCGCGCCTGAAGGCATCCCAGGATCTCCCCCTGCTCCAGTTGCAGTACTCCTCCAACCCGGCCAACAGACAGATCCTTGCTCCTCTCCTCCAGAGCCTTCTGATTCTTGGCAGGAACAATGATGTCGATGCAACGGTCTCGAACGCGATCTCCGTCACCCCGAACGATGCCCCCTTCCTGAGGGACATGATCAACTTCTACGCCACCCAGGGAAGGATTCCCCAGGCTCTGGAGGTCGCAAAATCACTCGAGAAGGCACAGCCCAACGAATGGGATGTTCCCTTCACGATCGCCAAGTACCAACTCCTCACCGGAAAGCGTGAAGCCTCGTACACCAACATCCGCCGTGCGGTTCAACTCGGCGGAAACACCGCGCTTCAGCAGATCGCGAGGGAACAACTGTTCCAACAAGTCGCGGCGGATCCGGCATTCCAACAGGCCCTGAGAGGCCAACTGGGAGATGTGAAACCACAGTCCGGTCCTCCTGCCAAAAAGTGACCCGAGAAACCGAAGTGAACGTGCCTACTGTTTCTCCTTGCGAAGCGAGGTGCGGAAAGATTGATTTATCACCCTTGCCGGTTTTACCGGCAGCCATCAACGGGCTGTAGCTCAGCTTGGTAGAGCGCCACGTTCGGGTCGTGGAGGCCCAGGGTTCGAATCCCTGCAGCCCGAGATGGATGGTTCCCGGGAGTGATCCCCCTCTCGATGGCCGTGGGTAAGGGACCCCAGAAGGAGTTCTTTTCCAGATAAGGTGTCAGCTTATCCCAAGAACGGTACGGGTCAGGACGTCAGTAAATCAGGCTGGAGCCTTGACCCGAGTCTTTTCCATTCAACTCGGCCTCTTTCCTGGCAGCAGCTTCACGTTTCTCGGTCTCCTCGACCTTCTCCTGCAGGAAGGCCTTGAGTTCGGGAATCCCCTCCCCGAGTTCGGCGCATACGGGAAGGATTGTGACCTCGGGGTATTTCTTCTTAAGCGCCTTCAGGTTTGCCGCCGACTCGGGCATATCCATCTTGTTGGCCACAATACACCAGGGACGGGCGGCAAGTTCGGCATTATAGAGCTCCAGTTCCTTGCGCAACGCCTTGAGGTCGTCCTGGGGTTTCCTTCCCTCCGAACCCGCGGTATCAAGCACCATGAGCAGGTAACCGCAGCGCATGACATGGCGCAGGAACTGGTGACCGAGGCCGCGATTCTCATGCGCTCCCTCGATGAGTCCGGGAATATCGGCGACGGTTGTCTTGTGGTAGTCTTCTAGGTCGACAACACCTACCTGTGGGTGTCGCGTGGTGAAAGCGTAGGATCCCACCTTCGGATGGGCCCGTGAGATGGCGCGGAGCAGTGTGGACTTCCCGGCATTGGGATAGCCCACCAGACCGGCAAACGCGATGGACCTCATCTCCAGCAGGAACCAGCCCTCCTCGCCGGGAGTCCCTTCGGTAAACCTGCGCGGAGCCCTGTTTCGGGAACTCTTGAAGTGGATGTTGCCCAGACCGCCCTTCCCTCCATGACAAATGATGAATTCTTTTCCAACCTCGTTGAGGTCGGCGACCAGGTCCTCGGGCATTGGATCGGGCAGTCCCTTCTTCGCCTTTGGTGCCTCCGAAGGCTCCTCCTCGGAAGGCTCGGCGAAGGGATCATGCGGCTCCGGTGTCGGAAAACGGTAGACGAGGGTGCCGACGGGAACCGGAACCACTAAGTCGGGCGCCGACTTGCCATGGCGCTGACGGAAGGAGCCGCGACCACCGGGTTTTGCTTTCAGGATCGGCTCGTAGAAGAGATTGGCTAACTGATCGGTATGAGTGTCGGCCCGCAGGATGACATCCCCACCGTCCCCACCGTCGCCTCCGTCGGGTCCGCCTTTGGGAATGAATTTCTCACGACGGAAACTGGCGGAGCCGTGGCCGCCGTCGCCCGCCTTGGCATGAACCCTGACTCGATCGATGAACATCCCGCTACCTTTGCAGAAGCTTCGCGTAAAGTCGCTCTGTTTTCCTGGCAATGGCGTCCCAGCCAAATAGCTCCTCGGCACGCTTTCTCCCCGCGGCCCCCATCCGCGCCGCTAGCGGGGGATCCGCCATCAGAAGGTTGATCCTGGCGGCGAGGTCGGCGGAGAAGGCCTCCGGATCGGTCGCCTCGAAGGGGCTTTCGATCATTTGGCTCAGCGGGACGAGAAACCCGGTCTCCCCGTCCACAACCACTTCCTTGATGCCCCCGACGGCACTGGCGACAACGGGTGTGCCGCAGGCCATAGCCTCGAGATTGATGATTCCGAAAGGTTCGTAAATGGAGGGGCAGACAAACACGGAGGCTCCGGAATAAAGAGCTATCGCCTCGGGACGGCTAACCATCTTCTCGATCCAGACAATCCCGTCATGGTGATGTCGGGCCGAGGCAACAGCCTGCTGCATCTCTGCGGCGATCTCCGGAGTGTCGGGGGCACCCGCGCAAAGGACGACTTGGAAACCGGGATCAAGATGCCTGATTGCCCGCACCAGATGGATGATCCCTTTCTGGCGGGTGATGCGTCCGACAAAAAGGACGTAGGGACGTGCGGGATCCACCCCAAGGGCTTCCAACACTCCCTTCTCCTCGGTCGGCCTGTACTCGGAAAGATCGATGCCGTTATGGATCACGCTGATGCGCTCCTCCTTCACGTTGAAGAGGGAGAGGACATCTCGCTTGGTCTCCTCGGAGACGGCAATGACAGCATCGGCCATCTCAAGGGCGGTTTTCTCAACCCAGAGGCTGTAGTCGTAACCGCCTCCCAGCTGTTCACGCTTCCATGGCCGGAGAGGTTCGAGGGAATGGACGGTGATCACCAGGGGGATGCCGTAGTTGAGCTTCGCCATGATGCCGCCGAGATGGGTGTACCAGGTATGGCAGTGGACCAGGTCCGCAGTGATCCCCGCGCCATTGAAATCGACGCAGCGGCGTGAGGCACCGAGCGGACTCTGGAGCGGCTTGGGACACCCCATGGCGGGCGTTCCAAGACCGAATCCCCTCACCTGAAGGCTTCCCTGATCCTCCACCTGCTCTCCGAAACAACGCACCTCCACCTGCATCAGCTTGGCCAACTCACGACTGAGGTAGTCGACATGGACACCCGCTCCCCCGTAGATGTGCGGCGGATACTCATTGGTAAGAAGCAGTGTTTTCATGGGAATCAGATGAGTTTGACCGGCAGGAGGAATTTAAGCACTCCGGCACCCGGCACAAGTCGGGGAAGGTCGATCGCTGTCAGCGAGGCTTTGGAGATATTCACGGAGGTGCTCGAACCCAGATCGAGAAGGTGTGCCACGAGGACGCTGAAATCCGGCTCATGCCCCACGATCATGAGGGAATCGAGTTTTGCGTAGGCGGCGAGCTCTGAAAGACCCCTGTCCGGATTCATTCCGCAGGCCAGCCAAGGGACCTCGGTCGGGGCGATAACATCAAGCTCCTTGGCCACGATGAGCGCCGTTTCCCTGGCACGGATCACCGGACTTGTCAGGATCAGATCCGGCGTGATTCCTTGATCTTTCAGAAACTCCCCCACTTTCTCCGCTTGGCGCACCCCCTTCTCCGTCAGGTGACGGGAAAAGTCATCCGCACGATGAGGTTCCGCCTCGGCGTGTCGCAGGAGGTAGAGGAGCACGCCTAACTAAGGATGAAGGTTGAAACCTGAGACCTGAAAGGAATAGTGAGCCTTCGGCTACCAGGCTTTACATCGCCATGCCGCCGTCGACAGCAAGCACCTGGCCGGTGATGTAGGAAGCGGCGGGGCCGGAGAGGAAGGCAACCGTTCCGGCGATCTCCTCGGGCTGGCCGAAGCGGGCCAGGGGGATCTGGGAAAGGGCTCCTTTGCGGATTTCCTCGTTGAGGACGGCGGTCATGTCGGTCTCGATGAATCCCGGTGCGACCACATTCACCGTGATGCCACGGCTGGCGACCTCCTTGGCGAGCGCCTTGGTAAGCCCGATCATGCCCGCCTTGCTGGCGGCGTAGTTGGTCTGTCCGGCCAGACCCATCAGACCGCTGACGGAGCTGATGTTGATGATGCGGCCGGAGCGCTGCTTCATCATCGTGCGCAGAACGGCACGGATGAAGTTGAAGGCTCCCTTGAGATTGGTGTCGAGGACGGCATCCCAGTCCTCGGAGGACATGCGCATGAGGAGGTTGTCCTTCGTGATCCCGGCGTTGTTGACCAGGATGTCGGCGCGGCCGAAATCGGCCACGATCTGATCGCCCACTTTCTGGACGGCGTCGAAGTCGGCGACATCGACCGCGTAGGCCTTCGCGGAACCGGGGCGGATCGCCTCAAGGGCGGCGGCGACCTTGGAGGAGTTCGCCTCGCTGCGGCTGACGACCGCCACCTTGGCTCCCGCCTCCACGAAATAACGGGCGATGGATTCGCCGATGCCGCGGCCGGCTCCGGTGACGATGGCTACTTGATCCTGCAGGGGGTGGGTGGTGGTGCTCATGAGTGGTTGGTTGGATAAAAAACTTCTCTCTTGGCTATCCCAGCAAAGATGACGGGGCAACGTCATTCTCCGGCGGCAAGGTACCGGAAGGCGAAGAGGCGGCAACCCGACGACGGAGCTGCCCGCAGGCGGCATCGATGTCGTGCCCTTTCTCCCGGCGGATCGTGGCCGCGATCCCGCGATCCCGAAGGATCGAGAGAAAGGTTTCCTGCGCCTCCTCGGAAGGACGCTTCCACGGAAGACCCTCCACCGTATTGTAGGGGATCAGGTTGATCTTGGCATGAAGTCCCCTTGACCGATCTGCAAGCAGGCGCGCTTCGGACGGCGAATCATTGATCCCCTCGATCAAGATGTACTCGAAGGTGATCATCTGCTTCTTCCTATCGCAATAATAGGCGCAGGCCTCCATCAGCTCGGCGACGGGGTGTTTTTTGTTCACCGGCATGATCCGGCTGCGAACTTCATCGCTTGCTCCATGGAGCGAGATGGCCAGTCTGATCTGGAGATGTTGATCGGCCAGATCACGGATCCGGGGCACCAGGCCACTGGTCGAGACAGTCATCTTGCGCGCCCCGAGTCCCACTCCCCACGGGGCATTCAGGATCGAGACAGCCTGAAGCCAGTTGCTGTAATTGGCCATCGGCTCCCCCATCCCCATGAAGACCAGATTATTAATCCGCTCCCCCGAGATCTTTTCGGCCAGCAGCACCTGGGCCACGATCTCGTCGGCGGTGAGATGCCGCTTCCAGCCATCAAGCCCGCTTGCGCAGAATCTGCACCCGTAGGCGCACCCCACCTGGGCGGAAACGCAGAGGGTCCGGCGGTCGGATTCCTCCCCATAAAGGGCTGGTGAGGCCGGAATCAAGACCGTCTCAATCAATTCGCCGTCGCGAAGGCGCAGCAGCAACTTCCGGGTCGTGTCCTTGGAACCGCTGACAGTGACGACTTCGGGCAGGCGGATCGGATGTATTTCCTCCAAGGAGGAACGCAGTCCGGCGGGGAGATTGCTCATCGCCTCCCAGGAGTAGACCCTCTTTTCCCTGCCATAAGCCCACTCCATGACCTGCTTGGCCCGGTAAGAAGGCTGCCCCATCACGGAGAGGCTTTCCTCCAGATCCCCCAGGGTCAGGGAATGAAGGGGACGGACAGTTTGGGAGGGACTCATGAAAGGGTGGTGCTCGATGACATAAGAGTGAGAGAAATTCATTGCCCTGCAAGCAGGGATTGCTACTATTTTCGGCTCTTCCGCCGTCACTTAAAAGGAGTCACGTCCGGACGGGTTGGTCACAACCTCTCCGCGGAAGTTATTAAACACATCATGACAACATCAATGGCTGATCTTCAGCAACTCATCGCCGCCTCGGTCAAAAACTACCGCGAAGGCAGCATCGTCAAGGGACACGTCCTCGAGAAGCGCCCCAAGGAATTCCTGATCGACATCGGGTACAAGTCGGAGGGCGTCATCTCCGCCTCCGAGTTCGACGATCCGGATGAAATCCATGTCGGGGACGAGGTCGAGGTTCTCCTCGAGCGCCTCGAGAACGACCAGGGAATGGTCGTCCTTTCCAAGCTCAAAGCCGCCCAGCGCCAGAACTGGGAGAAGATCGTCAAGCTTTTCGAGGCCGAGGGAATCATCAAGGGCCGCGTCAAGGCGGTCGTCAAGGGCGGTCTTACCGTTAACGTCGGCGTCGAGGCCTTCCTTCCCGCCTCCCAGGTCGACATCAATCCCCCGAAGGATCTCACCCAGTTCGTCGGCAACACCTACGACTTCAAGATCGTCAAGCTTAACGAGGACCGCAAGAACGTCGTCCTTAGCCGCCGCGAACTCATCGAGGCAGCCCGCAGCGAGCGCCGCCAGCAGTTCCTCGGAACCGTCAGCGCCGGAGACAAGATCGAGGGAACCGTCAAGAACATCACCGACTTCGGTGCGTTCCTCGACCTCGACGGCATCGACGGCCTCCTCCACATCACCGACATGTCCTGGGCCCGCCTCACCCATCCGAGCGAAGCGGTCAAACCCGGCGACCGCCTCACCGTGGTCGTCCTCGAGATCAACAAGGACAAGGAGCGCATCAGCCTCGGCCTCAAGCAGCTGCAGTCCAATCCCTGGGACCGGATCGAAGACCGCTTCCCGGTCGGAAAGAAGATCTCCGGAAAGATCACCAACCTCATGCCTTACGGAGCCTTCGTTCAGATCGAGGAAGGGATCGAGGGTCTCATCCACGTCTCGGAGCTTTCCTGGACCAAGCGCATTGTGCGCCCCTCCGACGTCCTCACCCTGGGGCAGGAAATCGAGTCGGTCGTCCTCGGCGTCAACAAGGAAGACCAGAAGATCTCCCTCGGCGTCCGTCAGCTCGAGCCCAATCCTTGGGATGAGATCGAGCAGCGCTACGTCATCGGCAAGCAGGTCCGCGGCCAAGTCCGCAACATGACCGCCTACGGCGCCTTCGTGGAGTTGGAGGAGGGCATCGACGGCATGGTGCACGTCTCCGACCTCAGCTGGACCAAGAAGATCAACCACCCGAGCGAAGTCCTCAAGAAGGGCGACGAGGTGGATGCCGTCGTCATCGACATCGACAAGGCCAACCAGCGCATCAGCCTGGGCGTCAAGCAGCTCGAGACCGATCCCTGGAAGGAGATCGAGGGCAAGTTCAAGGTCGGCGACCTCGTCAAGGGAACCGTCTCCA
>JACCDY011435444.1_pt1 | contig 10078 bp, 7 predicted proteins | sample 7446391 | NCBI WGS metagenome assembly JACCDY01 (sample SAMN15323451, study PRJNA562643) | freshwater metagenome | isolation source: river surface water | place: USA:Blue River Watershed | collected 2017-08-18
CAGCTTTGATAGCCAGACCAAAGAGTGTCTCACCACGCCTTCCAAGGACTTTGGCAGTCGCCCAGAGTTTGGCGGGAAGATTGTGGAAGGTCTCGTCAAACTAGGTGTACTTGATGAGGCCGCCGCTATTCTCGAAATGAAGAACAACCGTGATGCGAAGCGCACAAACGGCAGCAAGGGAACAAAGATCCGTAACATGCCGAAGCTCGTGGACGCCAACATGGCCGGTACGCGCCGCAGCGCCGAATGCACCCTCATCCTTACAGAGGGAGATTCAGCCGCCACCAGCGCAATGTCTGGGCTGTCCGTGGTCGGCCGTGACCTCTGGGGCGTCTTTCCTCTTCGTGGTAAAATGCTAAATGTCCGTGAAGCGACTCTGGCAAAGATCAATGCAAACGAGGAGATTACGTCAATTAAAAAGATTCTTGGTCTCGAGCATGGTAAACGCTATAAGGACACGAGCGAACTCCGTTATGGGCGTGTGATGATCATGGCGGACCAGGATCATGATGGCAGCCACATTAAAGGCCTTGTCATGAATCTGATCCACGCCGCCTGGCCTGGCCTGCTCCGCGCCGGCTTCGTCTGCTCACTCCTAACACCCATCCTCAAAGCAACCCGCGGCAAGACTGTCGAATCATTCTACAGCACCCCCCAGTTTGAAGAATGGAAAGCTGCGCAACCTGGTGGTCTGCGTGGCTGGTCCATTAAATACTATAAGGGATTGGGTACGTCTACGCCACAGGAAGCCAAGGAATGGTTCGTCCGCCTTGCCGAGGTCAGTTATGAGTTTGATGAGCGTACTGATGATGCCCTGACACTCGCCTTCGAGAAGAAGCGTGCAGATGACCGCAAGGAATGGCTGCAGGCGTATGATCCTTCCGTGCAGGTCGATCCAACTACGAACAGCGTCAGTTATACGGATTTCATTCACAATGAACTGATTCATTTCTCGAATGCGGATAACATTCGATCACTTCCGTCCCTAATGGACGGTCTGAAGCCATCGCAGCGCAAGATTCTATTCGGTTGTTTCAAGCGCAATCTGCGTTCCGAGATCCGCGTGGCACAGCTGGCAGGTTATGTCAGTGAACACGCGGCATACCATCACGGTGAAGCATCTCTGACTGGCACGATTGTGGGAATGGCCCAGAACTTCGTCGGCTCGAACAATCTCAATCTTCTAAAACCTATCGGCCAGTTTGGCAGTCGCATTAAGGGTGGTCAGGATGCAGCTAGCGCACGATATATTCACACTGAGCTGATGCCAATCGTTGACGCACTCTATAAGAAGGCTGATCAGGCCATCTTGAAGTATGTGGATGACGACGGTCAACAGGTGGAGCCGGTCCACTATCTCCCCACGGTCCCAATGCTGGCCATTAACGGATCGCTCGGTATTGGTACAGGATTCTCGACGAACATTCCATCCTACAACCCAGAGCATATCGTGGCACTCCTAAAAGCCCGTCTAACAGGTGATATGGAAACGCTGGAGGGACATGAGCTGGATCCCTGGTATTTCGGATTCAAGGGACAAATTGACCGTCATAATGATACGACCTGGCTCACGCGTGGCCGATACGAATTTGACGATGATAAACACACAGTAACAATTACAGAGCTTCCTGTAGGAGTCTGGTCGCAGACATATAAAGAAATTCTAAATGACCTTATTCTAGAGGATGAAAATATTGCGAAGGGCATTAAGAAGGCTGCGAAGAAAGCTGGGGATGGTGCATCAGTTGCGACGCGTAGTACGCGCAGCTCGCTATCCAGTAAGGCCAAGAAGGAGGCAGAGCCGAGTGGTCTGAAGGATTTTGAGGACCATTTCACAGATAATAAGGTGCGCTTCATTCTGAAGTTCTCTGAGGATAATTATGAGAAGTGGGACGATGATCGTGACGCATTTGAGAAGAAGTTCAAGCTGGTGAAGAAGGTGACAACATCGAATATGATGGCGTTCTCGCCTGACGGTGTCATTACCAAGTATGACACGGTAGGTGACATTCTCGAGGCGTTTTATGAGCCGCGTCTGGAGGCGTATCAGGAGCGCAAGGATGCAATGCTGGCGGCGCTCGCGGCAGAGCTGGAGGAGCTGCATGCACGTCTACTCTTCATTAAGGCAGTGCTAGAGGAGCGCCTGATCATTGCTAAGCGATCCGACGAGGAGATTGTGGAGCAGCTGAAGGAGGTTGGTGTACCACCGCTGTCAATTAGGGATGAGCCTGACAATATTAAGGCGTATGAGTACGTGATGCGAATGCGCATTGATCGCATTAAGGCAAGTGCTGTTACCGAGCTGGAAGAGGAGGTGGAGAAGAAGGAGGCGGAGAAGGCGGAGCTAGAGGGTAAGAGTTCAGGTGATCTCTGGATGGAGGATCTGGACGAGTTTGAGGCAGCATGGACCAAGTACTCAGCAGATAGGACCGCAGAGTACGCTGATGAAAAGAGCGCCGAGGGAGCTGGCAAGAAGGCCAAGAAGAGTGGGGCTGGCTCAAAGAAAAAGTAAACATGGAAAATGAAAAAAGTGCCCACGGGCCAAATATTTTTGTTTATTCTTCATCCTCATTATCACTATAATAATGCGTATCCCAATTAATACCTGAGTGAAATCTTGGATGGGATGATGTATATTTACTAAATAGTTCTTCGTGTTGTTCAATAAAGCGACGGAGTTCTTTCGTTTCTTCAATAAAGCTAGAAGCATATGTTGGTTCAAATCCAATGACAATAAACCCGCGCTCCTGTTCAAGACTAGCTAAATCTCGCCAACTAGCTCCTTCAAGACGACTATGGACTTCACTGAGACATCCATAAACGCGAATAGAGTCATGGGTGGGCATGCAATTTTTAAGGGCATTTAGAACTTTACCATATTTAGAACCTACGGGGATGCGAATTTCATATCCGTAGATTGTAATAGCGGAATACCAGTCAGCTCCCATTTTGGCTTGTGACTCACCTGGGCTGGCAGTTAGGGATCAATTTTGTGAAAGTACAGCGACTGCGGACTCTAGTAAAAAACTAACGTGTAAATAGTTTTTTAAAGTTAAATGGGAGCCGACGTGTTGTATTTTTTATATTTTTAGGATCAATGTAAAATGTTGTGTTATCTTCTGGATTTTTTTTGATTAGAGCTTCTTTTAGAATGAGAACTCGGCTATTTGAGGAGTTCTCTTTTTTCCAAGTTGATTTACCGTTGCGAGGGTCTGCTTCACGACTGTAAATAGCATCAAAACTAATACCTGTGTTATCTATTAAATTAATTTTTCCAATAAAATCTTTCTTAAATCCCCATACATTTTTAGATTTATCTAGATTGCGCATACGAATAAAATATATTTTACCAGGAATAAGTTTTTTCCAGTCAACTTTTGTTAGGCTTTGTAAATCTCCTGCCAATTTTCGCGTAGGCACTGAATTCATCTAATATAGAATAATATACGAGATATACACAAATGTTTATATAAATTTCTGCAGAGGATAAGTCTTAGTTCCAGCTTCAGACAGATGAACAGGTCTCTCCATAGGTACTGGTAAATGGCTAATATCTTTCAAATAGTAGAAATAATACTGGACTTCACTCAACACACGTGGGACGATCCAGTCGAGTACAGTACGATTAAGGTCGGCGACCTGTTGGGCGATGCCATCAGGGCGATTCTGAGCGTATTGTAAATAAAGGGATCGCATAACAATTTTAATTTCATCGATGTCTTGTTCTTCAATGATCCATTGATTGGGGCCACTTTTATCATAAACTTCACGGCGGATGGAATTTTGGATGGACTTCATGTTAGCCGGACTAAAAAATGCGCGACTGAGGGGGGTTTCTTCAAAGTTACCGCGCATGAGTTCTGAGGCAGCGCCGGCATCCGGGGCTGTAGGATGAGAGAAACCTGCGGTATTTGCAATTACACCTGTGCCTGTATCAGGAGCGGAGAGGTTTACACGGCCATTTTGGCCGGCATATCCACTTAGTGTGTAAGGGAGTTGGAAATCGGGTTGTCCTGATGGCATATCTGTTGCTCACAAAGATTCAATGTTTTGGCGACTAGCCGAAGCGATAGCGGTTAAACAAAAAGCGGATCCCAGGATAGATATGAACATTAACCTGATTGTATATATATTCCTAACCATTGTCATTGGCATTGGTGGAACAGTAACACTCTTCCAGTCGGGCAGGGTATTAGGAGGGTTGCTATTCCTTGTTGGAGCAATTCTACTATTTGTCTTCTATGGTCTGCGCTGGTTTGAGGGAGATAAGGCATCCGGTAAGCCAGTGGATTGGCCTCCAGTGGTGAATACGTGTCCCGACTACTTGACCTTCTTCAAGCGTAGGACGGCAAATGGGATGCAGAACACCTGTATTGATACTCTAGGAATTGCAAGAGGTAAAACACCGATGTCAATGTGGCCTCCTGGAACAAATCCAGAGAATGCTCCATCAGATGACAAATATTATTTCAATCTCGATTATGGGAAGAGTAGTATTCCTGAGCTGAACACAGAGCGTTGTGAGGCGGCCATTCAGGCGGGTGTAACGTGGGAGGGAATTACAGATGGCGAAGTATGTACATTCCCAGGTGCTGCCAACACAGCTACAGGCGGTACTGGCGATGTACCCAAGTGTGTGCCATAAGGGCGACGCACCCTTATAAACCCCCATGCATAGTGCCCCCAGTGGATCTGGTCACCTATGTAAAATATATGAGCAATTTCCAAACCTCTCATATATTTTATAAGGTCAGCGCTCCCCGTCGCAAGGCGCCGAAGGCGCGTTCCCACGGGTCTAAGCCAATCGCAGTACTAAGAAGCAATATGGCTTCCACGGTCGCAGGCACAGTTTGCCTTCATCCAAATATAGAACAAAAATTCGCGACTTGGCTCAAGAATCGCCCAACACCCGCATTTCTCTGTGTAGGACCTCCAGGAATTGGAAAAACAACCCTTGTACATCGTGTTTCGCAACAGGAAGGTTATTGGGCCAAAGAACTCAATGCAAGTCATACACGAACTGGCTCCGCTTTTAGGGATATTATTTTACCATTACTTGAAAATAAAGGTATCTCTCATTGGGTATCCCCTAAAACCCCTAATGGTCATATAGTAATTTTGGATGAAATGGATGGCCTCAGTCAAGGAGAGCGAGGAGGGTTACAGGAATTACTGAAGTATCTACGGGATAATCGTAAAGACAAATGTGCAGTTCCGCTAGTACTGATCTGTAACGAGATTGCAGGTCGTAAGATGCAGCAGATTCTGCGACTCTGTGAAGTTGTACCGGTTGAGCGACCACGTGAAGGAATTTTGCAAAAGTGGCTCGGACGCAACTTACATCCAACAGAATTGCAGATGGATCTTCGTCAACTTCTACGCGGTGATAAATATATGCTCGAAATTCAAAAAGGAAATTTAGTGGGTATTGGCGGAGCAACTCTAAATGTGGCTGGCAGTAGCTCGACAGGCGCAGATACTGCAAGTCCCGTAGCAGCTGTCGTAGCAAACGCAGATGATGACATTGCAGATGAAACCCCCGAAACATATAACGCCGCCTGGTTCAGCCTTTATGATGAATGGGATATTTATGGTGAACTCAATTTAGAGACAAAGGATGCAAATTTAGCCGGCCTACTTTTTCATCAGAATCTTCCACACCGTCTATTAGAAGATTCGCGATCGTGGTATCATTATAAGAAGCTACATGCAATGTGTTCACTTAGTGATTTAGCAGATTATTGGGCATTCTTTCATCAATGCTGGATTCTTCTTAATATTTCTAATAATTATAAGCTGAAGTTTCCTAATGAATATTTGCAACAGGTACCTTATGAAAGCGATGCACCAAGTCTACAAGATTTAGAGTATACCTGGGTACTCACTAAGCAATCTGCACTATTTAATACATGGAAGGAAATGCTACGCCTAAATGAGCAATCAGGAGTGGGTCTGCGTCTCATATCAGATTATGCGGCAGTTATGCCGCCTGGTAAATATACGCATGCAATTGCATTAGTTCCTACGAATAATGCAGCAGCATCTGCAAGTCGACCTGCGAAACGATCTGCGGCTGGGTCAAGGTCTGCCGCCACTAGCAAGTAGCCTGGCAATCTGCGTCACGGCTGCTTACTGCGTTTCATTTTCATGCAACATCTGCACAACTGTTAATGGACCCTTACGTCCTAACCGATGTGCACGCCCTATAATCTGCTGACGCTCATTTGGAGACATATTCCCATGATAAAGGACAACATGACTGGCTGCCTCTAAATTCATACCTGTCGCAAAATGTTCGCTATTAAGTAATAATACCCTTATATGACCTTCTCGAAACTTATCAATTAGAGAATATATGACATCCTTATTACCTTTCAGCTGCGCGACTGTAATACTGGCCTCTTCGAGTTTTGCTTGGATTCCTTCGAAGGGATTTTCATAACGGCTGAAAATAATGAAACGTCCTTCTGGATTTTGTTGAATAAGACGGAGCAGTGAATCTGGTTTGAATAAAAGTGCATCTGCAGCTAGGGTAACAGGGGCTGCCTTTGCAGCTGCCATGCCAGCCCCGCCCTTTTTGACACTCTTCAAATCTTTTACCGCAATTTTGGCACGACACATAGGACAGCTATTATTACGCTTCAGGAGCTCTAATATACATCCTCCACAAAATAGCTGTTTGCAGCAAGGTACGCAGATGGTATTTGAAAGAGGCTCATAACAAATTGCACAATTCTCCTTATCCATTTCCTCCACACGCTTCTCAAACGTTGCTATCTGCTCTTTCAGAGATTTGATCTTAGTTTCTAATGCAGCTAGTGCGGCCTCTTTCAGGGCAGCTGTCGAGTACTCAAGGCCGCGTTTGAACTCTAACGTCGCCTCTAATCGACGCAACTCCTTCTGCTGATTGAGCGTCACTGCCTCCACAAGTGACATAGGCGTTGATTCTGGCACTCCTAATTGAATAAGAGCACCTGAAATATCACCTGCATGAAGCATTTCGGTGATATGAGGAGAAAGGACCGAATGTACAATTTTAAGTTCTCGCATTCCCTTACAACGCAAGACGTTGACATTGATGGCTGGGAGTGCTAAACTACTGTTACGAAATTGATCAGTTGTTCGTAATACAATCATATAACGGTTTGGGTGACGATTTAGGAATGGTGTGAAAAATGCCATTGATTGCCAATGGGAATCCACTACATAAGTTGAACGTTGGCGCAAAGTTGGTGCTAAATAATTTGCTTTGAAATCAGCATGAACATTATCTAAATTGACATCGCCACGTGAAATATAATAATCAACTGTTGAGGAAGTAATATATGTGTTTTGCGCTGTAATACATGGGATCCAAGTGGCTGTAATAAACCAGACAAAATCTGCATGCAGCTGTCTGCGATTACGAGAAATCTGAATCGTATCCACCTCATCAACAAAAATACGGTCCCAATGAATATTATGAAGTGTTGCAAGCTGTTGCACATCCTCATACATGGTATTAGAGACTAGCACGGCATCCGCTTTGGTAATTTTTTCAACTGCGACCTTCTCCTCTGTAAGAAATCGCCGCGATTTGCAAAACTCCACCTTTAAGGATGTTTGAGTGTTAATATAATCTGTCCATTGTCTATAAAGGCTGTGTGGGACTAGAATAAGAGTTGCTTTAAGGGAATTACGATCTTGAGGTGCGGGTAGTGTTGAATACATATAGGGTGTTGAATGTTTATGATAATAGGCTGGTGAAGGAAGTTTCTTATTTTTCATGCGAGCAATATGACCAAGGACAGTTAGGGATTTGCCGGCACCTACTGCATCACCGAGAATTGCATAGCGAGAATAGAGAGTTGACTTATCAGGCGCCTCAACGCCAGTTCGCAAGCTAGTTTCGAGCTGCTCCATACCTTGTAGGAGAGCGGCTTGATGTGGTTTGAGGGGAATACGTATTTCTCGTGGTGTTTCGGCACGTGGTGCAGCGTCAGTTAGGGATCGTTCAAAAACTTTATTAATTGCATGAATTGTTTTCAATTGACTGTAATCATAATAATTATTACTTGGTGCGTATGGTAAATATTCGTTTTCAACTTCTGCATTTGCTTCTGCCTCTGCCTCAGCCTCGTGGTTAACTAATGAATCAGCCACTGCTTCCAACTCATCTTCTATATCTGACATCAAAATAGATACTATCTTGATTTTAGATCATAACTTTAGATTGGGGCCTTTGGAATTAAAGGTGCATATTTAAGTAATATTCACGTTGTGCGGCTGAACGTACAAAGTCCTTCAGTTTCATGCTAGTTTTTTTAAAGAGCGGGTTGCCACTTCCATCACGGATTTTACGCTTGTCGTAGGTATTAAAGTGGTGGCACATTACAAGCATTGTTTTAAGAGGATCGAGCTGTACAAGATCATTCTTGAAGTCATTTAGGAATGATGCCTCTTCTGCAAAAGTGACCGTTTCATCATATTTATGATTGCGCGCATACTCTTTGCGAATTGCCATTGTCCCGTTCGTGGCATGTTTTTGATGAATAGGGCCAAAGGAATAAATTGTTTTATCATCAAAGTAATAAAGATAGATCTGCGAGCAACCTGCAAGTTGGACGCGGGGATAACGTTGGAGGGATGTGACGGCATGTTGAACACGGTCTGGCGAATAGAAATCATCGTCGTCAAACCAGACGATTATATCTCCTTTAGCCTCACGAAGGATTGCATTACGCTTTGCACCAACAAGTGTGTGCTCTTCTTGGCGAATATAACGGAGATTAGGAATACCTGCAGCGAGGCAATTAGGACCTGTAAAAAGATCTGCGATAGGGTCATCACCGTCGTCAAGAATTACCCATTCCATACGATCCGTGGGATATGGTTGGCTCTTGTAACAGGCGATAATAGCAGGAATGAGGTTTCTGCGATTATAGGTTGGTGTTAATACTGAGACAAAAGGGCGGGTTGACATATTTGTATGGAAATCTTTAAGGAGTTTTAGGCGGGAGCTGAGGAAGCCCCAGGTAGGGAAAATTGTACGACTTCTGGTAATTCTAAAGAATTGTTCTGGGGCATTACAGGCGCAGCCTTGGGCATCGCAGGTGCTGGCTGGGGCATTACAGGCGCAGCCTTGGGCATCGCAGGTGTAGACTGTGGCTTTGTAGGTGCTGGCTGGGCCATTACAGATGCAGACTGTGGCTTTGCAGATGCAGACTGTGGCTTTGCAGGTGCAGACTGTGGCTTTGCAGGTGCAGACTGAGGCATCGCAGACACTGCTTGGGATGTTACGGGTGTAGGTGCAGACTGCGGTGCAGCAGACACGGTCTGGTCCGTTGCAGGTGCAGATACGGCCTGAGGCTTCGCAGCTGTTTGTTTTTTCTCAGTATTAGTACGAGAGTTATTGTTACTATTGCTATTGCTATTACCACCCTCTTCGCCTTCTTCGCTCCCACCACCGCCCTCAATACCGCTCTCACGTATCGCTCGCTTATCCCAATCGTCCTGCCAATACTGCTCATAATCCACTAACTGCTCATACCAAAACAGCCCATAAAAGATCTTCTCAAACATTGATTGCGGCCTATATGTGGTTAAAGGAAGAAGTGCAAAAAGTGTAGGGGCTTTACCAGAGAAATAGCGATATAAATAATAAGGCAAAACTACAAAGAAAAACACGCCGGCATAAATGAAATTTAAGATACGAAATCCTTTAGGGCGGAAGATGGCATCATTAGCAGCGAGGGTGGCGGCCCAGAGTGCAAGGCCACCGATGATGCACCATTTAGCAGTTGTAACAATGGTGCTTTGGACCTGATCGGTTAGTAATACATCGCTAGAGACAGGTGTGGTAGCAGGATCTTTGAGTGCACGCAGACCCTGGACAACTTCAAATGCCTCTGGGGCAGCAGAGAGCACGCGAACAAAGTACTCGCCCAAAAATGCATTCTGCTTCTTCAAATCCCCTAATACTTTTGTAAGCTTCTTTGTGTAAGTTGTCTTATTTGAATAAGGATTTCCGCTGTAAAACGAGCCTAATTCTTCGGAGGCAGCGAGGAGTGCTTTGACATCTTTGGGGGCAAGTGTGATG
>JACCDY011114150.1_pt1 | contig 10077 bp, 8 predicted proteins | sample 7446391 | NCBI WGS metagenome assembly JACCDY01 (sample SAMN15323451, study PRJNA562643) | freshwater metagenome | isolation source: river surface water | place: USA:Blue River Watershed | collected 2017-08-18
AGTGTTTTCTCGTAGAGCGCTAGAGGAACCAACACTGCTGCGCCAATAAGGAGTCGAGAGAAGACAATGACCGGGGTGGATAACTCCTCGACCGCAACTTTCATAAATAGATACGGAACGCCCCACACCACACCTACGAGCGCAAAGAGCGCCCATCCTTTACGTGACATTGATTAGATCAAACTCCGATATAGATTGATGGTTCTTGCCGCAACCTTATCCCATCCAAAATCCGCAACTGTGCGAACTCGTCCCGCTTTACCCAACTTATTTGCTAGCGATTTATCGGACATCACTTGATTAATCGCGGCAGCAAAATTACTTTCAAATAATTCGCGATTGTCCACATAATCAACGAGCAATCCAGTCTCTCCATCGACAACCACCTCAGGAATTCCACCAACTTTGGAGGCCACTACTGCGGTTTCGCAGGCCATAGCCTCAAGATTGACTATTCCGAGTGGTTCATAAATTGAAGGACAGAGAAATGCCTGAGCGTGAGTAAGTAACGCTGTGAGCTCTTCATGCGGCAACATATCTTTAATCCAAATGATATTTCCACGTTCATCCGAAAGCTCGTCAATAAGTGATTCAACTTCTGCGCCGATCGCAGGCTCATCAGGACTTCCAGCAGCCAGCACGAGCGAATATTGCGGCGAAACTTGACGCCAAGCTCGTAGTAAATGTGCCAGACCTTTCTGTCGAGTAATGCGACCTACAAAGAGAGCAAAAGGACCATTGATGCCATATTTCTCTACAGGTGCAATATCAACGTTAGGAGCAAATTTCATTGTGTTGATTCCATTAAGGATGACATGAACGCGGCTAGCGTCAATGTTGGGATATGCAGAGAGAACATCTCTTTTCATACCTTCGCTTACCGCAATGATTGCGTTGGCGTTTTCGAAGGCTAGCTTTTCAACCCATGAAGAGATCTGGTAGCCGCCGCCAAGTTGTTCTGCTTTCCATGGACGTAGCGGTTCTAGAGAATGTGCAGTAACAACGTGGGGAATATTGAAAATCTTTGATGCAAGAAAGCCAGCAAAATTTGCATACCAAGTATGGGAATGAGCAATATCCACTCGACTAAGCTGAGCAGACATCTCGCTATCTATCAGGAGAGCCTGTAACGCAGGGTTTACTTTGGCGAGTTCACCCATAAGTTCGTAGTTCAAAGCATCGCTACGTTTGGGTCCAAAACAGTGAACTTCAGTCGATATCTCTGGACTCATACTAAGAGCGCTCACCAGATTAGAGACATGTACTCCCGCGCCACCATAAATGTGAGGCGGCCACTCCTTGGTAATCATGCCTACCGTGACCTTTTTATTACTCACACACCAAGAGTATCGTTAGGGCATGGCGCGCTTGGATCTACCACTAGGAATAGTGCTTGCAGGTGGTGAAGGAAAGCGACTGATGCCACTTACTGCAGATCGTGCAAAACCTGCAGTTCCATTTGGTGGCTCTTATCGCCTCGTTGATTTTGTTCTTTCAAATCTCGTTAATGCAGGATTCTTGAGAATTGCCGTTCTGACTCAATACAAATCTCACTCACTAGATCGTCACATCACCACAACCTGGCGTATGTCCAACCTACTTGGAAACTACATAACCCCGGTACCCGCCCAACAACGATTAGGGCCACGCTGGTACACCGGGAGCGCGGATGCAATCTTGCAGAATTTCAATCTTATTCATGACGAAAACCCAAAACATGTAATCGTATTTGGTGCGGATCACGTTTATCGGATGAATCCTGATCAGATGTACCAACAACATCTACAAACTGGCGCCGGAGTTACAGTTGCTGCAATTAGAGTGAAACGCAGCGAAGCATCGGAATTTGGAGTAATTGAATTAGCGGATGATGGAATAACCATTAAAGCTTTCCATGAAAAGCCAGCAGATCCTCCCGCAATGCCAGGCCATCCTGACCTAGCTTTAGTTTCGATGGGCAACTACATCTTTAGGCGAGATGCGATGGAAGAAGCACTAATTCTTGATTCTGAAGATGTTGATAGTCGCCACGACATTGGCGGAAATATCATCCCCGCGATGACAAAAGCCGGAATTGCAAAAGTTTATGACTTTGCACATAACGAGGTTCCAGGAGAGACCGAACGCGATAAAGGTTATTGGCGTGATGTAGGTTCAATAGATTCTTACTTTGATGCACATATGGATTTAGTTTCGCCACTACCAATCTTCAATCTATATAACCGCCAATGGCCGATTCTCACGAATCCACCATCGCTACCACCAGCTAAATTCTCAGAACGTGGCATAGCTTTCGATTCGGTCGTAGGTGCTGGTTCCATCATCTCCGGTGGTGAATTACGGCGTACAGTCGCGTCGTACGATGTCTATGCTGGACGGGACTCTGTCGTTGAAAATTCTGTCTTAATGCCTTCTGTGAAAATTGGAGAGAATGCAAAGATAAAAAACGCAATATTGGACAAGAACGTTGTTGTAGAACCAGGCGCTTCAATCGGCTTTGATATAGAGCGCGATCGCGAAAGATTCACTGTCTCTCCAGGTGGAATTGTTGTGATTGGAAAAGGCGTAACCGTCACACGTTGACCTGCCAAGTTCACAAAATCGAGTTCAAAATCGCGATGCGGTAGACTCTGCTCAGGTCAAAGTTGACCCACATTCCATAACCTAATCGGAGATTTACTCATATGCGTTTCGGTGTGCTTACTGGTGGCGGAGATTGTCCAGGACTCAATGCAGTTATTCGTGCAGTTGTTCGTAAGGGTGAGAAGGAATACGGCTACGAATTCATTGGATTCCGTGATGGATGGAAAGGGCCACTCGAAGGATTAACAATGCCGCTCAACATCGCGGCTACACGTGGAATCTTGCCGCGTGGTGGAACGATTCTTGGTTCTTCACGCACCAACCCATTCAAAATTGAAAATGGCGTTGAGCGTATAAAAGAAAATCTTGCAAAGATGAATGTTGATGCACTTATTGCTATCGGTGGAGAAGACACTCTTGGTGTTGCCACAAAGCTTGATGCTCTAGGAGTAAAAGTTATCGGTGTTCCTAAGACGATTGATAATGATCTCAACAATACCGATTACACATTTGGTTTTGATACTGCAGTAAATATCGCTGTCGAAGCGATCGATCGTCTCCACACCACGGCAGAATCACATCACCGCGCTTTGATCGTAGAAGTTATGGGACGTCATGCTGGGTGGATTGCTTTGCATTCCGGCCTTGCGGGTGGAGCTTCATGCATCCTCATCCCAGAAGTCCCATTTGATATCGAAAAGGTCTGCAAGTACGTCGAATCTCGTTTTGAACAGTCTTATGCTCCAATCCTCGTTGTCGCTGAGGGCGCTCTTCCGAAGGATGGCGATTTGATCACCAAAGACTCAACCCTCGACGCTTTTGGCCATGTAAAACTCTCCGGAATAGGCGAGTGGCTTGCTAAAGAGATTGAGAAGAGAACTGGAACTGAAGCTCGCACGTCGATTCTTGGACATATTCAACGCGGAGGAACCCCAACCGCATTTGATCGCGTTCTTGCTACACGTTTCGGCCTTCACGCTATTACTGCTGCTCACGAGGGCGATTGGGGCAAGATGGTTGCGCTCCATGGAACGAATATTGCTCGCGTACCGTTGGTATCAGCGACAGAGAAGCTGAAGACCGTAGATCCTGCGCTCTTAGCAGAAGCAGAAGTCTTCTTCGGCTAATTGGTCTGCGCCAATAGCTGACCTTTGCGTAGCCTCTGACCATGAATTCGCAGCCCACAATCGACGCGCTCTTCAACAAAGCGTTGATTGCTGCCCAACAACCTGCTTGGCCAGATTCCGCGGCGCTGGAAAAAGCGGTTACCGAACTTAAATCGCTGCCGCCATTGGTCTTTGCTGGAGAGTGCGACAATTTAAAGGCGCGAATCGCCGAAGCAGCAGATGGCAAAGCCTTCTGGTTACAAGGTGGTGATTGCGCCGAGACATTTGCGGCAGCAACAGCGGATTCGATTCGCAATCGCATCAAGACCATTCTTCAAATGGCTGCAGTGCTCCAATACGGCGCAAGCCTTCCCGTTATCAAGGTTGGTCGCATGGCAGGACAATTTGCAAAGCCGAGAAGTAATGATTTTGAAAAACGTGGCGATGTAACTCTTCCCGCATATCGCGGCGATGCAGTTAATGATTTGGAATTCACTGAATCTGCGCGTACTCCAGATCCCGCAAGACTTGTCAAGGTTTATCACACATCCTCTGCAACCTTGAATTTAGTGCGCGCTTTTACTCAAGGTGGTTTTGCAGATCTTCGTCTCGTACATGAATGGAATAAAGGTTTCGTCAAAGATTCTCGAATTGGTGCTCGTTATGAAGCGATGGCAAATGAGATTGGCCGCGCACTAGATTTCATGCGCTCTGCTGGAATTAATCCCGAAGAGTTCAAAACCGTTGACTTCTACTCCAGCCACGAAGCGCTAATTTTGGAATATGAAAAAGCTTTGACGCGTATCGATTCGCGAACTGGTCTGCCTTATGACGTATCTGCCCACTTCGTATGGATTGGAGAGCGGACACGCCAACTTGATGGTGCACATCTTGATTTTGCAAAGAAGATTAAGAACCCAATCGGCGTGAAGCTTGGGCCGAAAACCACTCCTGAAGATGCTCTAACTATGATTAAAGAACTTAATCCTGATAATGAACCGGGTCGTTTGACTTTTATCACTCGTATGGGCGCCGGCAATGTCCGTTCTGTACTCCCTCCACTCGTAGAAGCTGTAACAGAGTCAGGTGCCAAGGTTCTTTGGGTCTGCGACCCTATGCATGGCAATACCTATGAAGCTCCGAGTGGATATAAGACTCGTAAATTTGATGATGTACTTGATGAAGTAAAAGGCTTCTTTGAAGTTCATCAGAAACTAGGAACCCATCCTGGTGGTATTCATATCGAACTCACTGGGGATGATGTGACCGAATGCGTTGGGGGAGGCGAGGAGATCTCGCATGAAGACTTAGCGACCCGTTACGAGACAGCATGTGACCCGCGCCTAAATCACACTCAATCTCTCGAGCTCGCTTTTCTCGTTGCTGAGATGCTCCGCGATCGCAAGTAATTTCTTTATTTCTGTATATCCAAAGCCGTAGCCCAGTAATACAGTGACGGGGTGTTGTTGCGCTCCACACTCAAAACGCCCATTGGTGCGCTCTCACTTATTTCGCGGGAACATATTCTTCTGGCTGCCGGATTTGCATCTCATGAGAAATTAGTTCTCGGGCTCTCGCGAGTAGATCAAGAGTCTGACTTTAAGAAGTCCAATGATTTACCAATCATTACTGAGCTACTTAAAGATTACTTTGATGGTGATCTTCAAGCTCTCGATGGAATTTCTGTTGATCAACCGGGAGAGAAGTTCTCGCAATTGGCGTGGAAAGGTATGCGCAAAGTTTCACCCGGTAAAACAATCTCGTATGCCGATCTCGCTAAGAAATCTGGATCGCCGGATGCAGTCCGCGCTGCTGGAAGCGCATGTGCTAGGAATTTGATCGCAGTTGTAGTTCCTTGCCACCGTATTGTTAAAACTGGTGGCGCGCTGGGCAACTACGCATATGGTTTGAAATATAAAGAGTGGTTACTAAGCCACGAAGGCGCGCTTTAAAAGCTCCTGCAATATTTCGGCTCCACGTTGAGTCTGAGAATCATCAATATCCCGATGGGTGACGAGGCGGACGAAAGTTGGGCCAAGAGCACTTATCCATAATCCTTTTTCACGTGCTGCAGCTGAAAATTCAGCAGCAGACTGGGATGCTCCACTTAAATCAAGGCTGACAATATTTGTCTGCACAGTTTCAGGATTGATTACAGACTTTGCCGCCGTTGCACAAGCATCGGCCAAAATTCTCGCCCGACGATGATCATCGCGTAGAGCAGGAATATTGTTATCGAGTGCGTAATGTCCCGCCGCTGCAAGAATTCCAATTTGGCGCATGCCGGCTCCATAGCGCTTACGCCACACACGCGCTTTTGCTACACGTTCTTTTGTAGAAATCATCAGAGATCCAACCGGTGCACCGAGACCTTTGGATAAGCAGACGCTGATAGTGTCAAAGTGTTTGCCATATTCAGCGAATGAAGTGCCACTTGCAACATGTGCATTCCAAATGCGCGCACCGTCGAGGTGCATAGCAAGGCCAAGGGGTTGAGAGGCCTTGCGCAGAGCAGCGATTTCTGAGATGGGTTGAACGGTTCCGCCCCCAAAATTGTGGGTATTCTCAACTGCAATCGCTGTGGTTGATACTAGGTAAGGACCAGAATTTGGCTTTGCAAGATTCATCGCATCAGAAGCTATGAGAAGTCCGCGCTCTGCCAGCCAGGTGCGCGTGGTAATACCACTAAAGACAGCGGCTGCACCTAGTTCAGCGCGAGCGATATGTGAGTTGGTTTCACAGATCAACTCTTCACCTGGTGAGACCAGCATACGTATTGCAAGTTGATTTGCGAGAGAACCCGATGGGGTAAAGACCGCAGCTTCTTTACCAAACATATCTGCAACGCGTTCCTCAAGTGAATTAACAGTTGGATCATCGCTATAAACATCATCTCCAACCGGAGCGCTAGCAATCGCTGCGCGCATCTCAACGGAAGGTTTAGTTACTGTGTCAGAGCGGAGGTCAACTACTGGATCATTGCTGGACATGGCCTAATACTCTCAGTTTGTTCGTGGCGTGGAAACCCTCGGCTGCACAATGGCAAGCATGGCGATCAAAACACATGTTCCACCAAGCGCGAGTCGCAAAGTAAAGGGCTCCATGCCATACATAAATGAGAAGAGAGCTGCGAAGACCACTTCCATTGTAAGGATCACTGCAACCTTAGTGGTGGAAATTCGCGCTTGAGACCACGTTTGAATGACGAACGCAATTGCAGTCGCAAAGATAGCGGTAAAAATAATGACACCCCACACTTGCATATCTGGTGGTGCAACATAGCCATTGATAGAAGCTGGAATTGCAGATAGGAGTGCACAACCAATCAGCTGCATGACGGTCAGTGCGTAAGCATCAAAGTTCTTACTCCAAGAACCCAACAAGATGATGTGAATTGCAAAGAGAACTGCCGAGATTAAGACAAAGATTTCACCTAAGCCAACGCTCCAGCCTTTTACAGAGAGTATGCCAAGTCCGATAACGGCAAGGAGTACATAACCCCACATTGCAAGAGTTAAACGCTCTTTTAGAAAGATCGATGCGAGCAGGGGAGTGAAGACGACATATAAACCTGTGATGAACCCCGTTATTGCAGGAGTTGTTCGCTCAAGTCCCAGAGTTTGAAAGATATAGCCTGAGCCGAGCGCCATTCCAACGATCAAACCCTTGAAGACCAACTCTTTACTAAATGCTTTAAGCACTTTTGGCTTCAAAAGAATCATGGCGGCCGCAGCCACAAGAAAACGAGAAGTCAAAAAGCTATATACATCTTGCTGGTCGAGAATATCTTTCATCCAGACGAAGGAGATTCCCCACATTGCAGCTACTGCAAGAAGTGCCCATGGAGCCAATCTCAACTGCACTATTTATCTCGCATCTTCCGTAGCACAGCAACCTCTTTGCCATGTTCTGGTTCTTCTCCAGGAGTCTCCAGAATTAACGGCGCATTTACAACAGCAGGATGTGCCAACAATTCAGCAAAAGGCTTTACACCAATTTCGCCTTCACCCAGATTCTGGTGACGATCTTTAAGTGATCCCAGTACATCCATAGAGTCATTGGCATGGATAAGTTGAATACGCTCAGCCCCTGCGACCTCAACAAGTAAATCAATAGTTTTAGTCATGCCGCCTTTGCTCTTGATGTCATGGCCAGCAGCAAAGACATGGCAGGTATCAAGGCAGACGCCAACTTTGGGATGCCACTCCAAAGCATCAAAGTAATTTGTAAGGTCATCTAATTTTTTTACTAATGATTGACCTTGACCTGCAGTTGGTTCGAGAAGTAACCACGGATCCTCATCAGCCAACTTCTCCAAAATTGGCATCATGCCATCATGAATTTGTTTCCACGCTTTCTTCACATGTCCTTCATCAACGGCCGAACCGGTGTGAATCACAACTCCGAGCGCACCAATTTCTCGACCACGTTTAAGGGAGTATTGCGTCGATGCAAGTGAATTCTTGTATGTACCTTCGGTCGGTGAACCTAAATTGATAAGAAATGGAGCGTGAACATACGTTTCAATATCCAGCGCTTTAGTCTTTTCAATAAATGCTTGATCAGCATCGCGATTAGCTTCTGGCATCGCCCATCCGCGCGGGTTCGATGCGAAGACTTGTATTGCCTCTGCCTTAATGGTCTGCGCGTACTCGATGGAGCGTTTAGCCATTCCACCAGAGGTAGGAACGTGCGCTCCTAAACGAGGTTTGTTCTGCTTCGGCACTCAATCACCCTACAGTGATTGTTACCGTAGAGCCACGCTTAACCTTCGTGCCGACCTTGGGTGAGACATTAGTAACGACTTTATTCTTCTTATTGCCAACTTTCTTCACAACAACTTTGAGATCTTGATCCTTCAAAGCTGCAATCGCCTTCGTCTCACTTACCGAGAAGATATTAGGAATGAAGACAAACTCTGAACCTTTAGAGACCAGCAGTGTGATTGCACTACCTTTGTCAGCTTCGCCTGCACCTGGGGTCTGGCTAATGACAGCGCCGACTGGAAGGTCTTCACTAAACACGTACTTAGTCTTAACGTCGAATCCAGCTTCCGTGAGTTCATTGAGCGCCTGCTCCCCACTCTTGCCTTTGTAATTTGATAAGGCGATTTGCTCGATTCCCTTTGATACAAAGAGAGTGACCTGACTGTTGCGTTTGATTCTCTCACCAGCAGCAGGCGTTGATCGCATGATGAAACCTTGTGGGAATTCATTGGAAAATTCTTCTTTGACTTCTCCCAAGACTAATTTATTCTCTTTCAATAACTGCTCTGCTACTTCTAACTTAAGTCCTTGAACTGTGGGAACGGAATATCTTTCCTGGCCTTTAGAAATAATGACGCCGACCGTGCCGTTGGGAGAGACGCGACCTCCACCAGCTGGATCAGAAGTTATGATCTTTCCATCGGGAATATCTTCACTGAACTCTTCTTGTGCGATATCTAGATTGAGTCCTAGATCCTCTAACGTACTTTTTGCTTCTTTTACTGTGAGTCCAGCAAGTGAGGGCACAACAACTTTGGATCCAGGTCCGAGAAATGCATACCAAACTCCGACGCCAAGAAATATTGCAATAGATGCTGCAATGCGACGATTTCGCCTCACGCGCGAAGAGAGCTGCTTCTTCTTGGTTGGCGCAGTCTTTTCTTTCTTCACGGGCGTCTCCTCTTTCTTTGCAGGGCTAGAATTCTTTGCTTTTCTCTCTCGTACAGGTTGTTTGATGGGGAGTGGAGGAAGATCTAATTCCAAACTCAGTTGGCGTTTGCGCGGGTCTAACTTCTCGGAAAGCTCCCTAATCTTCTCAAGCAGAACCCCCGCATCTCGAGGTCGCTTATCTGGATCAATATCAGTGGCGCTTAAGACGAGCGCATCAACATCGGGGCTGAGATCTGGGTTAATAGTTGATGGTGCTGGGACACGTTCATTGACATGTCGTATAGCAATTTGAACGGGATCTTCCCCTTGATATGGCTTCTGTCCAGTTAGCACTTCAAAGAGAACTATTCCCAGTGAATAAACATCGCTACGCGCATCTGCTACTCCACGCTGAACTTGTTCTGGAGAGAGATAGGAAACGCTTCCCAAGATCACACTGGACTCGGCAGTCATCGTATTTCCGAGCAACGCACCACGCGCTAAGCCAAAGTCTGCAATCTTGATTCGACCTTCTTTTGAAACAAGAATATTTTCAGGTTTTATATCTCGATGAACAATTCCAAGTTTGTGGGCTGCGGCCAACGCGCTCGCCACTGGTGACATGATCTGTAGGGCACGTTCGACAGAAAGTGCGCCTTGTTCATGCAGGTAATCTCGGAGGGTTGCGCCCTCAACTAACTCCATCACGATGAATACACATGGGACCCCGCCTTGATTCCAACCTTGATCAA
>JACCDY011507915.1_pt1 | contig 10077 bp, 9 predicted proteins | sample 7446391 | NCBI WGS metagenome assembly JACCDY01 (sample SAMN15323451, study PRJNA562643) | freshwater metagenome | isolation source: river surface water | place: USA:Blue River Watershed | collected 2017-08-18
CGATTTTGTGCGGCCCGCTCCCAACCCTTACGCAAAGCTCAACGGGCGATACACATGGCGCAATACGTCTTCACCATGAACCGCGTCGGCAAGACCGTGCCGCCGAAGCGCTACATCCTCAAGGACATTTCGCTGTCCTTCTTTCCCGGCGCCAAGATCGGCGTGCTGGGCCTCAACGGTTCGGGCAAATCCACGCTGCTCAAGATCGTGGCCGGCATCGACAAGGAGATCGAGGGCGAAGCCATCCCGATGCCCGGGCTGAAGATTGGATACCTGCCGCAGGAACCCCAGCTCGACCCCGAGCACACCGTGCGCCAGTCGGTCGAAAGCGGCATGGGCGAAGTGGCCGCGGCCAAGCAGCGCCTGGAAGAGGTGTACGCGGCCTATGCCGAGGAGGATGCCGACTTTGACGCACTGGCCGCCGAGCAGGCCCAGCTCGAGGCCATCATTTCGGCCGCCGGCGCCGAGGGCGACTCCGAGCATTTGCTGGAAATCGCCGCCGACGCGCTGCGCCTGCCCGCCTGGGACGCCGTCATCAAGAACCTCTCCGGCGGTGAAAAGCGCCGCGTGGCCCTTTGCCGCCTCTTGCTGTCCAAGCCGGACATGCTGCTGCTCGACGAACCGACCAACCACCTGGATGCCGAATCCGTGGACTGGCTCGAGCAGTTCCTGCAGCGCTTCCCGGGCACCGTGGTGGCCATCACCCACGACCGCTACTTCCTGGACAACGCCGCCGAGTGGATTCTCGAACTCGACCGTGGCCATGGCATTCCCTGGAAGGGCAACTACTCCACCTGGCTGGAGCAGAAAGAAGCCCGCCTGGAGCAGGAACAGAAGAGCGAAGACGCCCGCGCCAAGGCCATGAAAAAGGAACTGGAATGGGCGCGCCAGAACCCCAAGGGCCGCCAGGCCAAGAGCAAGGCCCGTCTGGCCCGCATCGAAGAGCTCAGCGACTTCGAATACCAGAAGCGCAACGAGACCAACGAGATCTTCATCCCGGTGGCCGAGCGCCTGGGCAACGACGTGTTCGAGTTCAAGAACGTCAGCAAGTCCTTTGGCGACCGCCTGCTGATCGACAACCTGAGCTTCAAGGTGCCCGCGGGCGCCATCGTCGGCATCATCGGCCCCAACGGCGCCGGTAAATCGACGCTGTTCAAGCTGATTTCGGGCAAGGAAACGCCCGACAGCGGCGAAGTCCACATCGGCCAGACCGTGAAGATGGCCTTCGTCGACCAGAACCGCGACGACCTGGCCAACGACAAGACCGTGTGGGAAGACATCTCCGGCGGTCTGGACATCATCACCGTGGGCAAGTTCCAGATGCCCAGCCGCGCGTATTGCGGCCGCTTCAACTTCGGCGGCGGCGACCAGCAAAAGAAGGTCGGCATGCTGTCGGGCGGTGAGCGCGGTCGCCTGCACCTGGCCAAGACCCTGATGCAGGGCGGCAACGTGCTGCTGCTGGACGAACCGTCCAACGACCTCGACGTCGAAACCCTGCGCGCGCTCGAAGACGCGCTGCTCGAGTTCGCTGGCTCGGTCATGGTCATCAGCCACGACCGCTGGTTCCTGGATCGCATCGCCACCCACATCCTGGCCGCCGAAGGCGACAGCCAGTGGGTGTTCTTCGACGGCAACTACCAGGAGTACGAGGCCGACAAGAAGAAGCGCCTGGGCGAAGAGGGCGCCAAGCCCAAGCGTGTGCGTTACAAGGCCTTGAAATAATGTCCCACCACCACCTCTACGCGATTGGCAATGCGCTGGTCGACACCGAATACGAAGTCTCCGACGCGCTCTTGGCCAGCATGGGGGTGAGCAAGCGCCACATGACGCTGATCGACGCCGAGCAGCGCACGGCCCTGCTCAAGCACGTGCAGGGCCTGCACGCGCGCCGCACCGGCGGCGGCTCGGCCGGCAACACCGTGGTCGCGCTCGCGCAGCTGGGCGGCAAGGCCTTTTACTCCTGCCGCGTGGCCGACGACGAGCTGGGCGCCTTCTATGCGCAAGACCTGCAGGCCAATGGCGTCGCCACCAACCTCACGCACACCCAGGCGCACCCCGGCCAGACCGGCAGCTGCCTGGTGCTGGTCACGCCCGATGCCGAGCGCACCATGTGCACCTTCCTGGGCGCAACCTCACAGCTCGACCGCCAGGCCCTGCACCCGCAGGACATCGCCAAGTCCCAGATCTACTACATGGAAGGCTACCTGGCCGCTTCGCCCACCGGGCTCGAAGCCGCCCTCGAGGGCCTGAAGCTCGCCAAGCAGCACGGCGTGCAGACCGCGCTGACTTTGAGCGATGTGAGCATGATCAACTTCTGCCGCGCTGGCCTCGAGGCCATGGTGGGCGAGGGCCTGGACTACCTGTTTGCCAACGAGGAAGAGGCGCAGGTCTGGTGCGGCAGCACCGAGCTGTCCACCATCCTGCCCCAGTTGCAAAAACTGGCGCGCACGGTGTGCCTGACGCGCGGCCCGCAGGGCAGCATCGTGCTGCAGGGCGGCGCGTCCATCGCCGTGCCGGCTGTGCCCACCAAGGCGGTGGACACCAATGGCGCGGGCGACATGTTCGCGGGCGCCTTCCTGTATGGCGTCACGCACGGCATGGCACCGGCCCAGGCCGCGGCCCTGGCCAACCGCGCCGCCGCCGCCGTGGTGGCGCAGCACGGCAACCGCCTGACGGCCGAGCGCCTGCAGGCCTTGCTGCGCGAGGTCCAGCCCGTTTGAACCCGGGTGTGCGCCAGATCCCCGCCAAGGGGCTGGCGCTGCGCAGTAGCGAACACACCAGGGGCCGCGTCTGCGGCCCCTTTGGCTTTTGCTGGCCGATGGGCCGTTAAAATGGGCGCTCGCCACGCCTGCGGTCTTTGCGCGCAGATGGCGCCTTAGTTTTTAGTGGTGATTATTTTTTTACAGGCTTACTTCCATGAAACGAGATTTCCAATCCGGCTTCCGCCACGAGCGCCGCTCGGGCGAACAGCGCAGCGGCACCTGCATGGCCCTGATCGACGGGCGCTTTTTGATCTGGCTGGCCCAGCAGGGTGCCGTCGGCACCACGGGCGAGTCGGTCAACCGCCAAGGGCTCCTGTCGCAGGCCCTGGCGCACAGCGGCCTGGACGTCGACCTGCGCCGCATCTACTGGTACAGCGACCGCTCGGACGGCCTGGTGATCGATGACCAGATCGTGCGTCTGGTGCAGGCGCACGACGCCGACGGCGGCGCCTCGCTCTTGCGCTCGCTCGGCCACGACCTCAAGCAGCTGGCCGAACACCATGCCTGCGACCATGTGCTGGTGGCCAGCGACGACGAGCGCTTTTTGAGCGCGATCGACGAGGCCCAGCTCAGCGGCCTGAGCGTGCACCTGCTGGCCGATGAGTCGGCGCGCAACATGCCGCAGATGGTGCGCAGCGACCCGGGCTGGGCGCGATTGCTGGCGCAGGCCGACCGCCGCGTCATCGTCAATTCGCAGGCCCTGGCCGACATGCTGCAGGGCAAGACGCCCACCGGCATGGGCCTGTCGGTCGAAGACGTCGAGGAGTTGCGCAAGTCCATGCAGGAAATCGTCGCCGCCTGGTGGGCCGAGGAGCCCGAGGACCTGCGCGAGGACCTGCGCGACGCGCTGCAGATCAGCCGGGGCATCCCACAGGAAGTCGACCGCCAGCTCTTGCTGCGCATGCGCCAGCGCCTGGCCCGCGCTTTGAGCCTGCCCGAGAAGAAGATGCTGCGCGAGACCCTGCGCAGCGTGGTCACGGGCGGTGCGCAAGAGTCGCCCGAAGCGGCGGGTTTCCCGCCCGACAGCGACGAGTGACGCGCTTGCGCCCCCCAAAACAAAAGCGGCCTCGGCCGCTTTTGTTTTGGGGGGATGGGCCGCCGTTCAGTCGAGCGTCGCGCCCGAGTCCTTGACCACCTTGCCCAGGCGCACCGTGTCGCGGCGGATCAGATCGCCAAAGGCGGCGGCGCTGCCGGCCACCACCGGGGTGCCCAGGGCTTCCCATTTGGTGCGGAACTCGGGCTCCTTGAAGATCGCGTTCAGCGTGCCATTGAGCTTGTCGATGACGGCCGGCGGCGTGCCCGCGCGCACCGCAATGCCGTGCCAGCCGGTGAACTCGTAGCCCGGGACACCGGCCTCGGCCATGGTGGGCACGTTGGGCAGCTGGGCTGTGCGCTTGGCCGAGGTCACGGCCAGCGGCACCAGCTTGCCCGACTGGATGTGCGGCAGCGAGCTGCCCAGGATGTCGAACATCACGCCGACTTGGCCGCCAATGACGTCATTCAGGGCCGGGCCCGCGCCCTTGTAGGGGATGTGGGTGATCTCCACGCCCATTTGCGTGTTGAAGAGTTCGCCCGCCAGGTGCTGCGGCGTGCCGTTGCCGGCCGAGGCAAAGCTCAGCGATTTGTTCTGCTTGGCCAGTGCGATCAGGTCCTTGACGGTCTTCACGCCCAGGCTCGGGTGCACTTCGAGCACCAGCGGGAAGGACGAGATCTGGATCACGGGCGCCAGGTCGGTCTGCGGGTTGAAGGGCATGCTGCGGTAGAGCGTGGGGTTCACCGCCATCGGCCCGCTGGCGGCCAGCAGCAGGGTGTGGCCATCGGCCGGCGCCTGTTTGGCGACTTCGGCGCTGCCCAGGTTGCCGCCGGCACCGCCCTTGTTGTCCACCACCACGGTCACGCCCAGGCGCTTGGCCAGCTCGCCCTGCAGCAGGCGCGCCATCATGTCGGTCGGGCCGCCGGGCGGGTAGGGCACGACAAAGCGGATGGTTTTGCTGGGCCAGGCGTCTTGCGCGAGGGCCGGCGCGCTCAGGCCGCCGAGCGCCAGCGTGCCCAGCAGGGCGGTGGTGAGCAGGGTTCTGCGTTGCATGGAAGTCTCCTTTTTGAAATGGGGTCAGGCGCCAAAGCGCTCGCGGATGTGGCGGGCGCTGGCCAGTGGGCGGCCCAGGCTGCGCGCGGCCTCGGCGGCCTGGGCCACGAGGGCCGCGTTGTCGGGCGCGAGCTGGCCGTCCTTGAGGTAGAGGTTGTTCTCGAAGCCCACACGCACATGGCCGCCGAGCGAGGCGGCGGCACTCACGCAGGCGTGCTCGGTCTTGCCAAAGGCGCAGACGGCCCAGGGCTCGCCGGTGTTGTGCGCGTGCACAAAGGGCACGAGGTCGGTCGGGTTGGAGGTCTGACCGGCGGTGTAGCGGCCCAGCACGAAGAGCAGGAACCAGGGCGCTTCGGGCACGATGCCGCGCGCGCGCAGGTCTTGCCAGCGGCGCAGGTCGGCCACGTCGTAGACGATGACCTGGGTCATCACGCGCTCGCGCGCGAGCCAGGCAAAGAGCTCGGCCAGGCCGGCTTCGCCGATGGCGGGCTGGTCCACCTCGCGCAGGCCGATCGAGACGGCCTCGGGCTTGAGGGCACGCACCATGGCGATTTGCGCGGGCGCTTCATAGACCTTGGCCGCCTCGCTCGTGACCTGGATCACCAGCGCATCGCCCACCGCCTGGCGCACCGCGTTTTGCGCCGCGCGGTAGCCCTCGACGTCGAGGCTGTGGCGGCCCTGCGCGTCGCGGATGTGCAGGTGCAGCATGCTCGCGCCTTCTTCGAGGCAGCGGCGCGCGGTCTGGGCGATCTGCGAGGTGCTCAGCGGCACTTCGGCGTGGTCGCTGGCCTGCTTGTAGGCGCCGTTGGGTGCGCTGGTGATGATCAGGGGCTGGGCGTAAAAATCACTCATGGCGGGCTTTCAGAAACTCTTGTCGAGGGGGGGCAGCTCGGCGGCGAGCAGTTGCAGGCCCTGGCGCAGCAGGGCGTCGTAGCGCGCGCGTTCGGCGGCGCGCGCCTCGGGCGTCCAGTCGTAAAAGCCGGCGCCGGCCTTCATGCCCACGCGGCCCGCGGCCACGCGCTCGCGCAATGCGGCCGAGGGCTGGTCGGTGTTGCTCAGGCTGGGGTACATGGTGGCGGCGGCCGCGCAGTGCACATCCAGGCCGGCGTGGTCGCGCTGCATGACCGGGCCGGCGGCCAGGTAGCGAAAGCCAAAGCCGAAGCGCACGGCCGCGTCCACGTCCTCGGGGGTGGCCACGCCTTCGTCGATCATGGCAAAAGCCTCGCGCGAGAGCGCGTGCTGCAGGCGGTTGGCCAGAAAGCCCGGCTTGTCCTTGCGCACCAGCACCGGCACGCTGGCGCAGCCGCGCATGAAGGCGCACAGGCTTTGCGCGATGGCCTCGTCGGTCTGCGGGCCCAGCACCACCTCGACCAGCGGCACCAGGTGCGCGGGCATGAAAAAGTGCAGGCCCAGCATGCGCTGCGGGGTGGCCAGGCCCTGCGCGATCGCGCTGATCGGGAAGCTCGAGCTGTTGCTGGTGAGCACCGCATCGGCCCGCGCGAGCGCGACCAGCCGCGCGAACAGCGCCTGCTTGAGCTCGAGCTTTTCCGGGATGCATTCGACAACGAGGCGCACGTCCTGCCAGTCGACTTCTGCCAAATCGGCGCTTGTGCGCACGCGCTCGGCACGGTGCGCGAGCTGCAGCTCGGTCAGGCCCGCGCGCACGCGCTGGTGCAGGGCTTCGCACTGGGTGGCCTGGGGCTCGACCACGGTCACGCGGCAGCCGCCGCGGGCGAGCACGATGGCCACATCGGCGCCCATGGTGCCGCCGCCCACCACCACCGCGTGCAGGTCGCGGGGGGAGGGGGGTAGCAGGGAGTCGGGGGTGTTGTCGGTCATGCGGCGCAGTCTAGGCAGCGCACATTGCTCGGTCCAGCGGATTTTTTCTATAAACTGATTCGTTATGGCGATCAATTGGACTTCCCGCGAGATCGAGGTGTTCCTGGCCTTGGCCGAAACGCTGAGTTTTCGGCGCACCGCCGATCGCGTGCACCTGTCGCAGCCGGCGGTCAGCGGCGTGATCGCGCGGCTCGAGGAAGCGTTGCAGGTCAGGCTGTTTGACCGCACCACGCGCCAGGTGCAGCTGACCGGGCCCGGCCAGGTCTTTTGGGAACAGGCGCGCCACCTGCACCGCCTGAGCGAGGACGCGGTGCGCGCCGTGCGCGAGGTCGCCAGCCTGCAGGTCGGCCAGGTGGCGATGGCGGCCATGCCCTCGCTCGCGGCGACGGTGGTGCCCTCCACCTTTGCGCGCTTTCGCGCGACGCACCCGGGCGTGCGCCTGCGGCTCTTGGACACGCTCTCGGGCCCGGCCTTTGAACTGGTGCGCGCGGGGCAGGTGGACTTTGCGCTGACGGCCGCCAACCCGGCCTATGCCGACCTCGACTACCTGCCGCTGGCCTCCGACGGCTTTGTGCTGCTGCTGCCGCGGGGCCATGCGCTCGCGCGGGGGCGCAAGAGCCTGTCCTGGGCCGAGGTGGCGGACCTGCCCCACATCTCGATGCCGCTGCCGTCCAGCGTGCGCCAATACGCCGACGCGGCCCTGCTCGAGCACCGCATCCGCTTTGCGCCGCAGTTCGAGCTCGAGCACCTGGCCAGCATCAAGGCGCTGGTGGCCGCCGGCCTGGGTGTGGCGGCCTTGCCCGAGCTCGCGGCCAATGTGGGGCCCGACGAGGGCATCGTGCGCCGCCCGCTGCGCGACCCCGACCTGCGCCGGCCGATTGGCCTGGTGACGCTTCGCGGACGCAGCCTGTCTCCGGCGGCCCAGGCCATGGTAGAGATGCTGCGCGAGGCGATGGCGGGCACGCGGGCATGAAAAAAGCCCAGTCGCAAGACTGGGCTTTGGGTGTGGTGCGATGACCGTCCTCGAATTTCGGCCTGCAACCCGCATGAAATAATGCTTTTGTTTTCTGAGTGGCAAAATGTGCCCCCAAATGTGCCCCCAGACTGCGAAGGATACCCCCCTCCTGAAGCTGACTGATGCCAAGCTGCGCACCCTGCCCACCCCCGACAAAACCCGCACGGTGGCGGACGGATCGGGCCTCTACCTGGAGCTGACCCCAGCCGGTGGCCGCTACTGGCGCATGAAGTACCGCCACGGCGGCAAAGAAAAGCGGCTGGCGCTGGGGGTTTATCCAGCGGTCGGGCTGAAAGAGGCCCGCGAAAAAGCCGAAGCCGCCCGCAAGACCCTGCAAGCCGGTGGCGATCCGGGCGAGGTCAAGAAAGCGGACAAGGCCCGGCAAGTCCATGAAGCCGCCAACACTTTCGAGGCCGTGGCCGCTGACTGGCTGGCGCACCAGGCGGGCCGCTGGACCGATGACACCCGGGCGCGGATTGCCCAAAGCCTGAAGGCCGACATTTACCCGGCGCTGGGTGATCGGCCCATGGCCGCCATCAAGCCCGCCGAAGTCATGCAGGCCGTCAAGAAGATCGAGGCCCGGGGCGCGGGCGACCAGGCGGGCAGGGTGTTGCAACGGGTCAAGGCGATTTACCGCTGGGCCGTGACGCATGGCCGCATCGAAACCAGCCCCATGGATTCACTGTTGCCCGGTGAAATCCTCAAGCCCCGCGAGGTGCAGCACCGGGCGGCGCTGTCGGACCGTGACTTGCCCGCCTTCCTGGCCAAGCTGGACGCCTACAACGGCGACCCCACCACGGCCAACGCCCTGCGGCTGCTGATGCTGACGGCCACGCGCCCCGGTGAAGTGCGCGGCGCACGCTGGAGCGAGATCGACACCGGCGCGGCGCTGTGGATTATCCCCGCCGAACGCATGAAGATGCGGGCCGAGCATCGCGTCCCGCTGTCGCGCCAGGCCCTGCAAGTGCTGGAGGCCATGCGCCCGATCAGCGGCGACCGTGACCTGGTGTTCCCGTCACCCACCTACCGATCCAAGCCCCTGAGCGAAAACACCTTCAACAGTGCCATTCGGCGCATGGGCTACCCAGACGCCACGGCTCACGGTTTTCGTTCACTGTTCTCAACCGTGACCAACGAACACGACCGCACCATGGGCGATGTGGTCGAACGCGCCCTGGCCCACCAGGACCGCAACAAGGTGCGAGCCGCTTACCTGCGGTCCACTTTCCTGAATGACCGCGTGCGCCTCATGCAATGGTGGGCCGACCACCTGGACGCGATCCGCAAGGGGGCCGATGTGATCCAGCTGGACGTCCAACGCACCGGCTGACTGCGCCAGCACCAGGCCTGACCACCACCCACAAACCGCCCACCGAGGCGGTTTTTTTGCGGCCATGCGGTGGCTTCAAGTGCGTTTGCCGCCTGCTATTTCTGCAAAACCGTGGGGACATGGGGACATGGCAGCAAGAATCCAGCAACCATGCGGGTTTGCGGTGAGTTGGCTAGTGGGGACAAAAAGGGGACGTTTAGGGGACAAAGTGGGGACACTCTTACTATGTGAAAGAAAATCACTCATTCATACATACAAACCCTTATTTTTCCCCACTGCCCCGCCTGTCCATCCAGCCCCTTTGCCCATGCCTGGTTGTGCCCTGTGGCCCGAGCTGCTGGCGCTGGCCATGGCCAGACCCTTGCCGGTGCCCTGCGCAAGCTCCGGCCCTGCTGCTGAACGCTGGCGGACGTTGCCGGAAATGGCCGCGAAAGGGCTTTCCCCTGGTGCCACCTTTTGGCCGGCGGTGTACTTGTACACTATAATTTTTATATGTCCCGCAAGCCAACAAGAAACCAATGGGAGACGCTGATTCGGCATTTGGCCGCTGAGAGTGGGAGCGTGTTTTTCACACGCCACGCCCTGGCCAGAATGCGCGAGCGGCACATCACACGGCTGCAAGTGCTGGAGGTTTTGCAGCGGGGCGTGGTCCGGCGTGAGCCTGAGCCGGACCTGAAAACCGGCCACACGCAATGCCGCATGGAGCGGGCCATCACTGGGCGAACTATTGCCGTTGTATTGGCCTTGGACGGCCCGAGCGCCGTGTCTGGAATCGTTGTAACTGCATTGCTGATTGGAGATTGACCATGTACCACTACACAGACGGAGGCTTGCGCAATGTCTGGCTGGCCAACGGCTACCAGGTGCAAAAGACCCCTTACGGCGAAGCGGTGGCCATTGATGACCTTGAGGGGCTCACGCAAGCCATTTGCACCGCCCTGACCAATAACCCGTCCAAACTCACCTGCTCTTAGTTTCTCTACTTCCACAATCACCTTATCCTTTCCCAACCCAGCCTCTGTCAAATTCTGGTCGTGAGCGGGCA
>JACCDY010015160.1_pt1 | contig 10076 bp, 9 predicted proteins | sample 7446391 | NCBI WGS metagenome assembly JACCDY01 (sample SAMN15323451, study PRJNA562643) | freshwater metagenome | isolation source: river surface water | place: USA:Blue River Watershed | collected 2017-08-18
CCTTGCCCGAGAACGCGCCGCCGCCGTGCGGCGCAGCGCCGCCATAGGTGTCGACGATGCTCTTGCGGCCGGTCAGGCCGCAGTCGCCCTGCGGACCGCCGATCACGAAGCGACCGGTCGGGTTGATCAGGTAGCGGGTGTTCTTCAGCTACTCGGCCGGCACCACCGGCTTGATGATCTGCTCGATCGCGGCTTCCTCGATCTGCTTGTGCTACATCTCCGGCGCATGCTGGGTCGACAGCACGATGGTATCGATCGCGACCGGCTCGCCGTCGACGTACTTCAGCGTGACCTGCGACTTCGCGTCCGGGCGCAGCCACGGCAGGCGGCCATCTTTGCGCAGTTGCGACTGGCGCTCGACGATGCGGTGCGCATAGTAAATCGCGGCCGGCATCAGCTCCGGGGTTTCGTTGCAGGCGTAGCCGAACATCAGGCCCTGGTCGCCGGCGCCCTGGTCAAGGTCGATGCCCTTGCCTTCATCGACGCCCTGCGCGATGTCGGGCGACTGCTTGTCATAGCAAACCATCACGGCGCAGCCGCGGTAGTCGATGCCGAAATCGGTGTTGTCGTAGCCGATGCCCTTCAGGGTATCGCGTGCGACCTTGATGTAATCGACGTTGGCCGTGGTCGTGATCTCGCCAGCCAGCACCACGAGGCCGGTGTTGCACAGAGTCTCGGCAGCGACGCGCGCACGCGGATCCTGCTCAAGGATGGCGTCAAGGATAGCATCGGAGATCTGGTCGGCGACTTTGTCCGGATGGCCTTCGGACACCGACTCGGAAGTGAAAAGGTATTCGTTTGACATGCAAGCTCCCAAAAGAAAAGTTGACGTAGTGTCGCGGTCAACCCGGTGAGCCTGCGACGCTTTAGCGAGATTTGTAGACCGCCTCGCAAGTTGTCTGTTAACTCGGCGGTGATTGCTCGTGCTATTTTACGCAACTTGCTTCATTCCAGCAAAATTCATCACCATCTCCCCGATTCCGTGCCCGTTCCTGCCTGATGCTGCTTCGCCTGTTCCGCTTCCTGTCGATGTTCCCGCTGCCTTTGCTGCACAAGCTCGGTGCCGCGGCGGGCTGGCTGGTCTACCTGCTGTCACCGACCTATCGCCGCCGCCTGAAAGAAAACCTGGCACGCGGTGGCTACCCGCAATTGGTGTCGCAGGCGATTGTTGAAGCCGGCAAGAACGTGCTGGAACTGCCCTTCATCTGGTGCGCGCCGCCCGAGCGGGTGCTGCAAACGGCCACCCTGCATGACTGGGACGTGGCCCAGGCCGCCCTCGATTCTGGTCACGGCGTGATTTTCCTGACGCCGCACCTCGGCTGCTTCGAGATCATCGCGCAAGCGATCGCCAGCCGCGCGCCGCTGACGGCGCTCTATCGGCCGCCAAAAAAAGCTGCGCTGCGCCCGCTGCTGGAACAGGCGCGCGCGCGCGGCGGCCTGTCGCTGGCACCGGCCAATCTGGCGGGCGTACGCACCCTGATCAAGACGCTGCGTGCCGGCGGCGCGATCGGCTTGCTGCCCGACCAGGTGCCGCAATTCGGCGAGGGCGTGTGGACGACCTTCTTCGGCCGTCCCGCCTACACGATGACGCTGCCTGCCAAGCTGCACCAGATGAGCGGTGCCCCGCTGGTGCTGTCGTATGCAGAACGACTACCGGACGGGAAGGGCTTCGCCATTCACTTCGTGCGTTTCGATGGCACGCTCGAAGGCAGCCCCGAACAGCAGGCGCGCGCAATCAATGCGGCCATGGAGTCACTCGTGGATCGCTGTCCTGCGCAGTACTTCTGGAGCTACAACCGCTACAAGGGTACGCCCGTTCCTTCGCCATCGACGGAGGCCGCATGAGGGCGCTGCTGGCCCTGATGTGGCTGCTGCACTGGTTGCCGCTGCCGGTGCTGGGCCGCATCGGCAAAGGCGTAGGGTCGCTGCTGTTCCGGATCATGGGAAGCCGGCGTCGCATCGCGTTGCGCAACCTTGAACTGTGCATGCCTGAACTGACTGCAGACGAACGACGCCGCATCGCGCGCGAGCATTTCCAGGGCTATGCGCGCAGCGTGCTGGAGCGCGCCATCCTGTGGTGGGCGCCGGAAGCCCGGCTGCGCCGGCTGATCCGCGTCGAGCCGGCGGTGCCAACCGCGCTGGCAGCTGAGCGGCCGACGATCTTCCTGTGCCCGCACTTCGTCTGCCTCGAAGTCGCTGGCGTGGCCATCACGATGGAAGGCCCGGCCTGCTCGATCTACTCGCGCCAGCGCAGCCAGGTATTCGACGAAGCCTTGCGCAAGGGGCGCCTGCGCTTCACGCCCGATGAACGCAACCTGATGTCGCGCGACGCCGGCATCAAGCCCATCATTCGCGCGATGCGCGGCGGCCGTCCGTTCCTGATGCTGCCCGACATGGATTTCGGCCCACGCGAATCGATCTTCGTGCCTTTCTTTAGCGTGCCCGCCGCAACACTGACGGCACCGGCACGGCTTGCATTGGCAACCGAAGGGCAAGTGATTCCGGTGGTCACGCGCTTCCTGCCGGACTACCAGGGCTGGCGCGTGATCTTTTATCCGCCGTGGGAGGACTTCCCGGGCGAGGACATCGAGGCGGCGACGCGCCGCATGAATGCCTTCATCGAAGAACGCATACGCGAGGCGCCGGCTGAATACTTCTGGTCGCACAAGCGATTCAAGACCCGGCCCGAAGGTGTGCCATCGGTTTACGATTAATCCCAACCGATGCGTGTACGATAGATCCCGAACCTTGCGCGCCACACGCTGGCGCTGCCCCTCTGGCCTGCGTCGCACGAATGCCGGCCTGACCCTTTTGACGCTCTATTCCTCACAGCATGAAACTGAAGTTCACCAAGATGCATGGCGCCGGCAATGACTTCATCGTCATCGATGCGATCAACCAGCAAGTCAACCTGTCTGCTGAACAATGGCAGCGACTGGCAGACCGTCGCTTCGGCATCGGCGCGGACCAGATTCTGGTCGTCGAGAAGCCGAGTGGGCAAGACATCGATTTCCGTTATCGCATCTTCAATGCCGACGGTGGCGAGGTCGAGCAGTGCGGCAATGGCGCACGCGCTTTCGTGAAATTCGTCATCGATAAGGGTCTGACCGAACAGCGCCAGATCCGCGTCGAGACCATGTCCGGCGTAATCGCGCCGCGGCTCGAAGACGATGGCCGCATCACCGTCGACATGGGTGCGCCGATATTTGCGACCGAACGTGTGCCTTTCGATGACAAAGGACTGCAGCCACGCACTGTGGGCAGCGCCGGGCTGTGGCCGCTGGACATTCATGGCAAGACCATCGAATTTGCGGTGGTCTCGATGGGCAATCCGCATGCCGTGCAAGTGGTGGTGGATGTCGACACGGCGCCAGTTGCCGAAGATGGTCCGGCGATCGAGCATCACCCGCGCTTCCCGAAGCGCGTGAACGCCGGTTTCATGCAAGTCTTGAATCGCCACCAGATCAATTTGCGCGTATTCGAACGCGGCGCCGGCGAGACTCTGGCCTGTGGCACCGGCGCTTGCGCGGCGGTCGTCGCCGGCATTTCGCAGGGCTTGCTGGATTCCCCGGTCGCAGTCAGCACACGCGGTGGCGACCTGTCGATCGCATGGGCAGGAGGCACGGCACCGGTGATGCTGACCGGCCCCGCAGTCAGCGTGTTCGAAGGCAGCGTCGAAATCTGAACGACCGCGGCGCCTGTGCGTCGTGTCTATTCGGCTTGCGCTCGATGGGATGGCTAGCGCGGCGTGCGCTGCAGCGTGCTGCGCTTGGCGGGCGCGTGCCGTTGCATCATCAGATTGCGGAAGCGGTATAGCCGCTGCCGATAGTTTCCTTCGGGGCCATGCTCGCCCTTGCCATCGACGACGTCAAACATGCGGGCAGCGCGATCCAGTGCCTGCCGCTGATCCCCGCTGAGGATCTGGATCAGCCGCCGCCGGCTGCGCGGATGGGTCGCGCGAATGTCGATTTCGAGGCAATGTCCGTGGTCAGCTGCCTCAACGTCGATCAGCAAGGCTTCTGCGCGCGTCAGGCCAAACCAGTAGCCAAGTTCGATGCGTGCAGCCAGAAACGGATACTGGTTGCAGAGCTCGCGATCAAAGCTGTCGCGCGCCTGGTAGGCCCAGTCAGCCTTGCGCACCGGCGGCGCTATCTTGTCCAGCAATACCCTGGCTTCCTTGTTGCCCTGACCCACCGCCTTCTGCAGCCAGTAGACCGCACGAATATCCGCGCCCGGTTCGGTGCGACGCGCACGCCATGCGACCAACCCCAGTTCAAGCTGCGCTTGCTCGTGACCGGCGACCGCCGCCGACTCCAGGTAACGCCGTGCCTCGGTGACACTGCGACGCGAGAATTCGGGCTTCAGGTATATGCGTGACATTGCGTACCACGCAACCGCCGAACCTTGTTCCCCCGCCAGCTGCAGCCAGCGCAAAGCCTTCTTGTAATGGGCGACGCCCGGCACGCCGCTCAAGCGCGCGCCCTGCTCATCCATGCGCGCTATCCACAATCCATAAGCCTGCTGTGCATCACCCGCCCCCCCTTCGGCAGCGATGCGCAGGTAGCGCTCGATGAGGCGCATATTCGGGTCGGTGTTCAACAGCATGGCCTGCGCAACGCGTCCGAGCAGTACCAGTTCGTGGCCGACATAAGGGCGGCGACGGGCAGGATTGCCGGCATTGCGCCTGTCCAGTTCCTGCGCCATGGGCACGGCCCAGAACAGGAACTTCAGGTAGTCCTGCCGCGCCCAGCAGTAATCGGCCAGCGTGCGTTGTGCATCGAGCACGCCATTGCGCGCGGCCCTCGTCGTCCAGTCCAGCGCCTGCTCGATGCGCTGGCGCGACTGTGGTGACGGATCGACCGCGGTCGGCTGCGCGGCGATTTCACGCATGCCCAGTTGTTGCGCATGCAGCCACTGTGCATCAGGAATGCCCGCCTCGGCCGCAGCCTTCAGCGCCCGCAGGGACTTCTGGCGCAGCGTTGAATCAGCACGCGCCCAGCTGTTGAACACCAACATTGCGAGCACCAGGCCGGCGCGCGCGGACCCGCTATCGAACGCCCGCTCGTACCAGAACGCCACCCGCAGCGGGTCACCGGACTGCTGCGCTATAGCGAAAGGAATATGTTCGCCAATCAGCATCCAGGCGTCTTGCTGGTTTTGTTCGGCGGCTTTTTCCAGCCAGTGCAATGCGGTTGGATGGCTTTGCGGCAAGCTGGCGCTGCCGAACAGATAGCGCTTTCCCAACGCAAGCTGGGCGGCGCCTTGCCCGGATCGGGCAGCACGAATGATCAGCAATTCCTCTCGGTTGGCCATGGGCAGGGAACAAGAAGCAGAGTCGGGGTTATCAAAAGTGAAAAATCTGACTGTGCTGGTTCCACCAGAAGACCTTCAACGGAACGCGGTGCCAATAAAACAACATGTCATGCGGATTGCCCATGCATTCCCAAAACCGCGTTTTCTGGCATCGCCGATCTTCGAGAAATTTCCATTTTAGAAATTAAGGTTTCCGAATCCGACATGCGCGGATCGCTTGAAAAAACCTTAATTTGGGGATGGAAAAACATGAAGAAGTCTTTTGTTGCGCTGGCCCTGGCTGGTGCTTTCAGCGGCGCCGTCCATGCGCAGTCGGCGATCGAGATTTATGGCGTAGTCGACATGGGCTTCTCGCGAGAGACGGGCACGGTTGCCGGACTGACCCGCACTCCGGCCGGCTCGACGACGCCGGTGGCGGTCAATCCGAGCGGTAACAACATCGCCAGCGGCGTGCAGTCCGGCACTCGCCTCGGCTTCAAGGGAACCGAGGATCTGGGTGGCGGGCTCAAGGGCCTGTTCGTGCTCGAAACCGGCATCGCCGCCGACCGCGGCGGCTTCAATCAGGGCGGCCTTGCCTTTGGCCGCCAGACCTTCGTTGGCCTGCAAGGGGATTTCGGCACCGTCACGCTGGGACGCCAGTACACGCCTTACTTCCTGACCCTGGCCGGCATCGCCGATCCTTTCGCCGCTGGCACTGCGGGTGCCGCGCAAAACCTGATGCTGGCACCGCAATCCGCGCGCCCCGGTCAAGGTGTGCGGATGGACAACACCGTCAAGTACACGACGCCATTGTTCGCCGGCATCAGCGCCGAACTCGCCTATGGCTTTGGTGAAGTCGCAGGCAGCAATACGGATGGCCGTGTGGTTGGCGCGTCGGTGTCCTACAAGGTGAAGCCGCTTGCGATTGGCGTTGCCTATTACCGGGCCAACAACGTACCTACATTGGCCGCACCGGCACGCGATGCAACGTCGAGTGCGTTGCTGACGGCGAGTTGGGATTTCGGTGTCGCGAAGATTCATGCCGCGTATGCGGACAGCGACGAATTCGCCAATCGCAAGACGCGTGATTATCTGATCGGTGCCAGCCTGCCCTTCGGTCCGCACACCGTCATGGTGTCGTATATCCGGAAAGATGACCGCAGTGCGTTGAACCGCGACGCCAATCTCGCTGCCATCGGCTACACCTATGCTTTGTCGAAGCGCACGAACCTGTACGCATCCTATGGCCGCATGGACAACAAGCGTGGCGCGACCTTCACGGTTGGGAACAACTCGGAACTGGGAACCGGCGACAAGGCCGTCAACATCGGCATCCGCCACATGTTCTGAATGTCGCGGGCTTACTGGCCCGCAAAGGATTCGGCACCTGCCAGGATCGTCGGGCGGGCGCCGGATAGGCCGGCAGCTTCATGGTCAACGGCCTGCAGAGTCATCTGCGAGTAATCTCCTCTCTTGCATGGCACCTTCGGGTGCCATCTTTTTTTGTAATCGCGAAGTTGGCTGGCCGTGGCTGGTCCCGGCTAAAATTCGGGCTATCTTCCATTTCCAATCGCTGACCTGCCAATGACCTCCCTGCCCGACGCCAATGCTGTTGCGCTCTTCCTCGAAGAGTATCCGGACTTTTTCGAGCAAAACCCCGACCTGATCTCCGGCCTGCGATTGACGACGGCACTCGGCGGCCGCACGGTTTCGCTGCAGGAGCGTCAGGTCGAAGTGCTGCGAGAAAAGATCCGCCAGCTGGAGCTGAAGCTGGCCAATCTGACTCGCATTGCAGGCAATAACGACACGATCATCAGCAACTTCCATCAGTGGATCTTGCGGCTGCTGGTCGAGCGCAATGCCGACAGCCTGCCGGACGCGCTAATTGTTGCGATGAAAGAAAGCTTCCATGTTCCGGCCGCCACGCTGCGCCTGTGGGACTTGGCCGATGGCCACGAGGGTGCATGGTTTGCGGACGGCGACCTTGCCGCCGCACGCGCGTGGGCGGATGAACAAACCACCCCCTCCTGCGGACCGGTCGCCGGCAAACCTGGCATCGAGTGGCTGGACGATGCAGCCAGCATGCAATCGGCCGCGATGGTACCGCTGCGCAAGGCCGGCAGCGACAAATGCTTCGGACTGCTGGTCTTGGGTTCGCCCGATGCACAGCGTTTCTCGAACGAGCTCGCAACCGACTTCCTCGCCCGCATCGGCGAAGCTGCCAGCGCCAGCCTGCAAGGCCTGGCAGCCTGAGATCGTGGCTACCGAGGGCTTGCCGGCCGACTTCATCGGCTACCTGCAGCACCTGAGGGTGCAGCGCAAGCTCTCCATCCATACGCTGGACAGCTACCGGCGCGACCTCGAACAGTTGCTGTCGCTGATGCAAGAACGGCCAGGTTCGCAACTCGACCAGTTGACCCAATTCGACATCCGCCGCTTTGCGAGCCAGTTGCATGCGCGCGGCCTGTCAGCGAGCTCGATTGCGCGCAAACTGTCGGCATGGCGCGGCTTGTTCAGCTGGATCGCCTGGCAACGACCATTGGCCGCCAATCCCGTCGATGGCGTGAAGCCCCCGAAGCGCGCAAAGACGCTGCCCAAGGCACTCGGTGTCGATGATGCAGTGAAGCTGGTGTCGTCGGACGTCACTGTTCGGGACGACGACGTGGCAGGCAGCCTGCGCGACAAGGCCATATTCGAATTGCTGTACTCCAGCGGCCTGCGCGTCTCCGAACTCACCGGCCTCGACCTGCATTACGTGCGCGAAGCCTCGCATGAGTCGCAAGGCTGGCTTGACCTCGATGCCGGCGAAGTCACCGTCACCGGCAAGGGCAACAAGCGGCGCACCGTGCCGGTCGGCGGCGCGGCCATGGCTGCAGTGAAGGCCTGGCTCGCGGTGCGCGGCGATCCGCAGGCCCGGGCCGACGGCAAGGTCAGGGCCGCACCCGGCGCTGGTGACGAACATGCGCTGTTCCTGTCGGCGCGCGGGCGCCGCATCACGTCGCGCGCGGTGCAATCGCGCATCAAGGCGCATGCACTGTCGCTGGGCATTGCGGCGGATGTGCATCCGCACGTGCTGCGCCATTCCTTCGCATCGCATGTGTTGCAATCCTCGGGCGACCTGCGCGCAGTACAGGAAATGCTGGGACACGCATCGATCGCATCTACCCAAGTTTACACCGCACTGGATTTCCAGCGCCTGGCGCAGGTATATGATGCCGCCCACCCGCGCGCGAAGAAGCAGGACGAGCGAGACTGATTCCACGCTTGCCATCCGGGTCAACCGATGCGCTACGCATCGGACGCGCCACTCGAATGAAGTCGCCCGCCATGGCCGGAATAATGTCCCTCGGCGAATAAACGGCGGCGCACTTGCCGCGCGGCCTGCACGGGCTTACGATTCTCACAGAAACACTTTGAAATTCCCCACCAATGTCACTGATCCCCGCCACCATACTCACCGGCTTCCTCGGCGCCGGCAAGACCACGCTGCTCAATCGTATCCTGCATGAGGCACATGGCCAGAAAATTGCCGTGATCGAAAATGAATTCGGCGAAGAGAACATCGACAACGAGATCCTGGTCCAGGACAGCAATGAGCAAATCGTCGAGATGAGCAATGGCTGCGTCTGCTGCACGGTGCGCGGCGACCTGATCGCCGCACTCTCGCAGTTGGCGCAAAAGCGACGCGACGGCCAATTGCATTTCGACCGGGTGGTGATCGAGACCACCGGTCTGGCCAATCCGGGCCCGGTCGCACAGACCTTCTTCATGGATGACGATGTCGCCACGTCTTACCTGCTGGATGGCGTCATCACCGTCGTCGATGCCAGCCACGCGATGCAACAGCTGGACAAGTTCGAAGAGGCGCAACGGCAGGTCGGCTTTGCGGATCGCATGCTGCTGTCCAAGACCGACCTCGTCACGCCGCAACAAGTGACGACACTGGAGTCGAGGCTCAAGCGCATCAATCCGCGCGCACCGATCGCGAGCGTCGACTTCGGCAAGGTCGCGATCGCCGAGATCTTCGACATCCGCGGCTTCAACCTGAACGACAAGCTGGAGATCGATCCCGATTTCCTGAAGGCCGACGAGCACGAACACCACGATTGCGACGAGCATTGCGCGCACGATCACGGGCATGACCATGGCCACCATCATCATGGCCATCACCATGGCCACGGGCAGGGCGGCCACACCGACCAGATTGCAGCCTTCGTGTTCCGCAGCGATCTTGCATTCGACCCGCCGCGCCTGGAAGAATTCGTGGGCAGCCTGGTGCAGGTTTACGGTCCGCGCATGCTGCGCTACAAGGGCGTATTGTGGCTGTCAGGAGCGACCAGGCGGGTCATTTTCCAGGGCGTGCACCAGACCATGGGCAGCGACCTGGGGGCGCCGTGGGGCGAGAGTGAAGCGCGCGGCAGCAAGATCGTTTTCATCGGGCAGGACTTGCCGAAACAAGTGTTTATCGACGGATTGATGCAGTGTCTGGTATAAAGTTGAAAACCTTTGCTGATGGCATAGAACCTTCCTGTTGCGAAAGTCCTTAAAAATCATGCAAAGCTTGTCGAGCGGAGCGACAATGCGATTACAATAGCCGCCGGTTTCAGCCGGGCACCCTTTCACGAGGAAAGCTGCATGTCCGGAACCACGACCGGCAGCGCCTGCGCGGCAGCAAGAATTTGGCAGGTACTCCGGGTTAAATTCATCGTTTCGTAGTGACGAAAGCAAGCGACGTGGCAACCAATACAAAAAGCTCGAAAGCAGCCGCAGGCGCACTGCTCACC
>JACCDY011351549.1_pt1 | contig 10076 bp, 7 predicted proteins | sample 7446391 | NCBI WGS metagenome assembly JACCDY01 (sample SAMN15323451, study PRJNA562643) | freshwater metagenome | isolation source: river surface water | place: USA:Blue River Watershed | collected 2017-08-18
CTCGGCCGCGCTTTGCGCGCCGGTCACGATGTGCACCTTGGCCTCCAGGCGCATGCCGCTCATGCCGATCGGCTCCTTGACGTCTTGGCCGTCGATCACGAATTCCTGCGGCGCCACTAGCAGCAGGCGCTGGTCGGTCGAGCTGTTGATGGCCCGCGCGGTCTCCATCACCCGGGCCACATCGGCGGGCGAGACTTCCTTGTCCTCGATCGCCACCATGCCGCTGGAGTTCAGGCCACGGATGTGGCTGCCGGTGATGCCGGTGTTCACGCGCGTGATCTTGCAGTCGGCCATCAGCTCGGCTTCCTTGAGGGCCTGCTGGATGCTCTGGACGGTGGCGTCGATGTTGACCACCGCGCCACGCTTGAGGCCATTGCCCGGTGCGATGCCCAGACCCGCGATCTTGAGCTCGCCGTCTTGCAGGACTTCGGCAACCACCGCCATCACCTTGGAGGTGCCGATGTCCAGTCCAATCACCAGATCTTTGTACTCTTTTGCCATGTCGTTCCCCGTTCTGAATTGGTTTCCTTGGTGCTCAGGGCTTCCTGCGCGGATCGCCTTCGGTGGTCGTGACGCCCTGCAGCTGCAGGGCATAGCCATCCTTGTGGCGCAGATCGGCTGCCGTCAGTGATTTCGGTGTGCGGCCATAGCGCGACGTCACCTCCGGCAGGGTGCGCAGGAAAACCTGCAACAGCTCCATCAGTTCATGGGGCTGTCCACGCCCCAGTTCGATCACCGCCCCATGGGCCGTTTGCAGGCGCCAGCCGCCTCTGGGCGAGAGCTCGAGCAGATCGATGTCCATGTCAGTCGTTTGCAAAACCGAGCGCAGGCTCTGGTACATCACCAGCACCTGCTGCGACTGGCTGACCGGGCCCTTGAGCCGCGGCAAGCCCTCGGCTTCGACTTCGCCCAGATTGGCCTCGAACACCTGTCCCTGCTGGTTGATCAGGGCGCTGCCGCCCTCGTCCCCCCACAGGGCCACGGGCACTTGCTCCAGGATGTGCACACGCAGGCGGTTCGGAAATTCGCGTCGAACCACGGCCTCACGCACCCAGGGTACGGCCTCGAAAGCCTGGCGCGCCTGCTCCAGCCGCAGCGTGAAGAAATTGCCCTGCAGATGCGGCACCACATTGGTCTTGAGGGTGAGCGCATTGTTGCGGGTGACCTCGCCTTCGACCAGGATGGCCCGAAGGTCAAAGGCCGGCAGGCGGGCCAGCCAAGACAGCCCGGCCAGCACCGACAGGACGATGCCCACGGCCAACAGCAGGCCGCTGGCCAGCTGCATCAGGCGGATGTCCATGGGCAGGGGGGCCGGCGTGTTCAAGGCTGCGGCTCCTTCACATGGTCGAGCGTGGCGTGCTGCAAGAGGTGCAGGCACAGCGCTTCATAGCTCATCCCCGCCGCGCGTGCGGACATGGGCACCAGCGAATGGCCGGTCATGCCCGGGGAGGTGTTGATCTCCAGCAAGTAGGGCTGGCGCGTGGCGGCATCGATCATCACGTCGATGCGGCCCCAGCCGCGGCAGCCGAGCACCTGGTAGGCCTTGACCACCAGGGACTGGATGGCGGCCTCTTCGCCGGCGGGCAGCCCACAGGGGACCAGGTATTGGGTGTCGTCGGTGAAATACTTGTTCTGGTAGTCGTAATTGCCCTCGGGGGCGACGATGCGGATCACCGGCAATGCGTGCGCCGTGTCGCCCTCGCCCAGCACCGGGATGGTGACTTCGTCGCCCACAATGCATTGTTCGCACAGGATGTCGTCGTGGCAGGCGGCCGCCTGCTGCAGGGCAGCGGCCACCTGCGCCACGGCGCTGACCTTGGTGACGCCGATGGAGGAGCCTTCGCGCGCAGGCTTGACGATCAGCGGCAGGCCCAGGGTGCGCACCAGCGCGTGCGCATCCACCGTGCTGTGAGCATCGCGGCGCACCAGCACATGGCGCGGCGTGGGCAGGCCCTCGGCCAGCCAGACCCGCTTGGTCATGGCCTTGTCCATGGCGATGCTCGACGCCATGACCCCCGACCCGGTGTAAGGAATGCCCAGCAGCTCCAGCGCGCCTTGCACCGTGCCATCTTCGCCATGGCGGCCGTGCAGGGCAATGAAGCAACGGGCAAAGCCTTCGCGGCGCAGTTCGCCCAGTTCACGTTGGGCCGGATCAAAGGCATGGGCATCGACCCCGCTGGCGCGCAGGGCCTGCAGCACGCCCTGGCCCGACATGAGGGAGACCTCGCGTTCGGCCGAGCGTCCACCCATCAGCACCGCGACCTTGCCCCAAGCGGATGTGCTCATGCGGCCCCCCCGAGTTCCACCACCTTGGCGGGCACGGCGCCGATGGAGCCGGCGCCCATGCAGATCACCACATCGCCATCGCGCGCATTGCCCACAATGGCCGCGGGCATGTCGGCGATGGCGTCCACGAACACCGGCTCGACCTTGCCGGCCACGCGCAGGGCACGCACCAGCGAACGGCCATCGGCCGCCACGATCGGGGCCTCCCCCGCCGCATAGACCTCGGCCAGCAGCACCGCATCGCAGCCCTGGCCGATGACTTTGACGAAATCCTCAAAGCAATCGCGGGTGCGGCTGTAGCGGTGCGGCTGGAAAGCCAGCACGAGGCGGCGCCCCGGAAAGGCCCCGCGCGCGGCCGCCAATGTGGCGGCCATCTCGACCGGATGGTGGCCGTAGTCGTCGATCACGGTGAAACGCCCCTGGCCATCGGCCGTGCGCACCTCGCCGTAGCGCTGAAAGCGTCGCCCCACGCCCTTGAACTGGGCCAGCGCACGCTGCACGGCCGCATCCGGCACATTGAGCTCGACCGCCACCGCGATGGCCGCCAGCGCGTTGCGCACATTGTGTTCGCCCGCCAGATTGAGCACCACCGGCAGGTCGGGCAGGGTGATGCCGTTGCGGCGCTGCACGGTGAAGTGCATCTGGCCGTTTTCAGCGCGCACATTCACGGCGCGCAGCTGCGCCCCTTCGGCCAGCCCATAGGTGGTGACCGGACGGGCAATCTCGTCGGCGATGGATTTCACGCCGGGGTCGTCGCTGCAAACGATGGCCGTGCCATAGAAAGGCATGCGGTGCAGGAAATCCACAAAGGCCGACTTCAGGCGCCCAAAGTCATGGCCATAGGTCTCCATGTGGTCGGCGTCGATGTTGGTGACCACCGCCAACACCGGCAACAGGTTCAGGAATGAAGCGTCCGACTCGTCGGCCTCGACCACGATGTAGTCGCCCGTGCCCAGCTTGGCATTGGCGCCGGCGCTGTTGAGGCGGCCCCCGATCACGAAGGTCGGGTCCAGGCCGGCCTCGGCCAGCACGCTGGCCACCAGGCTGGTGGTGGTGGTCTTGCCGTGGGTGCCGGCAATCGCCACCCCTTGCTTGAGCCGCATCAGTTCGGCCAGCATGACGGCACGCGGCACGATCGGGATGTGCCGCTCGCGGGCCGCCAGCACCTCGGGGTTGTCCGCTTTGACGGCGGTCGAGGTGACCACGGCATCGGCGTCCTGGACGTTGCTGGCGGCGTGGCCCACATGCGTCTGAATGCCCAGGTCGGCCAGGCGGCGCAGCGTGGCGCTGTCGGCCAGGTCGGAGCCGGACACCCGGTAGCCCAGATTGAACAGCACCTCGGCGATGCCGCTCATGCCCGAGCCGCCGATGCCGATGAAGTGGATGTTGCGGATGGCGTGTTTCATGCAGCCAGTTCCTCACACGCCAGCACGACATCGCGCGTGGCGTTCGTTTTTCGTTGCTGATGGGCCTGTTGCGCACAGGCCAGCAGGCCCTGCCGGGTCATCTGCTGCAGGCGGCGGGCCAGGTCCGGCGCGGTCAGCTCGCTTTGGGGCAAGAGCCAGCCACCGCCCTGGTCCACCAGAAAGCGGGCGTTGCGGCTCTGGTGGTCGTCGACCGCAAAGGGGAAGGGCACAAACAGGGCCGCGGCCCCCACGGCCGCGATCTCGGTCACGGTGCTGGCGCCAGCGCGGCAGATCACCAGATCGGCTTGGGCGAAAGCGCTGGCCGTGTCGTCGATGAAGGGCGTCAGCGTGGCCTCGACCCCGGCCGCGGCATAGCTGGCACGCAGGGCGTCGATCTGTTTGGCGCCGCTCTGGTGCAGCACCTGCGGACGCTGCTCGGCCGGCAGCAGGGCCAGCGCCTGCGGCACCGTGTCGTTGAGGGCTTTGGCCCCCAGGCTGCCCCCCACCACCAAGAGCTGCAAGGGACCGCTGCGCCCGGCAAAACGGGCCTCGGGCGCGGGCTGCGACAGGAAGGCCTCGCGCAGCGGATTGCCCACCCATTCGGCGCCCCGGATCACGCCCGGAAAGGCGGTGAACACCCGATCGGCGATTTGCGCCAGCACTTTGTTGGCCAGGCCCGCCACCGAGTTCTGCTCGTGCAGCACCAGCGGCTTGCCCAACAGGCTGGCCATCATGCCGCCCGGAAAGGTGATGTAGCCGCCCAGGCCCACCACCACATCGGGCCGAACCCGGCGCAGCACGCGCAGGCTCTGCCAGAAAGCACGCAGCAACTTGAGCGGCAGCAAGGCCAGGGTCTGCAGGCCCTTGCCGCGCACGCCGCCAAACTGCACCGCTTCGAAGGCGAAACCGCGCGGCGGCACCAGCTGCTCTTCCATGCTGCCGGGCACCCCCAGCCAGTGAACGCGCCAGCCCGCGGCACGCAGGGCTTCGGCCACCGCCAGCCCCGGGAAGATGTGTCCGCCCGTGCCGCCGGCCATGATGAGTGCGCATTTCTGAACGCTCATGCGCGGCCTCCCCGCATCATCTGCTTGTTCTCGAGGTCGATGCGCAGCACGATGGCAATGGCCACCAGGTTCATCATGATGGCCGAGCCGCCATAGCTCATCAGCGGCAAGGTCAGGCCCTTGGTCGGCAAGGCACCGAGGTTCACCCCCATGTTGATGAAGGCCTGGAACCCGATCCAGATGCCCACACCCTGCGCCACCAGACCGGCAAAGACCTTGTCCAGCGCGATGGCCTGGCGCCCGATCACCATGATGCGGCGCGCCAGCCACAGGAACAGGCAGATCACCAGCGTGACCCCGACCAGGCCGAATTCCTCGCCGATGACGGCCAGCAGGAAGTCGGTGTGGGCCTCGGGCAGCCAGTGCAGCTTCTCGACGCTGCCGCCCAGGCCCACCCCCCAGATTTCGCCACGACCAATCGCGATCAGCGAATGGCTGAGCTGGTAACCCTTGCCCAGGGCGTGCTCGGCGCTGAAGGGGTCGAGGTAGGCAAAAATCCGCTCGCGGCGCCAGGGCGAGAGCGCGATCATGACCACAAAGGCACACACCAGGATCGCCAGGATCAGGAAGAACATGCGGGCATTGACGCCCCCCAGGAACAGGATGCCCATGGCGATGATGGCGATGACCAGGAAAGCCCCCATGTCGGGCTCGGCCAGCAAAAAGACGCCCGCCAGTCCCACCGCCGCACCCATCGGCAGCACCGCCTTGAAGAAGCGCTCCTTGACGTCCATCTTGCGCACCATGTAATCGGCGGCGTAGATGATGGTCGCCAGTTTGGTCAGCTCTGAGGGCTGGAAATTCATCACCCCCAGCGAGATCCAGCGGCGGGCGCCATTGACCCCTTTGCCGATGAAGGGGATGAGCACCAGCGCCAGCAGCACCAGGGAGAGCACGAACATCGGGCGGGCCCACTTCTCCCAGCGCTCGACCGGCACCTGGAACACCAGCAGGGCGATCGCGCCGCCCAGCACCAGGGAAATGATGTGCCGGGTCAGGAAATGGGTGTGCGCATAGCGCGAAAAGCGCGGGTTGTCGGGCATGGCGATCGAGGCCGAATACACCATCACCAGGCCCCACATGAGCAGGGCCACCACCACCCAGAGCAGGACCTGGTCCACGCCATACAGCCGCGCGGCGGCCGCCGGGCTGGTGCGGGTGAATTCGTAGCCGCCCAGATTCACCGGCAGCCCTTGCGTGCTGGCGACCGGGGTGGCGCCGCCCATCAGGTCCGACAGGCCCTGACGCAGACGCTGCATCCAGGACAGGCTTTCGCTCACAGCGCGCCCTCCATGCTGACCCCGGCGGCCTCGGCCAGTTCGGCCACGGCGGCCCGGAAGACCTCGGCCCGGTGCTCGTAATGGCGGAACATGTCCAGGCTGGCACAGGCCGGTGAGAGCAGCACCGCGTCACCCGGCTGGGCCAGCGCGCTGCAGCGCTGGACGGCCTGCGTGAGGTCGTCCGCCTCATGCAGCGCGACGCCTGAATCCTGCAGCGCCTGCCGGATAGCCGGCGCATCGCGCCCGATCAGCACCACCGCACGGGCATGCTGTTTCACCGGCGCCAGCAAGGGCGAAAAATCCTGGCCCTTGCCCTCGCCGCCCAGAATCACCACCAGACGCCGGTCGGCGCCCAGGCCCTGCAGGGCAGCGACCGTCGCGCCCACATTGGTGCCCTTGCTGTCGTCGACGTATTCGACCTCGTGGACGATGGCCACCGATTCGACGCGGTGCGGCTCGCCGCGGTATTCGCGCAGACCATAGAGCATTGGGGCCAGCGCACAGCCCGCACTGCTGGCCAGGGCCAGCGCCGCCAGGGCGTTGACGGCGTTGTGGCGGCCACGGATGCGCAGCGCGTCGGCGGGCATCAGGCGCTGGATGTGCAATTCCTGCGCCTCGTCCTTGCGGCGCTTGCGGGTTTCGTCCGCCTCGTGGGCCCGCACCAGCCAGGTCATGCCGTTGACGGTTTCGATGCCCCAGTCGCCCGGGCGCTGCGGCATGTCGCCACCGAAGGTGGCATGGGCGCGCACCACGGGCTTGTGCAGCTTGACCCGCACCGGCTCGGGCAGCATGGCCATCACCACCGCGTCATCGCGGTTGAGCACCATCAAGGCCTGCTGACCAAAGATGCGGGCTTTGGCATCGGCATAGGCCGCCATCGAGCCGTGCCAATCCAGGTGGTCCTGTGTGACATTGAGCACGGTGGCGGCGGTGGGCTCGAAGCCTTCGCTGCCGTCGAGCTGGAAGCTCGAGAGCTCGAGCACCCAGACCTGCGGCAACACCCGGGCCATGGCCGACAGGGGCTGCTGGGCGGGCAGGGCCACGGCCGCATCCGCCGCCATGGGGGCCTCGGCCTCGTCGTCCAGTGCTGGCGCATCCAGCACCTCGTCGTCGACCACGGCCGCCATGGGCTGGGCCTCTTCATCCGCCAAGGCCAGCGTCGGGGCCTCGCCTGCCGTATCGCCTGTGCCGGCCTCGGCCTGCCGGGCCCACTCGGCTTCGCTTTCCTGCTGCATGAGCGCCTGGGCATCCCGCTCGGCCTGGTCCATGGCCTGGCCCAAGGTGTCGAGCAGGGTCGGGCCGATGTTGCCCGCGACCTTGACGGTCTTGCCGGCGCGCGCCACCAGCTGACCGGTCAGCGCGGTCACGGTGGTCTTGCCGTTGGTCCCGGTGATCGCCAGCAACTGCGGCGCATAGCCATAGCGCTGACGCAAGTCCTGCAGGCCAGCGGCAAACAGGCTGAGCTCGCCGCCCTGCCACAGACCGGCCGCGCGGGCGGCGTCCACCACCGGAGCCACCTCTGCCGGGGAAAGCCCCGGGCTGCGGAAAACGGCGCGGATCGGGCTGCCCTCGATCAGGGCCGAAGTGAAAGGACCGCTGAGAAAACGCACTTGCGGCCACTCGGCCTGCAGTGTGGGCAGCTGCGGCGGGGCCTCACGGGTGTCGGCCACGGTGACCACGGCGCCATGGCGTGCGCACCAGCGCGCCATGGCCAGGCCCGAGGCACCGAGACCGAGGATCAGAACGTGAAGACCCGAAAGCTGCTGCATCGCTTACCTCAGCTTCAGGGTGGACAGGCCCACCAGACACAGCAGCATGGTGATGATCCAGAAACGCACGACCACCTGCGTTTCCTTCCAGCCGCTCTTTTCGAAATGGTGGTGCAGGGGTGCCATCTTGAGGATGCGGCGACCTTCACCGTATTTTTTCTTGGTGTACTTGAAGTACGTCACCTGCACCATCACCGACAGGGCCTCGACCACGAAGATGCCCCCCATGATGGCCAGCACCACCTCCTGGCGCACGATGACCGCGATCGTGCCCAGCGCAGCGCCCAGCGCCAGGGCCCCGACATCGCCCATGAAGACCTGGGCCGGATGGGTGTTGAACCACAGAAAGGCCAGGCCCGAGCCGGCCATGGCGGCGCAGAAGATCAGCAGTTCGCCCGAGCCTGGGATGTGGGGAAAGAACAGGTATTTCGAATACACCGCGCTGCCGGTCACGTAGGCAAAGACCCCCAGCGCCGAACCCACCATGACCACCGGCATGATGGCCAGACCGTCCAGGCCATCGGTGAGGTTGACCGCATTGCTCGAGCCCACGATCACCAGGTAGGTCAGGATCACGAAACCGAACACCCCCAGCGGGTAGCTCACTTCCTTGAGGAAAGGCAGCTGCAGATCGGCCTTGGGCGGCAGGTCCACGTCAAAACCGGACAGCACCCAGTTGACAAACAGCTGCACCACCTTGAGGTTGTTGCTCTCGGAAATGCTGAACACCAGGTAGAGCGCGGCCAGCAGGCCGATCACCGACTGCCAGAAGTATTTCTCGCGCGAGCGCATGCCTTCCGGGTCCTTGTTCACCACCTTGCGCCAGTCGTCGACCCAGCCGATCGCGCCAAAGCCGAGGGTGACGATGAGGACGATCCAGACAAAGCGGTTGGACAGGTCAAACCACAGCAAGGTGGCGATCGCGATCGCCAGCAGGATCAGCACCCCCCCCATGGTGGGGGTGCCACTTTTGACCAGGTGGCTTTGCATGGCGTAATCGCGCACCGGCTGGCCGATCTTGAGTGCGGTCAGCCGCCGGATCACCCAGGGACCGGCCGCCAGGCCGATCAGCAGCGAGGTCATCGCCGCCATCACGGCGCGGAAGGTGATGTATTGGAAGACACGCAAAAAGCCCCATTCGGGGAACACCGATTGCAACCATTGGGCCAGGCTAAGCAGCATGGACCTCTCCCCTTTGAACGTCTTGCGTTGGAATGTCCTGCTGCTGCAGGCTCTGGACCACACGCTCCATCTGCATGAAGCGGGAGCCCTTGACCAGGATGCTGCCGGCGCTGCGCCAGACCGCGGCGACCGCCGCCTGCAAGGCCGCCATGTCGGCAAAATGCTGGCTGCGCGCGGCCCCGAAGGCGCGGTGCGCATGCGCGGCCAGCTCGCCCAGGGTGAAGAGGTGCTCGAGACCGCGCTCGGCGGCGTAAGCACCGACCTCGGCGTGGAACGCGGGCCCCTGGTTGCCCACCTCGCCCATGTCGCCCAGCACCAGCAGGCGGGGCCCCGGCAATTCGGCCAGCACATCGATCGCGGCGCGGACCGAATCCGGATTGGCGTTGTAGCTGTCGTCCACCAGCGTGATGCGCCCACCGTCGAGGCCGAGGGCGCGCGAACGGCCCTGCACCGGTTCAAACGCCTGCAGGCCCTGGGCCACGGCGGCCAGGGGCACCCCTGCCGACAAGGCGCAGGCGGCGGCGGCCAGGGCGTTCTTGACGTTGTGTCGCCCGGCAATGTGCAGCTGAATGGGGGCGGTGCCCTGGGGGCTGTGCAGGGTGAACTGCCAGGCCCCGGCGTGCCAGACGACCACCGCGGCATGCACCTCGCCCGCAGACAGGGCAAAACGGCAACGCGCACGCTGGCCGGCCAGCTGCTCCCACAGCGCGGTGTAGGCATCGTCTTGCGGGTACACCGCCACACCTTGGGCGGAGAGGGCCTGCAGCACCGCCCCGTTTTCTTCGGCCACGGCCTGCACCGTGTGCATGAATTCCTGATGCTCGCGCTGCGCGTTGTTGACCAGGGCCACGGTGGGCTGCGCCAGGCGCGCCAGGGTGGCGATCTCGCCCGGGTGGTTCATGCCCAGTTCGACCACGCCGATGCGGTGGTGGGCTCGCAGACCCAGCAGCGTCAGCGGCACGCCGATGTCGTTGTTGAGGTTGCCACGGGTGGCGTGCGCCGCATCGCCCGCATGGGCACGCAGGATGCTGGCGACCATCTGGGTGACCGTGGTCTTGCCGTTGCTGCCGGTGACCGCGATCAGGGGCA
>JACCDY010809635.1_pt1 | contig 10074 bp, 7 predicted proteins | sample 7446391 | NCBI WGS metagenome assembly JACCDY01 (sample SAMN15323451, study PRJNA562643) | freshwater metagenome | isolation source: river surface water | place: USA:Blue River Watershed | collected 2017-08-18
ACTCCAAAGCCATGCCGATGGCGTGACAGCGCAAGTGGGCATGACCTTTGGCGGCTTTCACAAAAGCTTCACCACGCGCAACGTGCACATCGAAGGTCGCCAAGTCAAGCTAGAGCTGGTCGATGGTCCGTTCAAGCATTTGGACGGTACTTGGGATTTTCATCCGTTACTTGACCCCAACACACAAGAGCCGCAGCGCGCTTGCCGTATTGAGCTGACGTTGAACTATGCGTTTGAAAGCATGTTTGGCAGTTTGGTTGGGCCCGTGTTCGACAAAATCGCCGCCACCTTGGTGGATGCCTTTGTCAAGCGTGCAGAACAGGTGTACGTCGCGTGAGCAACCTGCAGATCACTGTCATGTATTCATCCGCGCCTCGCGTAGTGCACGAACGTGTGCTAGATCTCAACCTAGGCGTGACCGTGATGCAAGCTGTGCAGCAAAGTGGATTGCTGACTGAATGCCCAGAAATTGACCTGAGCCAGCCCGAAGCCTTTGCTGTTTGCATTTGGGGCAAGAAGACCACGCCTAACCATGTGCTGCGCGATTTAGACCGTATTGAAATTTGCCGCCCACTCACTGTTGATCCTAAAGTGGCGCGGCGTGAGCGTTTCCAAAAACAAGGCACCAGCCGCGCTGGCTTGTTCTCTAAGCGTCGCGTAGGCGCTAAGCCCGGCTACTGATTGCCGTCTAATTCTGGCAAACACCATGACACAACCACTCTGGCCCACCTGTGGCTATTCGCTGCTCATGACCAACGAGGCAGGCCACTTGGTGGTGACCGATGATTTTTTGCGGTTTCTTCTAGAACGTCCTGAGCTGGCCCCCATTGCAAGTTCATGTGCTGCCGAAGTGGCGTTGCACCATAGCTTGCTCGAACAACCACGTCGTGAAGTGACAACCCAAGAATTGGGAGCACTCGCAGACAAGGACGCCGCCGATAACTACGGCGTGTGGTTACGCTTTCGTCAGCGCATCACCACATTGCCGACGTTAGAGGCCAGCTACATCGCCTTGTTCAAAGGCGAGGGCGTGGATGTGCCGCCGCTGTTGGTGCAACACATCACCCACATCTTGTTGCGTCATGTGTTGGGCGAAGCGCCCACGGCCATGCAAGCGCGTGCGGCTGAGATGCTGATGCGTACGCAAAAAATCACCGTGCTTGAAGACGGTGCTGTGATGGCGGCTGATGACGAAACCGTCGAGCGTCACGCGACACAAAGTGGCTTTGGCTCGATTGGCGAGCTGCTCAAGCAAGGCGGCATCAAACTGCGCAGCGTGGACTTGGATGTGCTCAACGATGACAACCAAGACGCATATTGGCCTCGCAGCGAGAGCTTTGACTGGGTGGTGAGCCTCAACCGTGGCCAGCCCGCGCTGAACGCGCTGTGCGAGGTGATGGCCAAGTGGGTGCAGCACTTTTTAGGTGTGCAGGTGCGCATTCAAACGGAGCGTGAAATCAACGACGACCACTGGGTATGGCATGTGGGCCTTGATGCCCAAGCCAGCGGTGTGTTGAACGACCTATACCAAGGCAAAGAAGTGGAGATAGAGCGCATGGAGCGATTGCTGTGCCTCTTTAAGCTGGAGTTTGTGGAGCCCAACGACATGCTGGCTGAGGTGCGTGGCAAGCCCGTGTATTTAGCGATGGCGGTGGATGCTAACCAGCGCTTGAAACTCAAACCGCAAAACTTGCTGCTCAATTTACCGCTTGCTAAACGCTCATGAAAAAAGCCAAGCGCAAAGCTTGGCTTTTTGTTTCGGCATTGCCAGGTCGGGTTAGGGGCGTTCAATTGGCCCTGCCACTGACTTGTACAAGAACACCGCACGTGTGATGTCAGTGACCCACACCAGACCATCACCAATTTGGCCAATCTGCGCGGTGTGAACAATCAGGTCCACGATGCTGTCGCACACCTCGTCAGGCGCCACGATTTCAATGCGCACCTTGGGCGTGTAGTCAGTCAACTCTTCTTTCAAATTGGCGGGGCTGTGCAGGCTAGGGGCTGAGCAGCCTTCGGCCTTGCTCACGGTCATCCCGGGAAAGCCAGGCAAGCTGCGCAGCTTTTCGCGCAGTGTGGGCAGCTTGGAAGGGCGAATGATGGCTTTGATTTCTTTCATATCAGTCTCTTTTCTTCAATCAAGCTTCGGGGTCTTTTTCGTCAAACCAGTGATAAATCGTGGGCACGACCACCAAGGTCAGCAAGGTGCAGGTGATCAGGCCACCAATCACCACAATGGCTAATGGGCGTTGCACTTCAGAGCCGGGGCCACTGGAAATGAGGAAGGGAATGAGGCCTAGCATGGCCACTGTGGCCGTCATCATCACAGGGCGGAAGCGCTGTCGTGCACCCTCTAGCACCGCGTCTTTGACGGACATGCCGCCTTCACGCAAGCTGCGGATGTACGACACCAACACCACGCCATTGAGCACCGCAATGCCCCACAGAGCGATGAAGCCCACAGACGCAGGCACAGACAAATATTCCCCCGCGATGAACAAACCAATCACGCCACCAATCGATGCAAACGGCAGCACCGTGATGATCAGCGTGGCGAACTTGACCGAGTTGAACAGCAAGAACAGCAAGAAGAAAATCGCAGCCACGGTGATCGGCACAATGATTTTCAAGTGACCCAAGGCACGTTCCATGTTCTGGAACTGTCCACCCCATTCCAAGTAGTAGCCCTCGGGTAGTTTGACTTTGTCACCCACTTTGTCTTGCAGCTCGGTCACAAAGCTGCCCAGGTCGCGGTCTTTCACGTTGATGCCCACCACGATGCGGCGCTTTGCCATTTCGCGTGAAATCTGTGCTGGGCCATCTAGCACGTGAATTTTGGCCACATCGTCTAAGCGGGCTTGCGCGCCATGTGAAGAATTCAAAATGATGTTGGAAATGGCTTCGATGTTGTTGCGGAAGTTTTCGGGCAAACGCACTACGGCAGAGAAGCGGCGCTCGCCCTCAAACACCTCGGACGCGACCTTGCCGCCAATCGCGGTTTCAATCATGTCATTCACATCGGACACGTTCAACCCTAATCGCGCAATGGCTTGGCGATCGATGTCAATTTGCAAATACTGCTGTCCTGAGATGCGCTCCACGCGCAGGTCTTGCGCGCCTTGAATGCCTTGCGCCACTTTGGCGATTTGGTTGGCCACGCGTTTGAGCTCATCTAAGTCGTCACCAAACACTTTCACGGCGATGTCTGAGCGTACACCTGTGACCATTTCGTCGACGCGGTCAGAGATCGGTTGTGCCATCACAATTCGCACGCCCGTCAAGACCTTGAGCTTTTCGCTCATGGCGTTGGTGATGTCGGTTTGGTCCCAACCCGAGGGCCATTCGCTGCGCGGCTTCAAGCTGACGATGGGGGTGGATTCGTTCACGCTTTGTGGGTCGGCAGGTGATTCGCCACGGCCCAAGCTTGATATGGCTGACTTGACGCCTGGCACGGTCATGACCAACTTCATGGCCTGCATTTCCATCTTGATGGATTCGTTCAGCGAGATGTTGGGCACACGGTTGATACCAGGCACGATAGAGCCTTCCTTCATTTCTGGAATGAAGGCCGTCCCTAAAAACGGCAGCACCAGCACTGCGGCCACAAACGCCCCCAAGGACGCTTGCACCGTGCGTTTTTGATTGGACATGGCCAAGTCCAACAGTTTCAAGTAGCGCGTCTTCAAGGCTTTGATCAGCGGCGTGTCATGGTCGCCATCGCCTTCTGGCGGCTTGAGCAAGTACGAGGACAGCACAGGCGACAAGGTCATCGACAGCACCAACGACACGGCCAGCGCAATGGCGATGGTGTAGGCGAGGGGGGCAAACATCTTGCCTTCCATGCCCTGCAAGGTCATCAAGGGCAAGAAGACCAAAATGATGATGCCTACGCCGAAGATCACCGGCGTGGCCACTTCAAGCACCGCATTCAAAATACCGCGCACTTTGCTTTCGCCCAACTCAGCGGCACGGCCTAGACGGGCATAGGCGTTTTCTACCACCACGACCGAGCCGTCCACCATCAAACCAATCGCAATGGCTAAACCCCCAAGCGACATGAGGTTGGCCGAGATACCTAGCTTGTTCATGGCCATGAATGTGAGCAACGGTGTCAGCACCAGCGTAGCGACCACAATGAGTGAAGAGCGCACATCGCCCAAAAACAAGAACAACACAACCACCACCAACACCACGCCTTCAATCAGCACCTTGGTGACGGTCCACAGCGCCGCATCGACCAACTCAGAACGATCGTAGTAGGGCACGACTTTGAGTTCATTGGGTAGCATGCCGCGGTCATTGATTTCTTTCACGCGTTTCTTGATGCGACTCACCACTTCTTTGGCATTGCCACCGGTCATCATCATCACAATCCCACCAACGGCTTCAGTCGTTCCGTTTTTGATGACAGCGCCTTGGCGCACATCGTGTCCGAGTTTGACTTCAGCCACATCTCGCATGTAAACAGGTGTGCCGTTGACTTCTTTCAATACGATCTGGCCAAGGTCACCGACGCCTTGAATCAAACCTACGCCACGAATCAAATATTGCTCAGCCGCTTGCGGCAGCACACCGCCGCCGGAGTTGGCGTTGTTGCGCGAAACGGCGTCGTAAACCTCAGACAAACTGATCTTGTAATGACGTAAGCGCTCGGGGTTGACCAGCACGTGGTATTGCTTGACAAAGCCACCTTGTGAGTTGATTTCGGCAACACCTGGGATGGAGCGCAACAGCGGGCGCAGCACCCAGTCTTGCACGACGCGGCGTTGGGTGAGTTCTTCTTCGCTCAGCTCACGGTTGCCGTCGTTGGCGTGTTCAAGCGTGTATTGGTAAACCTCGCCGAGACCTGATGAGACAGGGCCCAGCACAGGCGTAATGCCTTGGGGCAGTCGTTGGCTCACCTCCATCAAGCGCTCCATCACCAACTGACGCGCAAAGTAAACGCTCGTGCTGTCAGTGAACACCAAGGTGATGAGGGAGAGGCCGGGTTTGTTAAGCGATCGCAGCTCCGTCAAGCCGGGTAAGCCCGTCATGGCGACTTCAATGGGCACGGTGGCAAAACGTTCCACTTCTTCGGGTGATCGGCCTGGTGCTTCGGTGGCAATTTGTACCTGCACGTTGGTCACGTCAGGGAAGGCGTCGACGGAGAGTTTGGTGGCTGCGTTCAAGCCAAAAAACAACAGGACAACGGCGATGACGCAGACCACCAAGCGCTGCTTAAGCGCGCCACGAACGAGGGATTCCAGCATGGCTTAGTTTCCGTTTTCCATCTCAGCGAGATTGCGATGGTTGTTCACGTGGAATGCGCCATCAGAGACGATACGCATTCCTGGCTTGAGACCTTCCAGTACCACACGTTGGCCGTTTTGTTCGGCTGCCAATTTGACAGATGTGAGTTTGAATCGGTTTTCGGCCTCTTCCACAAACACATGGTCTGTGTCGTCTTGGCGCACCACAGCTGTCACAGGTACCACCACGCGTTTCACGGGGCTGGATTGAATCAACATCGATGCCAGCATCGAGGGTTTGAGTCGGCCCCCTTTGTTGTCAAGCTCCGTACGAACCAACACGGTGCGCGTGTCAGGGTTGACCGTTTGGCCCACATAAATGAGCTTGCCCACCAACTTTTCGTTTTCGAGCGCCGGCACCTCGATGCTGACCGCTTGTCCCACTTTGACTTGGCTGATTTGCTGTTCTGGCACTTGTGCCACCGCCCAAACGCGGCTCAAATCGGCCACGGCAAACAACACATCGGATGGCTGCACCACTTGGCCTGCTGCAATCTTGCGCTCGACCACCACACCTTTGATGGTGGCTACTACGCTCGCCACCGAGTCAATCGTACCTGTGGCTGCCAAACGTTCGATGGATTTAGCACTCACGCCCAGGACGCGCAATTGGTCTTGGGCTGCACGGGTTTCGGCCGCTGCGATTTCATATTCGCTTTCGCGACGGTTCATTTCTGCGGCGCTAATCACATCTGCTTCAAACAAAGTTTTAGCGCGGTCCATATTGCGGCGGTGCAGCTCTTTTTCTGATCGAGCTTTGAGATAAGCCAGTTGAGAACCCGACAGCTCGCTACTGTTGATCAAGGCCAAGGTGTCGCCCTTGTTCACGATTTGTCCCAGCGAGGCTTGAATCTGTGTGACGCGACCAGTCACGCTTGCACCAATGCGCGTCAAGGCTTGTTCATCAAAATCAATTTGTCCTGCGACACGCAGGGTGTCTGAGATGTCTTCGCTGGCGACCTCAGTCACTTGAATTTGCGCTCTCAAGCTTTCGGGTACGGATACTTGTAGTGCATCCGTTTCGGTTTGTGTGGCTTCTTGCACGGTCGCTTTTTTGCAAGCTGATAGCGCTAATGCGCTGCACAAAACAATCGCACTGAGGATCTTGAGTTTGTGATGTTTCACGGTCATGGTGGTTTTCATATCAGGGTGCATTGGCACGCAGGCGTTCAATCTCAGCCCACGCACTGGCCAATTCAAATTGGGCGGTGATGAGTTCGTTACGGGCAGCGCGGTAGACACGTTGTGCATCCATCACTTCTAAAAAGCTTTTTTCGCCAGCTTTGTAGGCCAACTCGGCAATGCGCAGGGCATTGGCGGCGTTGCGCACAATGCCGCCTTCGAGGGCGATGGCCTGCGCGTTGGCAATTTCATATTGCTGGTAAGCGGCTTCTAGCGACTGCAGCAAAGAAAACTCTTGGTAAGACAGTTGGTTGTCGGTTTGCGAGAGTTTCGCTGCGGCTTCGCCCACGGGGCCGCCGCGCCAGTCCCACAGTGGCAGGTTCATGGCCACGCCCACGCGTTTGCTGCGCCATTCGGGATCTTGGTCTTGTTCGGCGCGCAGGGCAAATTTAGGAAACCGCAGGGCTTTTTCTTCGCTCAACTTGCGGTCGAGTTGCTGGCGTTCAGCGCGGGTGCGTTGCAGTTCGGGGTTGGATTTGAGAATGGCATCGCGTACCTCGCTCAAGGGCGAAGGTGGTGCAAAGACGTGGGTTTGCTCTTTGACTTCAAATGACTCAGGCAAATTCACACCAACTAAAGCCCGCAAGGCACCACGCGATTGGCGCACACGAAGATTGGCTGACTCTTGCATTTTTTGTGCATTCAATAATTCTGCGTTGGCCTTGACTAATTCGAAGCGGGCTTTTTCACCGGTTTCTACTTGCAAGGCAATACGCTTGTGAATGCCTTCCATCAGCTTCACGTCTTCTCGTGCCACACGGTTTTCAGCAGTGCGGCGCACGAGGTCGTAATAGCGCAAGCGCAGCTGGGCTTGCATATTGGCCTTGAATGATGTTTCGTTGGCTTGTGCTGCGTTGAGGCCTGCGAGTGCGGCATCTACACGCGGAAAGCGGTGCCAAGGCATGTCTAGGTCTTGGGTGACGCTGATGGTTTTGAGGCGTGCATCTGTGCCAACGGCGTTAGATCCAACGCGTGGATTACGTGTGCCATTCAACACTTCTATTTGCGGGTTGGGAAGGGTGCGAGCGGTAGCCACTGCAGCACGCGCGGCATCCACCGCATTGGCCGCAGCCAGGACAGCAGGGCTTTGGCTGAACATCAAAGCTTCCAAATCGGGCAAGCTGAGCTTGTTGGATTCTGCAGATGCCAGATTACCAAACGTGGCAGAGATACAAAGCAGTAGGGCGGTTAGTTGTTTTGTAGGTCGCATTGTCAAACGAATCACCTTGGTGCAGATTTCTCAAATTGATGCAACATTGTCGTAGAAGCGCCAATGCCATCCATTCATTAAGGAATAGTTGAATCTAGGCGCTGTATACAAGCCGTATTTACCCCTTACGTACAATGCTGTTTTTGGAGCTATCAACATGCGCCTGCTTGGCAAAGCCCTTACTTTTGACGACGTTTTGCTCGTCCCCGCCTTCTCTGAAGTCCTGCCCAAGGACACATCTCTCGCAACACAATTCACTCGCAACATTCGCCTGAACTTGCCCTTGGTCTCTGCGGCCATGGATACCGTGACGGAAGCCCGACTGGCCATTGCCATCGCACAAGAAGGCGGCATTGGCATCGTGCACAAAAACCTCACCGCACAAGAACAAGCCGCTCAAGTGGCGAAGGTTAAGCGTTATGAATCAGGCGTGTTGCGTGACCCTGTGGTCATCACACCCGAAACCACGGTGCGCCAGGTCATGGCCTTGTCTGACGAGTTGGGCGTATCAGGGTTCCCCGTGTGTGAAGGCGGCAAAGTGGTGGGTATCGTCACAGGCCGAGATTTGCGTTTTGAGACCCGCTACGACCAACGCGTGAGCGAAATCATGACGCCGAAAGAGCGTTTAGTCACGGTGCCTGAAGGCACCACCCCTGAGCAAGCCAAAGCGCTGCTCAACAAACACAAGCTCGAGCGCTTGCTGGTGGTGAACGATGCGTTTGAGCTCAAAGGCTTGATCACCGTCAAAGACATCACCAAACAACTCAACTTTCCCAATGCCGCCCGTGACGCCGCAGGCAAGCTGCGCGTAGGTGCTGCGGTGGGCGTAGGCGAGGGCACTGAAGAGCGCGTAGAAGCGCTGGCTCGTGCGGGTGTTGACGCCATCGTGGTGGACACCGCGCACGGCCACAGCAAAGGCGTGATCGACCGCGTGCGTTGGGTCAAACAAAACTACCCGCACATCGAAGTCATCGGCGGCAACATTGCTACGGGCGCTGCCGCTTTGGCCTTGGTTGAAGCAGGTGCTGATGGTGTCAAGGTCGGCATTGGCCCAGGCTCCATCTGTACCACCCGCATCGTGGCGGGCGTGGGCGTGCCGCAAATCATGGCGGTCGATAGCGTTGCCACTGCCTTGAAGGGCACAGGCGTGCCACTCATTGCCGATGGCGGCATTCGTTACAGCGGCGACATCGCCAAAGCCATCGCCGCAGGCGCGGGCACGGTGATGATGGGCGGCATGTTTGCGGGTACGGAAGAAGCACCAGGCGAAGTCATCCTGTTTCAAGGCCGCAGCTACAAGAGCTACCGTGGCATGGGCTCCATCGGGGCTATGCAGCAGGGCAGTGCAGACCGCTATTTCCAAGAGTCCAGCACCGGCAACCCCAACGCTGACAAGCTCGTACCCGAGGGGATTGAAGGCCGCGTGCCCTACAAAGGTTCTGTGGTCGCCATCATTTACCAAATGGCAGGTGGCTTGCGTGCCAGCATGGGTTATTGCGGTTGCGGCACGATTGAGGAGATGCACAACAAGGCGGAGTTTGTGGAAATCACTGCAGCCGGCATTCGCGAAAGCCATGTGCATGACGTGCAAATCACCAAAGAAGCACCGAACTATCGGGCGGAATAAGCGCCGAATAAGCTTTTAGTGTTCTCGCACAGGCCACCCCTCGGGGTGGCTTTGTTTTTTGAGACAATAGCGGGCTAGGCCATTTGAAGGCCCTTTTTTATTTATGTCGCATCAAAAAATCCTCATCCTCGATTTCGGCTCTCAAGTCACCCAACTCATCGCCCGCCGTGTGCGCGAGGCCCATGTGTTCTGTGAAGTCCATCCTTGCGATGTGACCAGCGATTGGGTGCGCGAATACGCCAAAGACGGCAACCTGAAGGGCATCATCCTTTCAGGTAGCCACGCCAGCGTGTATGAGGTGGACGACCGCGCACCTGACGCCGTGTTTGAACTGGGCTTGCCCGTGCTGGGCATTTGCTACGGCATGCAAACTATGGCCACTCAGCTGGGCGGCAAGGTGGAGGCGGGCACGACACGTGAATTTGGCTACGCCGAAGTGCGTGCGCATGGTCATACCGAATTGCTCAAAGGCATCGAAGACTTCGCCACGGCCGAAGGCCATGGCATGCTCAAGGTGTGGATGAGCCACGGTGACAAAGTGACCCAGCTGCCCGAAGGTTTCAAAGTCATGGCATCCACGCCAGCTTGCCCCATCGCGGGCATGGCCGACGAAGCGCGCAAGTTTTACGCGGTGCAGTTCCACCCCGAAGTCACGCACACCGTGCAAGGCCAAGCGTTGTTGAACCGCTTTGTGCTGGATATTTGCGGCACACGCCCTGACTGGATCATGGGCGACTACATCGAAGAAGCAGTGGCCGCCATTCGCA
>JACCDY011076661.1_pt1 | contig 10074 bp, 11 predicted proteins | sample 7446391 | NCBI WGS metagenome assembly JACCDY01 (sample SAMN15323451, study PRJNA562643) | freshwater metagenome | isolation source: river surface water | place: USA:Blue River Watershed | collected 2017-08-18
AGTTGGTTCAGGACCTCTAATAGCCGGAGGAATCTCATAATCTTTTAATGTATTATTGATTCGTAATCGTAAATTCTCAAAATTTTGTTGTGTTAAATGAATTCCGTTTGGATAGATAAAGATATATAAATTTTTAGATTGTAATTGATTATTTGGAGTAACAACTTCAAAACACGATTTATAAGCAAAAGAGGTTTGTGATTTATCATTTGGAGAATCATAAAAAATACTTTCTAAATTTGGAACAATTGCACTCGTTCCCATTCCTGATTTCCTATTTGACTCACATTGTTGCTTTAATGGTACATTACGATTAATTGTTCCTGAAATAATTGATGATTCACGATTTTTATTTAATGGTGGAATTGTATTTTTTAGATAACATACTCCTGATTTAAAAGTATAAGCTAAACAATTTGTATCATCACAACACGCCTTTACACATTTTATTAATGAAGAATCATTTATGGATTTATAACTATCACCCTCATATTCTGCTCCTGATTCATTTGTATAATTACACGCAATAGATGATGGATCAACTAATTGATCTAAATACTCATTATGACTTGGATTACCAGAATTATAAATTGGAACACATAATACAATTCCTGATAATTCTAATGAATATGTAGGTGGTGCTACAGATGCATAAAATGATAAAATTAATTCAGCAACAGGAGTTTGTGTTTGTCCAGGTAAACGAAATGTATCGTGTATCACTTTACATATTTGAATATCAGCCAATAAATACGATTTATTTAAATATGTAATAGAATTACCAGAAGGTTCATCTATTTTATTTCCATTAACTAAAGTAGGTGGTGTTGTTTTTGCTCCAAATGAGAATGTAAGTGGATTTTTAGATACACTTATGGCATTAAGATCCGTAGATTGAATGGGACCTACTAATGTAACAAATCCTGTATTTGCATCGGGAGGACAACTCATTGTCTTTTTAACTTTCTATAGAAAAAATATATTTAATAATTTATCTAAAGAATAATATAATTATTATTTATTTATTGACTACCTGGTAATAATCGTAAAAAGGATTGATTAATATATCTTACATTACGATAACCCATTTGATATAGAATTTCTGCAGCATTTTCGGCTCGACGATCACCTGGTGTGGAATAAATTAATATATTTGTTTTCTTTTCCGATAAATCATTTGGTTTTGTTCCTAATAAAAAGGGTACTTCTGTTTGTAATTCATTCATAGAAACAGGTATTGAATTAGGATAATAACCTAATTCTTCACGTTCCTTTGGTGTTCGGACATCTAAAATTAAACCAAATCGTTGTGCCTTTGCTCTTGATATATCAATTAATAAAGAAGATTGTTGAATAGTTGATTTAATAACATAAGTATATACTAGATAGAAAATAATAACAAAAAAAAGTAGGGTGAGTAGTCGTAACATTTCTAAAGAAGTCCTGGAATATATTTAGGTCCATCATAACGATAAATTTCTGTTTTACCTTCTTTATGTAAACCATCTACTTTTACACGTTCACCTGATAATATCTCTTGACAACCAACATCATCCATACAATCTCTCTTCTGATATCTTATTGGTAAGGGTACAGGATTATATGTATCTGTTCTTGTATAATAATTCCAACGATCACTACTTCCTGCAGTTCTACGACCATATAATGGTAATATTTTATCATCACCTGTAACAATACCAATAGATTGAAAGGATTCAGGAAGACCTTTTGTCGGAATGTTAATGGGAATAGAAGCAATTCCACCACGTGGAGGAAATTCAGGTGGAGCCATCCAATCTCGTAAGGGCTGTGGAGCACGATCATATCTTGAATCACCTCCATTTACAATCACTGGTGAAGATACATACGTTGTTGGTGATGGCATTGGAGATGATGATGTTAATAAAGTATTTATGGGCTGTGGTTTAATAAAAATAGCTACAATTAAAAAGAAAAGAGCAACTGTTAAAAGAATAAGAAGAGTAGTACCTAATCCACCTGAAATACAGAAAACACCTGGAGGACATTTATTACGACTTGATCTCGCCATAATCGATAGTAGTCTGTTATATAATGGTTTATTTACCGGATAGTCCCTTCATTTTATTATTTAAATAAAAATTGATAAATAGAAATGATAAAAAAAAAATAGACTCCTATGATGTCATCTGAATCATCAAGTATTTCTACATCTGATAATAATCAAACAATGGCATCTGATCGTATCATTTATATTAAAATGTTATCTGGCGATATAATAACCATTTTATTAAAACGATTTTATGGATTATTTATGTTAAAAAGAGAGATAATGAATTATTTAATAGATCATAAAGGACAAGATGTTACAACAAATGAGATTATCTTGATGGATATGGAGGAGAATAAGGAGTTAATTGATTATCCAAATTCAAAGGTAAAATTAAAAGATAAAGCGATGTATTTATTATTTATTAGGGATAAAATTATAAATGAGAAAATAAGTTTTATTTATGTATCAAATGGGATTGAATTATATCGTTTTAATTATTTATCAAAAAAAAGATATGTAGCTGAATATTGCTTTTCAGTAAAGGGTAATTTATATTCAATGGGTTCTAATTTACCATTTACATTATCATTTTCAGACCATTCAAATACGTGGTATAGTTCATTTAATGAAATGATTACTAATAATCCATTAAGTGAATTAATAACAGAAGAATCAATTCAAAATTTAATATATATTTGGGAGAGAAAATATTTAATTGATAGAGATAATTCACATATGGAACTTTAATAATTATGTGATTTATAGACAGGATTTACAGCATTTGGATCTATTATTATTTTTTTCATCATCAATTTCATTTTTGAGTTGTTTATGTTTCCATAGTTGATTATGAATATATTCTTTATAGAGATCAAGATCAAAATGAAATTTATTCGATTCAATTCGTTTAAAAAGATCTTTTAAAATTCGTTGTATTAATGATTCTCTAAATGGAAAATCATTAAATTTATCATTATATATAAGATGATACACCAAAGTGTCAATTATCTTATATATATTTTCGATATGAATACGATGATAGCTGGTACATATACGAGATAATTGATGAGAATATTGATCATCAATGGAATCATAAGAATTAGACATAATAATTTGTTAGAGATAGATATTTAAAAGGGGATTACATAGATGGAGAACCTTGACTACCAAACATAGTGGAGAAGGTTTGTAATAGTTCTTTACCATCAGCAAGGACGGGTCTCATTTGATTGAGCATACTCATTAATCCTTTTTGCGTTTCGATGAGTTGTTTGGTATCAGTAGTCATAGAGGAGATTGTACTGGGATCAAGAGCACTCATAGCTTTTTCAAGAGTTTTTCCAGGATCAAGACGAGGTCCATCGGAGTGTTCAGATGGTAATTTTCCAAGTTTAAAAAGAGCATTAGTAGCAGATTGGAATTCATCTGTACTAATTTGTTCATCTTTTGTATTTTTTGTAATAGCATTGGTAGTATTATTAACTAATTTGGGATCAACTTGATCACTTGGTTTATTAGGAGCAGAGGAGGATTCGGTTGGTGCACCTTCTTTTTTCTTATCTTGTCCATTGGAAGGGACATCTGCAAATCCCTCAATCGATGGATCATAAACACCAGCGGGTTCAAGTCGTGGATCTTTTAAATCTTGAGGAGCCTGACGATAATCTTTTTTCATTTGTGCTAAACGACCTACAATATGTTTTGGATCATCTTCATTCATAAATGGCTCTAATCTCATTAAAAATCTCTTTAGAAATAATGTATACAATAATGCAAAAATAATTGTGATAGCAGATACTAATTCAAATTCATCAATAAATGCTGCCGCAATTAATCCTACAGCGGCTGATAATAATACACCTGTTAATCCTGAATAGACAAGGGTATATAGAGCAGTTACAGCAAGAACACCAAGTGATATTTGACAAGTTAGCTGATTAAACTTCATTTCTCTACATAATCATTATGAAACTTTTTATTAAACAACCATTAATGGTACTAATACTTTTTGAAGAAACCAGAATAAAAATCCGCCAAATAATGATTTTACAACTAATCCTGCCGTAGTTAAATCTCCTCCAATACGTAATAAGGAAGGACAATAATGTCCAATTAATACATTAAGAACAGGTAGACTTACAACAAAGATAATAATGGAAACAATGAGAGGTTGTTTAATTTGAGAGATGAGATCTGAATACATATTACCTTTGGTGGTATCAACGAGAGTAGGTTGTAAGGTGGGTGTAGGTGCAACACTGGCAAAAGTAGAACCGCCGTGAGAAAATCCTTGTCCTTGTGATTGCATTAAATTTGCAAAATCAGCAGCAGTTGGATAATCTTTGCCAATAAGATGTGCAGTAGCGGTAGCTGGATCCATCGAAACGGGTAGAGTGGAGTTGGGATTAGGGGATTGAATCATTCGATTTCCATTACCGGACGGTGGAGGTACATTCATAACGGGATTAGATTGACTCGGAGTATTCATATCGGCCAAAATACGATTAATTAAATCATTATCATTATTTCCAAAGACCGGAGGACTATTATCAAGTTCGCCTAATAATGTGCCTGCAGAGGGTTGTGACATTTCTCTTGAAAAAACATAGAAATCCTTTATTTAAAACTAGTCACATAATGAAATGGGTGTTTGACGACGACGAAATACATCTCCTTCAAACTCTTCTTTCTCTTTAAATGCTTCTATTGCTCCCGAGGGTGGACATTTGATAATATCTGTTTTAAATTCATAGCATTTCTCACCCATACGATAGACAAATTTATCAAAATCACTCTCTTTTGGTGGTTTATTCTTTTCACATTCGGGTCCCTTGCAAATTGGACGAAATACACAAATTATACCTATACCTAATACAAAACTAAAAAACATATTAAAACGATTATCATTCAAAAAATTTAATAAACCCATTTTATTCTGTTTTATTCAAATTATATTTTCTCATACCTTTATAAATATGCTTAAACACATACAACTTATTCCATTATTATTCGGACTTGTTGTCGGAATTATTGCGATCTTATGCGTTAAACCGGAACAAAAAATAAATTATAAATATCCAACCCCAGAAAATGCCAAAGAATTAATCTATAAAGATAAAAATGGTGTTTGCTTTCAATACTTACCCAAAGAAGTTAATTGTGATAAAAATGAATCTAAATTAAAAACATTTCCAATTTCACTTTAATCCGATTTAGGTAAAGAAGGAGCAACAAACGGTTTACGACGAATCTTTTTTTGTTCTTGACCTACCGATACCGCAGGTGGAGCGGGTACTACAGCAGATGAAGCGGGTACTATAGCAGATGAAGCGGGTACTACAGCAGATGAAGCTGGTACTACAGAAGATGAAGCGGGTAATGCGGATGGTGCTTGATTAGGAGTACTTATAGGCATTGATGCTACCGTTGGAATTTGATTAGGAGTACTTAAAGCAATTGATGGAGCGATTGAAGCAGGTGTTGATGTTATTGTTGGAACAAGTGAAACAGGTTTTATTGATGTACTTGAAGAAGATTGAGTAGAATCTGTTAATGATTTTTGTACTGGTTTTTTTCTTTTTACACTAACAGGTTTTGCTTCAACACTTGGTTGTTTATTCTTAAGATATTCACGAATCTCCATTAATACTTTACCAAGTATATTTTGTCCTGTCCAGTGAATTGGATTTTTAGATTCTAATCGATCTAATGAAATTCCAATACCCATTAATGTATCATCTGGAAAATAGGCACCTAATATTGCATTTTTTGTCTCTAATAGACGATTTCCTAATTCTGGATATTGTGTAAATTTAACCAAATTGATATCATATAATAATTTCTTAGTATTTTCATTCCATTTTGCTTCATTGGCATCTTTATCACCAGGAACATCTTTTAATGAATAGGTTATCTCTTCTGGTGATTCTGTTTGAAGAATTTCATCTAAATGATTTTGATCATTAAATTGTTTAGCTAATTCTGCAGCTAATGCTTGTTTAACGGAGTGATAATTCATTGAATTAAATGGAATTTGTACTGCCCAATCTAATGATAAAAATCCAAATTCATTTCCATCTGTCTTTTCAAATAATATAATTGGAACTTCTTTTGATTTCTCTTCTTGAAGTTCACTCATACTTATAATTGGTTTTGGAGGTGCTTCACCTTGACGTACATATTGTTCTTGTAATAGATATGGATTTGTTTTAAAAATAGCAATATCATATGGAAATTTTCGAACTTCTGTAGGTTGTTTAAAATCAATGGTTCGGATAATAATTCCATTTTCTTTAGAAACATAACGTAATGGAAAACGTGAAAATTGTAATTGTTGATCGGCTTCCATCATTTTACGATTTAATTGAATAATTGTTTTTGGATTACGTTCAGGATTTTGGTATTCTTGATAAAGAGCATTACGAGCATCTTCAAATTCTTTTGTTGCTATTGCTATCGCTTCATCACGTCTTTTATCCATTTCATCAAATTCTTCAAATGATAATGGACGATAATTTGGAAGTGCTATTGTTTTAACAATACCTCCATCTTTATTTTTTTCTACTAAATTACCATCATCATCATAATCAAATAATAAAGATCCCAATTTATTTTCATCTTTTTCTAATAATTTATCTCTTGCCTTATAAAATAATTTTAATGATTCTGGATCTCCCATATCTAATTAATCAAATGATTTTGCCTATCAAATAATTACTTCATTTCTTATTTTATTAATTAATTAATAAATCAAATAAGAAAAAGGTATATTAAAATGTAATAATTTTAAAATATAATTTCTAGAAAAGATTAGTAATGGCTAATCCGGATAGTAGCGATGGTTCATTTGGATATGGAGTATCTTGTGGAGTAATTGTTATTATTTTTGTAATTGCTTTTTTTAATTTTTTTAGTCAAAGTTCATATTTTCCTGTTATTCTATATTTAGTTATACCATTATTAATATATATTATAACATCTACTATAAATATAATAGGACAACAATCAACATGTAATTCAATTGATATAGGTAAGGCATTATTATATGGACTTCCAAGTATAGGATTAACCTTTTTAGGATTATTAATTTCAGCTATATCTTGGTGCCGTATACCGGTTGTATCTGTATTTGCATCTTTATTTGTAGATAAAAGTAATATGCCTATAAGAAATTCATCAAAGAATAGTGGGTCAAATTCAAGAATGTGTTGTGGACAACAATTAACATTAGAAATAGCAGAGGAAGTTGCACCAACATTAAAAGGAATGGCATATAGTTTTTATTTATTTTTTACAACATTATTTGGAATTATTATAGGAATGGGATTTTCAGCAGTATGTTAAGAAGAATCTTCGGAGGAGAGATTATGGTAAATTAAATTGGGAGCTTGTGGACCCAAATAAATATATTTAGGTACACCCTGTTTCATTGTCTCATTCGTATCCAAAATGTAATATCCTTCCTTTAAGTCCTCCGCACTTTTAATTTTTTTATTGAGACTTGTTTTATTGGATAATGCTTTCTGTGATACATTCTCCACTTCAATCTCCTCATTTACCACATTTATCTCCTTCTCATAATTTACACCACCTAATCCCGTATGTGTCGCAATTACTAATACAATTATATACGACATCATTGCCCACATTATCGCAAATAACCAAAATGGTAACCACGTATATTTCTCCTTATTACGACCTAATCCAAATTCCTTCCAATTTCCCTCCTTTGAAAACATTAACTCTGGTTTAAAATATAATACTATCGATATACCTAATAAGTACAATAATCCCGAATAGATAAGCAGGGTCATTTCTTATTGTTCTTAATAGAAAAAACATAGTTATTTATTCGTAATCATCATCGGCGTGTTGATTCATTTCATAACCACCATCCATTCGATCTGATTCCATATCATCTAATACAGGAAATCCATACTCATCATACATCTTACCATCTGGAAGAGACATTTCCCCATCCGATGTACCCGGAAAATCTATTATTCCAGCCTTTAATCTATCCTCACGCTCCTTATCATAATTATCCTTATCATATGCCCAAATTGCCTTTGTACCTCCTACTGCCCATTTACCTATTCCTAATTTCTTATTTACCAACTCAACCGCCCTCTCTTCTGGTGATAATACATCAAAATCCTTAATTACTTGAACACGCTCTTTCTCCTCACGAATCGCTATCAATTCCCTTATCTTATCATCATCATATGCCAAATTCTCCGTATTATACTTATCTAAATAAAACATTATATTACGAAATATAAATATCATTGAATCATTTCCTATCTCCTTAATTGAACTTATTGACTCTACACTCTTTGGAATATCAAACGGATTTATTAATGTACCCAATGGACCATATAATAATACACTCTTTATATAATTTAATGTATATTCTCTTCCTGGTAATATAATTGGTCTTAATTTATATTTAAATTTTAATATTTCACTCATTTGATCTATAAAATATGCGATTTTACCTCTTGCAAGATCCATCTTTGGATCATTTATACTTAATGATGCCTCTTTCTTTGTTCCCTCATATGTCTTCATATTCATCTTTAAAAAATCATCTATATCTTTTATATGATTCTCTGATAATCCCTTCTTATTCTCACGTGGTATAAATAATGAATCCTTTACATATCCCGTTATAATTCTTTGAAATGGTATAATAAAATAACTCTCTAATACCTGAAAAAAATTATCCCACGATAAATGTATTATATTTTCCAATATTTTCTGATATTTCGTCTTTAAATTACTTGTAATTATCATTTGATATTCAGCCATTGCGTCACCTAATGGAGCCGCAGCTTCTGCTATTTGCGCGCGATCAATATTTCCAGTTAATTTTAAAAATTCAACCGTTGTCGCACGAATTACATCTCCCCATTTATTTATTGGTGCTGGATCCATCTCCCCAAATTCCATCATTATCTGCTCCACCGTCAATAAATCTCTCTTTTCATCTAACTCTATACGATTCACCATATGAATTTGATCCAATAATGTATTAAATTCTTCTGTATTTGTATTAATTTCTTTTTCTTGAGATGTTAAGGCCATTTTACCTTCTTTATCAATATCCATTATTTTGGGATTTGTTGGAAATTGAAATCCACACCACATACAACGATTTGTTAATCCTGGCTCGTGATGATATCCTTTACGTGGACCATCAAAACAATATTTCAAAAATAAACGATAATATAATTCCTTATCTGGTTCTGCTACTATTCCACTATCCTCACGAGGTATAAATTCTGTTACTAAAAATTGCCCCTGCTGATTTGGTACCAATCTCCTCTTATCTAACTCTGGTAACATATCTCTAAATTTATTCCAAAATTCACCTGGCAATAATACACTATTTAGACAACAAGATGTTTCTAATAGAGGTGATCCTCTTATAATACTTACTGTTTCTTTTGCTAAATGATTTGCTTGACGAATCCATAATTTTACTAAAGCAACTTGTCCTTTATCACCCATCTTCTCAATTACTTCTGGTGTAATTACATTCTTTGCAGCCTCCTCTGGTGAAATTTTTATTTGTTCTGGTAAAAATCCAAATGGAATCTTATCTTTATTCTCTTCTCCATATTTTCTTGTTAACTCACTTGATACACTTGTTGAATATTTTCTTCTTTCTAGAATCTCTTGTTGAATAATTCCATCATTTATTGAACGATCTAATACTTTAAATATATAATCTCCTATTGCCTTAATTCTTTTTCCTGTATCTTTTTGTGATTGATGAAATAATGTACGATTCCAAGGATAATCATTACGAATAATCGCATTAATCGCACAAGCTAAATATCTTACTCCCTGAAGATTTTGTTCATTTGGATCTAATGGATAACCTCCAAATCCTGGTGAATCACACCCTGTTAATACATATCGAACCTGATAAGGGGGTATTCTTGTTTGTATCTCTAATAATAAATAAAAAGCACACGCTGTAATCATAAATCTAGAAATCATAACATCATATGCTAATTTTAATCCTAATTTTCCAT
>JACCDY011012880.1_pt1 | contig 10072 bp, 13 predicted proteins | sample 7446391 | NCBI WGS metagenome assembly JACCDY01 (sample SAMN15323451, study PRJNA562643) | freshwater metagenome | isolation source: river surface water | place: USA:Blue River Watershed | collected 2017-08-18
AGATTGAATTTATTTGTTCTTATGTTTTTCTTTGAATTCAATCTCTATAATGTCTCATAAAATGATCCCTCAAAGGTTGACGACTTTCCATTCAGCGATTCATTTTAGGTCTTTGAATTGACAAAAAAGAGAGATTGTACATTTTATATTTTGGGGGGAGCGACAAGTGCCGGCAGGCGCGGCTGCCCCCCAAAAAGAAAATTATTCAATCTCTATAATGTCTCATAAAATGATCCTCCAAAGGTCGACGACTTTCCATTCAACGATTCATTTTGGGTTTATCATAACGCAGGCACTGCGCATAACGCAGGCACTGCGTGCCTTGGGTGCCTTAGGAAAAAGAGAAAAAAGAGAGATTGGATAATTTGTTCTTATGTTTTTCTTTGAATTCAATCTCTATAATGTCCCATAAAATGATCCCTCAAAGGTCGACGACTTTCCTTTTAGCAATCGTTTTTGGGTCTTTGAAATGACAAAAAAGAGAGATTGAATTTATTTGTTCTTATGTTTTTCTTTGAATTCAATCTCTATAATGTCTCATAAAATGATCCCTCAAAGGTCGACGACTTTCCTAAGCCGCCGCCTGCGGCGGCGACATGCGCGATTCATTTTTTTGGGTCTTTCGTAACGCAGGCACTGCGCATAACGCAGGCACTGCGTGCCTTGGGTGCCTTAGGTGCCTTGGGTGCCTTGGGTGCCTTGGGAGCCTTAGGGAAATGACAAAAAAGAGAGATTGAATTTATTTGATCTTATATTTTTTCTTCAATTCAATCTCTATATGTGAAAAGAGGAGAGGAGTGAAGTGTGAAAGAAAAACACACACTTACACACACAAAAAAAAGACGTGCGATGCGGTTTTAGTGACGAAGCAAGGTCATGTTGCCCAATTTGTCCATGAATCGTTTGGAGGTGGTCTCTACCAGAAGTTCGCCCTCGGCATAGACCGCATGATTGATTCTCTCATCATCGGATTGCAAAGCAAAATGATACACATCCATGATGCCTTCTTCGGTGAATGGTTCCGCACGGTGATCGAGGTAGACCGGCAAGCGGTACATGTTCTCCGTCACAAAGATGTCTCCCTCCAATTCAATGAGAAGGCCACGAATTTCATCAGAGAGGTCGTCCACCAACACGCAGTGGCATCCCGTCACAATCAAATCGCGTTCCAATTCCGGATAGTGGGCCGGCGTCAATTTATACAAACGATCCTTGTTGCGCAGAGTGTGCGAGGGATTGAAGATGCTCTTTTTGCCGATTTTGTAGACGGGCAAATAGCCCTGTGTTTTGGTTTTCACGAGGGTTTCGCCGGCGCGCAACGTCTCCACCTCTCGGAATTCCTCGGCGTGTTTGATGTTGTTGTAACACAGAATGCGCGTGCCCTCCAAGAAACACACCACATGGACAGTAAATGTGTCATAGACCACGCCACTGCTGCGATGCACCAAATTCGTGACGAAAATCATGTCATAGGGATTGTAGACATCCGCCCACGAGAGGGTGATGTTGTTGTTCAAGGTGAGTTGAATGTATTGCGTGCCATTGTAAATGTAGTAGACATTGTTGTAGCCGCCGCCTCCGGAGGCTCCCGCACTCGCATAGACTTGTCCCACCAAGGTGCCCGTCCCCGTGGCGTCATTCACCGAATAACGGTAGAGACCCGCGTTGGTGGTCACATACACGAAATTGGTGCCCATGACGCACAGGCCACTAATGGCGGACGCGGCGGTGGCAAACGTGGTGGTGGTCCCATTGGCGAACCGATAGGCATATATTGTATTGGAACCATACACATTGACAAAGGCAAAGTCTTCGTCGACGGTCAAATTCCATTCGGTGGTCGATGTGATGGGTCCCGCGAAAGCGCCAATGTAGGTCGTGTTGGTGGCAACATCGGTGTTGGTCAAATCCGTCGAATAGAGGGCACCATTCGTGTCGACGGAATACAGGGTATTGCCTAAAATGTCTGACGCCATCAACTGGCGATTGGCGGGACGGTTGCCAACTTGGACTTGGTCCATGATGATGGATTTCGTCAAATCGGGGGTGAATTTGGCGATTTTGCCCGTGGCGGCGCCCTTATCCACCACATAGAGGTTGTCGGCGTCATCAATGGAAACGGCAATGGGATTCGTCAAACCAAACGCCCCCGTCAACAAAATGTTGGGAATATAAGAGATCACCCCTGAGGAGGTGTATTGGAAAATCGCCCCACTGTTGGCGGCTCCATTTCCCTCCAGGGTGAACATTTTGGTGGGATCGGTTTTGTAGACGGCGGTGGACAAAACCACCGGCGCCGAAATGGAGTTGGTTGCCGTCACCACCGTCGGGGGGACGGTGTTGTTGTAGGGTGCCGACGACACGACATTGCCAGCGATGACTAAATCGTACAAACCTTGGTCGAAAATGAGACCCGGATTGGAGTACGTCAAACTGAAGTGTTGTAAGTAATAGGGTTGTGCAGGGTCGGTAACAATCGTAGCAACCATGGTTTGTGTGTTTTTTTGGAAATCGGAGGCGAAAGAGAAAGGAAAAAAAAATAAAAAATAAAAAAAATATATATATATAAAATGTTTGTACAAAGTCTACTCTTTGTTCTTTATTTTTATATATATTACAAAGCACTCAAAAATATGCGGTTTCATTCATTTTTTTTTGTATTCCCATTTTTCCTTTTGTAAAAGAATCGTATCAGATCGAATCAGATCGGATTTAATCATCGTTGCGGTTCTTGCGCGTACCACGGCTGCGGCGAGTACCTCTGCCTTTGGGTGTCTTCTTCACATAGCCGAATTTGCCCTTTTGTGCAAAATAGCCATATTTCTGGAGACGTTTCTCTCGTTTGGCGGTAACGTGCTTCTTTTTACTGACAATACGTCCCCATTTGTTCATCATCAAATCGCTCTTGATGAGAAGACCTTCGGTTTTGTACGCAGTACCATTCCAGACTTGTTGTCTAGAACCAAATAATTCCTTGTATTTGTGGCCATTGATGTGATACGTGCCATCGGATTGTCTTTCGGGACGTTTGGTCATTTTTTTTTGTAGTTGTGGTTGGGTTGTGGTTTTATTTAATTTTGTTTTTTAAAAAAAAAAGAGAAGCAAAAAAAAGGAATGGAAAAAGGAATGAATTAATTATAATGTTATTTGATTATTTTTTTTTTGCACAAAATAAGGGGAAAATTCGATTCGATTCGATTGGATTGCATTCGATTTAATCATCATTCAATTTGGGAGCTAAATAAAATTTCAAAGAAGGTACACATTCGGCTTCGACTTCCGCTTGGGCTGGGTCTTCGGGTGAGTTGTTGTCGGCCTCATCGGTGGCCATGGCCACAGACACCCCTCCTAAATGATAACGCAAACACATGGGGGTCGAATCGCTAAATCCGAGGGAGACGTCACTCACCAATTTGTGGTATTGTAAAATGTTGTGCAAATATCCAAGACTGAACGACAATTCCAAGGTCTTGTCCTCTTCAATGGAAAATTCGGTTAAATCCTCGATTTTGATTTCCACCGACATTTTGCCTTGGTTGTTGCTTTGTGACGCCAACACGATGCTATTTTCCGAACATGAAATATCCATGGTGTCCCCGAACATTTTCAATTGATGAACGATGCCGTGGAATTGGGTGGCAGCCAAGGTCATTTCGGCTTGGTATTCCATGTCGGGAATGCTCATAAACTCCGCGTCAATGTCAATCAAGGGCATCTCGAAATGTTTGTCGAAGACCGTCTTGCTGTTTTCGCTCGTTAAATGAAACGCGAGTGAATCATTTTTGTCCACGGAATACACCAAATGAATTTTCTGGGATTTTTCCCGGGCCGACAGAATGCGATAGAAAATGCCCACGTTGACGCCCACCATGATGGAATCCAAGGATTGGTTGTCATAGGTGTCAAACCACGTCTTGGGCAAGGTGAGTTCCATGATAGCCACGTGGCTGTTGTCCATGCATTGCACATAGAATTGTTCTTTTTGAAAGACAATGTTGATATGTTCAGTCATGAATTTAATATGTTGAAACAATCCAACAAAGATGTCGCATTTATGGGTGTCTTCGATGATTAATTCCATTTTTTATTTGTTTTGTTTTCTTTTGTTTTGGCTTGGTTTTGATTGGTGATTGGTGTTTGTGACTGGTGTTTTGTTTTCTTTTGTTTTGAAGAAAAAAAAAAAGAAAAGCAATAAGCAAAAGCAAAAGCAAAAAAAGTTGTAATAATAATAAAATAATGATTCCAGTCTGGATTCTATTTTTTTTTGTTCCTTTGAAAAAAAAAAACACAAACAAACACATCATATTGCATACATATATAAACAAAAAACAGAAACAAACAGCCCCCAAAAAACAAATGTTATGTATGTTGCCGATTTCTCTCTCTCTCTCTCTCTCACTCTGTTATTCAAACAAAATGCAATTTCTCTCGAAGTACCGGTTCCAAAAATGGCATCAATAGACTTCGAATCATATCGATGGAGGGCGGCGTATTGTACACATGAATAACATCGATACAGTCACTAAAATCCGTATTGAGCGCCGCACACAACGCCAACAAATTGGAAATCAAATCTTTGTATCTCTCGACGCCAGTGACACTCAATCCTTCAATATCCACGTGCAAGGAAAAGCCATCGAAACGTTGACGACATTGCATACAGACGTCGACCATGTAATGCGCAATGTGGGGAAAGATCTCCGGATGGGCAAACGTTTTCAAAACGCCATATTTGACCACAATATGATGGAGTTCTTCTTGATAAATGGTACATTGTAACAAATGGGAGAGAGGAATATTTTCACAAACGGTGACGGCTTGGCGAAATTTCACATTGGAATAGGAGGAGGAGGAGGAGGATTTCTCATCTGTTTTTTTGGATTGGGTTTGGGTTTGGGTTTGGGTTTGACTCTGTAGTCGAAAAAAGGACATGGCAATCACAAATTAATTCAATTCAATAAATCAATTAAAAAAAAAAGATTAATAAAAAATGAATGAAGAAGAAAATCTTCGACAACCCGATCGGTCTTTTTATGATACATTGTATGCTCCCGCCCCTTCTCTGTCACGAAATCCAACCACCTACCGTAGGAGCAGTCATCATCCGTCCCCCAATGCGAGAAGAAGAGGACACCGTGTTCCCGTGAGTTCCATGGCACATGTAATCGATATTTCCCATTCGGATGGGGAAGAAGAACAAGAAGACAATTATTTCAACCCTCAACAACAACAACAACAAACCAATCAAAATCAACATGAAAACGAGGACGAGGCAACCTTCCAATCCATCATGGAATTGAGCCGTCGCGAATATGAAGAAATCACATTACAACGAGATATGGAACGCGCTATACAAGTTGAACGCCAGGGTGCATTTGTCCAAACGAAATTGATTTTGCAACGTATGCAGAAATGGGGATCCTCCGACGACACGGCGTGTTGTGTTTGGTTGCTGAATCAAATCAAATCGTATGAAGACATGTGCATCCATGTCTTTGGAATGGCACGCGGAAATGAATTGGATATGATTCGTGACTTTTTGCCAAAAATACGTATTCCCGACAATGAAAGATCTTTGTTGGAACATCTCATTGTCGAAATCGATGAAGAAGAATGTGTTTGAATTTTGTTTGTCTTGGTGTATTTTTATTTTTGTATTTTTATTTGTAATTAGAATTCGGTTGCCTCCACTTCGGCGCCCGATTCGTTGTCATTGGATGTTTCCGTGGACACCCCGGTCGCAGCATCTTTCACTTTTAAATACAATTCTTTATTGACATCCATGGTAAAACTTTGCAAACTTAATAACATGTTCTTTAAACTCGCTAATTCATCCGCAATCAAATCAAAACGACCACTGTATTCTTCGAGGATTTCTTTTAAATTGGAGGGAACATCGATGGATGGTTCCACGGAAGGAGGAACCTTGGAAAAGGCGATGGGATCGAAAGGGGGCAAACCACCACCATTGTTTATGGACGGTTTCTCTTTTTGTTCCTTCATAAATGTTTCTAATACAATCAAACGACGATCGACCGTGGCAATGACTTGGGGCAATGTCATGGGTCCTCCAGCCGAAGGAGGAGGGGGTATATTTGCACCATTGTTGTTATTGTTGTTCGGTTGGGTCATCGATCGTGTATTAATGGCAGCAGGTGGGGGATTGGATTCTTGGGCACGACGACGACGTGCAGCGGCTAAAGCATTGTTACTCATTTTTTTGTTAAAAAGGAAACGAAAAGAAAAAGAAAGAAAAAAAAAGTTGATGAAAATTTTTTTAAAAAAAGCACAATGGTATTTCTCTAAATTTGTTTTCAAAAACAAATGACTATAACGCAAGTGAAAAAATTTGTTTTCAAAAACAAATGACTATAACGCAAGTGAAAAAATTTGTTTTCAAAAATTCAAAAACAAATGACTATAAAGCAAATATAATAAGCAAGGTTAGGCTAGGCTAGGCTAGGCTAGGCTAGGCTAGGCTAGGCTAGGCTTCCATACGCATATGATGTATCAAATCCCCTAAATGGCAATATGCATCTTTGAATTCCAAATCTTCCACGGACCAAGCATCGACGTCTTTTGTTTGGACGGAGGGATGAATGACAATTTTGGGGAAGCGAGCTTCGGGTACCCTTTGACATTGTTCCAAGAGTGCCGGAACATGTTGTTCATAGATGTGTGTATTCCCCATAAAATACACAAATTCCTCGGCTTCCAAACCACAATGCATGGCTAAATAATGCGTCAACATGGAATACGATGCTATGTTGAAAGGCACACCCAAGCCCACGTCACAACTCCGTTGATACAAGGCGCACGATAAATACTTGCCCTCGCGCACATGGAATTGTGCCAAGACATGACACGGCGGCAAGGCCATCTTGTCCAAATCCACGGGATTCCATGCCGTCATCAAAATACGTCGACTGTTTCTTTCGTGACGTAATTGATGAATGACTTGTTTTAATTGGTCGATGCCTTGCCAAGTAGTAGTCGCCGGCGTGTTTTCCGGGGCGTCCACATGAATGTCATTCTCACTGGGATCGGCGAGTTGTTGTGGTGATGGTGATGGTGACGAAGGTATCACATAGTCGCCGCCAAAATGACGCCATTGAAATCCATACACGGGACCTAGAATTCCTTCGGGGTATTCGGTAAGGCCACGACCATCCAAAAACGCACGCGTCGAATTGCCATCCCAAATATGGACATTTTGTTGCTGTAAAATGCGCGCATCCGTCTCTCCGCGGACAAACCACAACAATTCTTTCAAACAGGTGCGCCATGCTACACGTTTCGTCGTCAACAGAGGTAAAGTACCATCGCGCAACGAAAACCGCATCATGTTTCCAAACAAAGTGTATGTCAATCCATTGCGACCCTCTTCGCGAGTCCCTCGCGCCAAAATATCACGAATCAAATTCAAATATTGATATTCTTCGTGTACTTGTGTTGTTTGTGTTTGTTCGGGTGCGAATGCTTGCATGATTTTTTATTTATTATTTGATTTGTTTTATTTAAAAAAAAAAGCAAAAAGCAAAATAAAGTAAGGAATGAAAAATGAAAAATGAAAAATGAAAAAAAAAATAAAAAGATAATAAATAATGAAAGGAAGATTACCCAAAAAGTAGAATACAATCTTTATATGTGTATTTTTTTTTGTTTGAATTAGGACAAAGGCGACAAAGATGATGACGATGATAATAATGACGTCGGCAACAACCATTCCGCCAATTTCGTCTGCACATAATCGGCTTGGGCATGATAATACGTATTATCTTCGTCAAAGGTTAAATTACCCGTATTAATAGAATTCGCCATTTCGTGAAATACTTTGAGTTGAGGAATCAACGACGTTACCAATTGTTGACGAAATTCATCCGATACATTGGTATCCAAAGCAAGCAACAACTCTTTGATGGAATGGAAATACCATTTTTGCTCCATACTATCAATCTCATAGGAAGGATCCAAATAGACTTCCGTGTCGTCATCATCTTTGCTACGAAGGGTTGACATATGTCCCGTCAAAATCATGTGGACATGGGCGACGGTTTGTTTTGGCAGCGACTGTTCCTTCCTCGCATTTGTACTTGTCGTACCCTCCTCGCCGACGCCTTCGCCAACGCCTTCGCCTTCGCCAATTTTCATGGTTTTGTAGAACAACAAAGTGGGATCATCTTGGGGTTTGTCATAGAAAACAATGACTGGTTTGGCAACCATAAAGAACTCATTGTTGACATTCGCAAACACGTGAATATTGTCGAACAAATACTTGACATTCACGATAGAACTACCCAAAATATTATTTTCCTTTTGATAGTCCAACATGCATCGCATGATATAACGAATGAAATCTTTGCGCGAAATCTGAATGGTATTGTCCAAAACATCTTTTGTGTTTTCATTCATATTTTGTGGTTTCTCACAAAGCAATGTCTCCTGTGATTGATTATTGGAAATCATCATTTCACTCATTTTTTTTCTTTTGATTTTTTAATTTTGATTTTTTAATTGTGGATCGTGGATTATAAAATAATTAAATTATGATTTGTGTAAAAGGACTTAAAGGATCCAAAAATGAGATTTGGCAAGTCCTCGGAACGAAGTGGAGAGGCAGCCCGTGGATTGGATTGCCTCTCCATTTTTTTTTTTAAAAAAGAAGAGGAAGGATCACGAAGTTTTTGGGTTTGGGTTTGAACTGTTTGAACAAAAAAAAAATGGTGGTGGAGAAGGAGAGGATTTTGTTTTGTATTGTTTTGTATTGTTTTGTTTTGTATTTCAAAAAGTGACAAAACGCCTGGACGGACGACGAAATTTCCGCGATTTCGCTTGGTTGGCAAGACGCAAGGCTTTGGACGTTTTCGGATGACAACCGCGTTTCAAAATGTGATAATCCACGACGGCGGCTTTGCCCGCCGTCAACGCACTCGCCAAACGCGCCTTGCCCCAACTTTGCGCCGTTTGGTTGGGACGCGAACCCGACGAGTAATAAGCTCCGGCACCTTTGCGAATGATGGCAGCTAAAGCAGAACGTTTGCATCCCGACGCTTTCGCCAAGGCGGGTGTGGCACCAATTTTGTCGACATGATACAAGCGTTGGGCTTTGACCACATGGGGCGAGGGTTTCGATCGAAAGGACTTCATTTTAGGTCGATTGTGAAAACGCAACCTTCGGTGGGAATAAGCTCTCCGACTGCGTTGAATTTCCGTGGCTTGTCGACGTTGATCTTTTTGGGAAAGAGAGGTGGGTACATATTTTTTCAAGAATGTGCCAATCATCGATGGGATAGCAACAACAAAAATTCACGAAAACCCCCAAAAAAAAATAATAATATTTTATACACACAAACAATACAATATAATATAATATATTATTTTAGATAGAAAAACATTTTCGTTTTTTTTTTATTTTATTTTATTTTATTTTATTTTGTAACAAACAACCTAACCCAATGGCACGCGTAAAACAAACCGCAAGAGTGGCGCATACCACAAATCACAACCGAGGAAAAACCATTCGATTCCAACAAATAGGTAGAAAACAAGTGCCCTATGTTTCTCCTTTAATTCATTCATTTGAGAGCCCGATCATGCATCCAACACCCCCACCAACGATAGACTCGGCATTACCGACGGGGGATTTACAGGATGAAAATAGGTCTGTGTATTCCCCGGGGGAAATCTCTCCCATACCCGCACGTCGTGGAAAACATCCCGATTACGAGGCCTTTCTTTTGAATAAATATGCCAATGAATCCAAATCCAAATCCAAAGAAAAAAAACCGAGAGCACCGCGGAAAACCGCCGAGGAAAAAGCAGCCGAAGCCCAAGAAAAAGAAAGAAAAGCCCAAGCAAAAGCCCTAGAAAAAGAAAGAAAAGCCCAAGAAAAAGCCGCCGAAGCCCAAGCAAAGGCCCAAGAAAAAGAAAGAAAAGCCCAAGCCAAAGCAAGAGAGAAATTGTTAAAGAGAATCAGCAAATATGGGGGTAAAAGCGTCCGATGCAACAACAGCAGCGGCAGCCGCAAAACCCGTCGTACTCATCGTAAAAAATAAATAAATTTGACACTTTA
>JACCDY011399789.1_pt1 | contig 10072 bp, 3 predicted proteins | sample 7446391 | NCBI WGS metagenome assembly JACCDY01 (sample SAMN15323451, study PRJNA562643) | freshwater metagenome | isolation source: river surface water | place: USA:Blue River Watershed | collected 2017-08-18
AGGCCTTGCCGGTCATGTAGCCGCTGCCGGCGCCACCGTTGCCGGTTCCGCCGCCGCCACCCGCGCCGCCGGCGATGATGTAGTTGGCGCCCCCGCCGATCTGGATCACCGACGCGGCGCCGCCGCCGCCGCCGCCGCCCGAGTAGCCAGATCCGCCGGCGTTGCCGCCGCGGCCGCCGCTGAAGGCCGTGATGGCATTGGTGCCGCCGGCGCCTCCACCATTCCACTGGGCGCTGGACGCGCCAGCTGCCCCGCTGCCACCCGGGTTGATGCCCAGCGTCGTGTTGCTGACCCGGAGGGTGCCGGTGATCGTCCCGGCCGCACTGGCGCTGCCACCCGAATAGTTGCCATCCGCGCCGCCGCCGCCTGCCCCGCCGCCCGTGGCGATGAATGTGAGCAAGGCAGCCGTGCCGGTGAAGTCCAGCGTGTTGCTGCTACCCGTGTTGCTGTAGGTGGTGCTGGTGTAGGTGGTTCCGTTACCCGAGGCATTGCCGTTCTGGCCGACGGAAGTGAGCGTCGCATCGGTGCCCAGGGTCACATTCCCGGCGTAGCGCTGGGAGCCGATGCTGCGCACGTTGCCGTTCAGGCTGATGGCGTCGACCGCGCTCGAGGTCGAGGTGACGCTCAGGTTATAGAGCGGGACGGTGGTTCCGAGCGCGCCGGAAAAGAGAGTCTTCGCCGCGCCGCTGTTGGTGGTGAGGCTGTTGAAGCCGTCGATGGTCGAGGAAAAGGTGAGCGTGTCGCCCGAAGTCACCGTGACGTCCGCACCCAGGGTGACCGCGCCACCGTAGCTCTGGGTCCCGGTCGTGGTGACGTTGCCCGCCAGGGTCGAGGGCCCGTACACCGCCAGCGGGCCGGCGATGCTGTAAGCGTTGCCGATGGTGATGTTGGCGGTGTTGCCCGACTTGCCCAGGGTCAGGCTGGTCAGGGACGAACCCAGGGTGAGGCCCTGGGTCGACACACCGGAGGCGAAGGAGCTTGCGCTGGCCAGGGGCTCGAGGGTGAGCGCACCCGCGCCCAGGATGCTCTGGGTGCCCGAGGTGTCGAACCACATCGTGTCGGTCCGCACCGTGATGGCGCCCGTCTGGCCGGAGGCGGCGCCCACGGTGTTGGTGCCGCCCTGGAGCGCGAAGCCTTCGCTGCTGCCGCCGAGTCCGGCCGTCCCCACCACCGTCAGCGCGCCGGCGCTGGATCGCAGGACCGAGCCGCTCTGGATCCGGACGCCGTCGTTGTCGCTGCCGCCCGCAGCCTTGCCGCCGCCGGTGCCGGTGACATTGACCGCGCCGCTGCCGGTCCCGGCGATAGTGCTGGTCGCGAGCAGGACGCCCAGGTTGGCTCCGCCGGTGCTGTTGCTGCCGCCGCCGGTGCCGGTGACGGTGAGCGCGCCGCTGGAGGTGATCGAGGCCGCCTCCACCGACACCCCCCAGTTGTTGCCGTAGGCGCCCGCGCTGGCCGAACCCTGGCCGACGACGGTGACCGTTCCGCCCGAGAGGCTGCTAGAGCCGAAGATCCGCACACCGATGCCATAGTCGCCGGTGGTCCAGTTGCTGGCCCCCCGGACCGTGACGGCGCCGGCGCCGGCGTCCACTACCGCGTAGTTGTCCAGGTCGATGCCCGCCGACGAACCGCCGGACGTGGCCGACCGGGCGAAGCCGGACGCGGCGCTGGTGGCGCCACCGCCCATGACGATGGCGCCGCCACCGCTGGCCACCCGGGTGTTGTTGCCGGCGCTGCCGCCCGTCAGGCGGATCTGGCCCTGGTTGCTGCCGTCGCTGTCGGCCCAGTAAGTGATGCTGCCGCCCGTGCTGGTCACGTCGGCGGCGCCGGACTGGCTGATGTTGCCGGTCGCCTTGAGCAGGATGGCCGCATTGGTGGCCGTGCTGGCCAGGTTGGCGCTGATGCTGATGTCGCCGCCGTAGACGCTGATCGGGCCGGCGATCGAGGTCGCGGTGCTGATCGTGATGTTGGCGGTGTTGCCGTCCTTGCCCAGGGTCAGGCCACTCAGGGTGCCGGATATCGAGAGGTTGCTCACCGGCCAGGTGAAGGCGCTGGAAAAGCTGGTCCCATAAGGCTGGATGGTCACCGCACCCGTGGTCGTGATACTGGTCCCGCTGTTGATGCTCACCGTGTTGCCGGTGAGGGTCACGTTCGCGCTGCTGGCGGGCAGCGTGCCCTGGCCCCAGGTGCCACCGACCGACGGGCCCAGGGTGCCGTTGCCGGTGATCGCGATGGGGCCGCTGGCGGAGTACAGATAGAGGCCGCCCGCATTGACGGCGTTGTACCCCGTGGCGGAGGTGGTGCCGGTCAGGCTGATGCCGCCCTGGCCAGTGGCAGTCGCGGTGATCGCCCCCTGGAAGCCGGCGTGGCCGGTGCTCGTGGTCGAACCGGTGATCGTGATCGCGGTGGCGGCGTCGCTGCTGGACTTGAAGGTCGGGAAGGTGTTGCCGCCGTAGTAGGCCAGTTCGATGCCGTGGCCGGTGCCGACGGCCTGCCCGTCGAAGGTGATGGTGCCCGCACCCGCATCGACCACCTGCGAGCCCGAGTTGCCGCGGTACCAGGAGATGCCGGGCGCGCCGTCGGCGGCCTTGCCCTTGACGACGATGTCGCCTCCGCCGCTGTAAAGCTTGATGTCGTTGTTGTAGGTCGTCGAGTTGGCGGTGGAGGTATACGCGCCGAACTGGACGCCGCTGGGCGCGTTCGATCCCCAGGCCCCGGTGCCGCTGGGCGCCGATGCGTAGCCGGTGGGCCGGCCGTTGGCATCGGTGGTGGTGCCACCGGCCAGGGTGATGGCGCCGCCGCCGCTGGTCTGGGTGGTCGAGCCGTTGGCCGCGTTGAAGACCACGCCCTCGCGAAGTCCGATCCAGCCAATTCCGTCGCCGTCCGAGTCGGCCCAGAAGGTGAGGTTGCCGTTGTTGGTCTGGAAGGTCCGGCTGGCGTTGGTGATGATGTTGCCCCGGGCCTTGACCAGGATCGCCCCACCCGACGTGGCCGTGGTGAGGTTGACATCGAGCCAGGTGGCGCCGCCGCGCAGGCTGATCGGACCGTTGACGGTCATCGACGAGTTGGCTGCGCCGTTCAGGGACCAGTTGACTTCCGTGTTGTTGGTCTCCTTGCCCACGGTAATGGACGAGAAGCGGTTGCCGTCCTGGTTGAATCGGAACCAGCTCAGGTCCAAGCCCGAGCCGAAGGCCGCATCCGAGGACTCGATCGTGAGGGAGCCCGTGCCGTTGAGGTAGGGGATGGCGACCGCATCGGAGCCGAAGTTGAAGCTCTCGCCGCGAATCAGCAAGGCACTGGCGCCGGCATTCAGGGTCAACCGGTCGAGATCGAGCTGGCCGGAGCCGTTGGCATCCGAATCGGCCAGGATGCTGATGGAGCCATTGCTGGTGGTGACGCTGTAGCGCCCTCCTGCGTTGTCGGTGCCGAAATTGCCGGTTGCCGAGATCAGGATGGCCCCGGCTGCGGTGCTGCTCAGGTTTGCCGCGAGGGTGACGTCTCCACCGTAGAACGTGATGGGCCCAGCGACCGACAACGCGCTGTTCAAGTGCAGGCCCGAGGTATTGCCTTCGGCCCCCATCTGGTAGCTGCTGGGGGTGGCTCCTAGGCTGAACCAACTGGTGGAGATGCCTCGCGCAAAGGAGCCGCCGTCGGTATCTGGCCGGATGGTGATGTTGCCCGTGGACGTGAAGACCGGGCTGACACCGGAAGTCCAGTTGAAGTCCCGCGCCCGCAGGGTGATGTTGCCGCTGCCGGCGTTGATGAAAACGCCTGAAGAACCGGCCAGTTGATTGCTGCCGTTGACACCCAGACCGGACCAGATGAACACATCACCGCCGGCGGTGCTGATGCCTCCGGTCCAGTCGATCGGGTTCCAGTTGGCGTTGCTCCCCCCCACGGACGGTCCGTCGGGCACCGTGATGCCGTTCTTGGTGGTCGTGGCGGCGCCACCACCGACCCAGACAAACCCGCCATTGGTGGTGATGCCGCTCAGATTGGAGACCCCACCTGCCGTCGCGGAGCCTGCCGCCGAGCCGCTGCTGTTGGCCCACAACACCACGTTGAGCGGCCCACCCGCGGCCGAGCCGATGGTGTAGCCGTTCATGTTCAACCGCCGCTGCGCCTTGAGCGTGAGCGTGGTGGTGCCGGAGGTGGCCGACTTGCTGATGTTGCTGGCCATCGTGATGTCGTTGGACGACGTCACGATGACGTTGTTCACGGCCAAGCTGCTGTTGATGGTGTCCGAGTTGACTGTGATCGACCCGCCACCCGGCGTAGCGTTGCTGATGGTGATGTCTATCGGGTCCAGCAGCCAGTCGCCGGCGCGGCCGGCCGGGGCGCTGGCGCTGACGCGGGCCGCGCCGATGGCCAGCAGATGGCCCGAGGTTTCGACCTGTCCGCCATCGCCCCCCAAGGCGCCACCTTCCGCCTTCAGGACGCCGCTGACGGAGGTGAGCGAGTCCGCCTTGCGGATGTCGGACCAGAGGACCACCGTGCCGCCATCTCCCTGGCCCGTGGCGCTGGCGTCAATGCGCGCCCCTTCGGTCATGGTGACGGTGGTCGCCTGTTGGTCGACGGCCTGCGCCTCGCCTGCGGCCTCAAGCTGCCACGGCACCGCCGCGCCCTGCCATCCGCCACCCACGAACACCTGGCCACCGCCCGTGGCCCCCGACGCATCGAGGACGGTGTCGCCGAACAGCTCGATCTGGTCCCCCAGCAGCACCTGCGTGCCGCCGGCGCCCTGGCGGCCGCGCGTGCTCAGGGTGCTCTGGCCCATGATGGCCAGGCGCCCCTGGCCCGGCATGTCGGGCGACTCGGGCAGCGGGTTCGGGTTGCCCGGTTGCGCCGGCCCGCCGGCGCGCAGCTGGATGCGCCCGCCCCGGCCGCCGCTGGCGTCGACCGTGGCATTGTTCAATTCGATCTGGCCCTGCGCCTCGACGCTCACCCGCCCGCCCTGGCTGGGCGTAGCCGCGGTGCCGTCCCCGGTGGCCTGCACCTGCACGCTGCCTTGCAGCTGCACGTCGCCGGTGGCCTGGATCTGCAGGCTGCCGCCTTGCTGCGGCGCCGACAGGTCGACGCGGCCGGTGTCGGTCTGCGAGAACAGGGTGGCCTGCACCAGGGCGCTGCCCGCGGCCTGCAGCGCGCTGCCCGCGGCGCTTATCAAGCCGCTGTTCACCACCTCGGGCGCGCTGATCTCGATGCGGCCGGCCGGCCCGCTCTCGGCGGCCGTCGCGCCCGTCGTCGCGTTCGCGGCAATGGTGCCGCTGTTCTCCACCCGCTTGCTGGCCGAGAGGAGGATGCGACCGCCCTGCTGCTGGATGCCGCTCGCCTCGATGCGGCCGCTGTTCTTCACCACGCCGCCCACCAGCCGGTCCAGCGACTGCGCGGCGATGATGATCAGGCCGCCCGGCGCCTTCACCGCAGCGCGGTTGTCCACCAGGGCCTGGATCTGCCCGGGCTCGACGCGCAGGCTGGTGAGGCGGTTGTTGGAATCGAACTTCAGGTCGATGGCCTCGCCTGCGGCCAGGGCCACCGTGCCCATGTGCGCGATCACCGCGCCCTGGTTGCGTACCTCGGGCGCCAGCAGCGCGATGTAGCCGCCCAGGGCCGCCTTCAGCTCGCCCTCGTTGACCACGCTGCCGGTGGCGCCCTTGCGCTCGTAGCGGTGCTTGCCCGCCATGAGGTCGGCGTCGCTGATGCTGTGCGTGGTGGCCACCAGGCCGCCCACGTCGACCCGCGAGTCGCGGCCGAAGTACACGCCCTGCGGGTTGGTCAGAATGACCTGGCCGTTGGCGCTGATGCGGCCGAAGATCTGGCTCGGGTCCGACCCCAGCACGCGGTTCAGGGCCACGCTGCTGGAGGACGGCTGCTGGAACTGCACCTGGGCATTGCTGCCCACGTTGAAGGTCTGCCAGTTGATCGCGGCCCGGTCGCTTCCCTGCTGGACGACCATGTTGGCGCCGCTCTGGCTGATGCTCGCCTGGCCGGCGCTCACCTGCCCGCCCGTGGGCAGGGCGTTGACCGGCGGCGCCTGCTGCGCGTTCGCCGTGAGGCCCATGAGCGAGCCCGCCAGGGCCGCCACCACCGCCGCGACCTTGGTGCCCGAGACAGGCTTGCCCTTGGCCGCAACCGTTTCGGCTGCGGCCACATAGGCCTGCTTGCTCGCGTTCCAGACGCTGCGGAAGGTCTTGTTCATGGACCGGGTGGGGCGGAGGGTGTCGTTCCGGGTTCGGGTTCGTCGATCAGGAACGCGACTTCGACTTGGCCGCCGGCTCCTTGGCCTTGGCGGTCGACTTCCTGGCCGCCGACGCCTCGGCGGCCACCGGCTGGCTGCGATCGAGCAGGGGCACCAGGTTGCGCAGCGACAGCATCTGCGCGTGCACCGCGGCCATCTCGCCGCCCTTGAACCAGGCCAGCACCTTGTCGTCGGGCAACTCGCGCAGCTTGGCCTCGTCGACGATCCACACGCCTTCGACGACGGCACTGCGGTCCTCGCCCAGGCGCACCTGCAGGTTTTGCTGCGTGAGCAGGCCCGCTTCCTCGAGCTTCTGCGCCAGCGTGCTGGTCAACTTGGCCTGGGCCTGGAAGTCGCCCAGGTAGGCCAGGATGTTGCGCACCAGCTCGGTCGGCTCTCCCTTGTCGTCGAACAGGGGCTGGCCGTCCTTGGCGAAATGCGGCGCGGCCAGGTCGGCGGCCAGCGTGAGCTGTTCATCCTTCTGGCCCTGTCCCGCCTCGGCCAGGATGAAGGGGTAGCGGCGCACGCTCGCGGGCACGTAGCGCGCCGACCAGAGGCCGTCCTTGCTCACGAAGGCGTTGGCGCCCGCCTGCAGGCCGGTGAGGGCCAGCGCCATCCACGCGCCGTCGTTGCCCTTGGCGAACACGATGGGGTACTCCAGGCAGGCCTCGGGAAACTCCGAGGCCAGAAGCGGCACCGCCTGGTTCTTGGCGGCGAAACCCATGTCTGCGGGCTTGATGCGCAGGCCCTTGTGCTTCTCGCGATCGAGCACGGTCGGCTGCTGGTAGAAGAAGGCGGTGGTTTGGGTTTCAGTGCTCATGGGTTGAATGCGCGTGGCGCGGCCAGAGGTGGATGAAGGGGCGGGAGAAGGGGCAGGGGCGGGAGAAACCTGGGCCCACGCCACGGCGGCAGCGGCCATCAGGGCGAGGCCGCAGAGCGCATGGCGAAGGGCGGGGATGTGCATGCGGGCCATGTCCGGTCAGAAGGCGATGCTCAGGGCCAGCCACAGCCGGTTGAGGCGGAGCGTGCCGTCGGAGTCCGTGCCTTGCGGCGTGGGCTTGGGGTTGGTGCCGTAGCGGCGCGACCAGGTGACCTTGGCCGACACGCCCTTGGGTCCCTGCCAGGCCAGGTTCACGCCGGCGCCGCGCAGGTTCAGGTGGGCCTTGGTGTCGCTGGCGGTGGCCGGCAAGGCCGCCACGCGGCCGGCGTCGGCGAAGGCGGCGAGCTGCAGGGTCGGTCGCACCCGCCAGCGCCATTCGACGCTGGCGAGCTGGCCACGCTCGCCACCGATCTCGCTGGACGGATAGGCCCGCACGCTGCTCGCGCCGCCGAGGTAGAAGCGCTCCGACGAGTCGAGGTTCTGCACCGCATGCTGGCCCGAGAGGTTCAGCATCAGCGAGTGGTCGGCCGCCAGCGTCTGCTGCCGGCTGAGGGCATAGCTGATCTTGTGATAGCGCGGGCGCAGCACGTCCTTCTGGGTGTGCGCCACCATCGAATCGAGCTGGCCCCAGTGCAGCTGCAGCAGGGCGGTGTTCGCGCCGCCGCCGCGCCAGTCGTCGAAGCCATTGGCCGACAGGCCCAGGCGCGTGGTGTTGGTCTCGTAGTCCGAGGCGACCTGGGTGATGTTGCGGTTGAAGAAGCGCTTGTTCTCCAGGCCCCCCAGGACGTAGAGGTTCTTCAGGCGAGTGCGTACCAGGGGATAGTTGAAGTCCAGCCCGGCACTGGTGGAACGCCCCTCGAGCTGGGCAGGGTTGTTCAGCACCCGGTAGCTCATGGTCGAACCGCTGGCGGTCAGGCGCAGGCCGTTGTAGCCATCCGGGACGGTGAGGGCCAGGCGCGCGTAGTCGCTGCCGGCGGTGTGCAGCACGGTCAAGGTGGCGAGCTCGCCCCGGCCGCCGATGCTGTTGAAATTGACGTTGAGCATCTGCCGGCGGGTGCCCGTCGAGCGCGAGCCGGTGTTGTCCAGAGTGAGGTCGCCGTTGATGCGGGGCTCGTCGCTGGCCTGCACGATCAGCACCGTCTCGCCATCGGCCTCGCCGGGCGAGAGCGTGCCGGCCACGCGCACGCCGGGCAGGTCCTCCGCCAGCAGCAGGGCGCGGTCCACTTCCTCGACCTTGAGGGGCTGGCCCGCTTGCTGCCGGCCCTTGAGCAGCGCCTCGAGTTCAGCCGGGCGCACGTGCGTGGGCGGCTTGCCCTCCAGTCGCACGCCGGCGAAGCGCGCCTCCACCACCTGCAGCGTGATCGTGCCTTCGCTGATGTCCTGCTCGGGCAGGAACACGCGCGCCAGCCAGCCCGCCTTGCGATACGCCGCGGCCACCGCGTCGGTGGTGCGTTGCAGGCCCTCGAAGTCCAGGGACTGGCCCAGGAAGGGCGACACCGCCGCCTGCAGGCGTTCTACGCTGATCAGGTTGTGGCCGACGAAGCGGAAGGCGCGCACCTTCACCGTCGCGCCCTGCGGCGACTTGGCCTCGGCCGCAGGCGCTGCAGGCGCGGGGCGCGCCGCAGGCGGCAGGGGCATCTCGCGCTGCTGCTCGATCTGCTGGCGCAGCGCGCCGGCGTCGGGCACGGCCGTTTGCGCCCAGGCCGGGATGGCTTGGGCGAGGCCGAGGACGGCAGATAAGAAAGGAATACAGCGGAGGATGCGCATGAAAAATCACTCGGCCATATACGGCCAGAGGCTCTTCAGCCTACCGCTGAGCCATGCGGAATTCCCTACCGATTCCTACATGAATACTTCAAATTGAATACTAACTACAAAGGGCTACAAACCAAGGGTGGGCCCCTGCCCCTGCCTCAGACCACCTGCACCGGCACGCAGAGCTGATAGCCCTCGCCCCGGACCGACGCGATGCAGCCGCTGTCGGCACCCGCCTCGATCAGCTTCTTGCGCAATCGAACGATGCGCACCTCCAGGCTGGCCTTGGGATAGGTCGCCAGGTCCAGGCCCAGGGTCTCGGCCAGCTGCCACGAGGCCAGGCGCTGGCCAGGCGCGCGTGAGAAGGCGACGAGGATGGCGGTCTCGTGCGCGCTCAGCGCCGCGCCCCCCTGCCCCGGGCGGCCGATGCGCATCTGCCGCTCGTCGAGCAGGAGCACGTCGGCCTGGCGTTGCGACATGAGCTGGTTCACCCGTTGCCCGCGCTGCCCCATGGCGGCGACGGCGGCACAGAGCTCGGGCACCGCCATCGGTTTGGTGAGGTACAGGTCGGCGCCCTGGGCATAGCCCTCCACCTTGTCCTGCACGGCGGAGCGCGCCGTCATGATGATGATCCCCGCCACCGGGTAGGCCTGCCGGATGCGCCGGGTGAGGCTGAGGCCGTCTTCGCCCGGCAGGTTCAGGTCCACCAGGAAGACGTCGGTGGGGCGACCGCCGGCCACGTCCTCCATTTCCTCGGCGCAGGACAGCGCGGTCACCCGGTGACCGGCCTCCTCCAGCGCCTGCTGGAGCATGTGACGGAGCACGTCATGGTCCTCGATCAGGACGAGGTTCAGCTGAGGGTGCATGGCAGCCAGAGTTCGAATTGGACTTGGTGGGCGGTGGGCCGGTAACGCAGGTGGCCCTTGAGGCTGCGGGCCAGCTGGCGCGAGAGGTACAGGCCCAGCCCGGTGCCCGACTCGCGCTTGGCGCCGGCGGACCGGTAGTACTTGGTGAAGAGTTGGGCCTCGTCGGGCCAGCCCGCCAGGCCCGGCGTGTTGCGCACCCGCAGGGCCACGCCCGGACGATCGCCTTCGGCCAGCGGCTGCACCTCGACCTCGATCGGGCCGTGCGGGTCGGCGTAGCGGCCGGCGTTCTCAAGCAGGTTGGCCACGATGGTCTGGGCCCACTGGCGGTCGGTTTGCACC
>JACCDY010296725.1_pt1 | contig 10070 bp, 10 predicted proteins | sample 7446391 | NCBI WGS metagenome assembly JACCDY01 (sample SAMN15323451, study PRJNA562643) | freshwater metagenome | isolation source: river surface water | place: USA:Blue River Watershed | collected 2017-08-18
CGTAGCTCTGAGCAAACTTATGCTCTTGGTCTCATGTCAAAAAGTGTACGCAAGTTGCCCAGAGAGCTCGATGTTCCGCATCCAGAGCGCTTGTCTTGCGACGACCCGAACTTTGACGAAATCATGCATCGCCACAACATCTCAATGGCGTTAGAAAACCCTGGATACACAGACCCTGAGACTGGCTATTTTGTCTTCAATGCGAAGACGTTGGCCGAACAGGGCAAGTGCTGTGCAAACGTGTGCCGGCACTGCCCCTTCAAGCGCTAAATCACGCCTACTCTTGGCGCTTGTCTTTAGCTTCTGACTTGGCCTTTTTCTCGAGGCGCTTTTCTTTGAGGTTTTTTGCAGGTGCGGTCTTTGCCGAGTTCTTCTGCGGGGATTTCTGGGCCATGACAGGCCTCCTTGGTGAGGCACATTTGGCCTATAGCCCAACCCTAGTAGAATGTTCTAGTTATGGGCCTCTAGCTCAGTTGGTTAGAGCAACGGACTTTTAATCCGTGGGTCGTCGGTTCGATCCCGACGGGGCCTACAAACAAAAGAGACCCCACTCATTGAGCGGGGTCTCTTTTTCTTCAGAACTAAGCAGAAGTCTCTACACCACACCCAAAAGGTCAATAACAAAAACGAGGGTGCGGCCCGAGAGGCGGTGGCCTCCACCAGCCGGGCCATAGGCCATCTCTGGTGGGCAGATGAGGGTGCGGCGACCGCCGACCTTCATGCCCGGAATGCCTTCTTGCCAACCCTTGATTAGGCGGCCTAGAGGAAACTCGATTGGTTCGCCACGACCCCAAGACGAGTCGAATTCTTCACCGGTTTCGTAGTCGACACCCAGGTAGTGAACCTTGACGGTGGCACCCACAGGTGCTTCAACGCCGGTTCCCTCGAACACCTCTTTGATGGTGAGTTCGCTAGGCGCAGGTTCGAGCATCGGCTCGAGAGTTGGTCTTTCAAGATTTGTCATGGTGCAACTTTATATCAGCGGAAGCAAACTAGCGATGGTGTGGTTGAAAGCCTTATGACAAAAACCCGCGGCACGCTAATCGGCATTTACAAGGCCGATGGTGGCATCGTTGGCGAGCTTTCATATTTCTTTGGTCACCTGGTCGGTGTGCGCAGTTGCAGCCTCTGCGACATCACTCACTCCCCAATCATGAAGAAGTCGTCTTTCAAGACTCTTGAACGCCACCTGCTCGCAGAACACGGTGTCGCGGTTCGCATGCTTCACATGAATGAACGCAACGAACGCGAGCTGAAGGCATCTGAAGGGCGCGAGCCGTGCATCCTCTTGGAATACCCAGACGAATCGATTTCGATGTTCATCGACTCTGCAGACCTATCAACGTTGTCGGGCAGCGTGAGCTCACTAAAGAAGCTCATCAAATCTAGACTCGACCTATACCTATAAGGAGAAATCATGGATGAGCGTCAGTTACTAGAACTTTGGAACAAGCAGCGCAACCAGCTGATGTTCGCTCAACTTGCACCAACCTTCTTGCTCATCACGACGGTGGGTCTGGTTGAGCAAATTCGCGAAGCCGGCACGTTTGCCGTTTGGGCGACGCTCGGTATTTTGGCAGCATCCGGCATTCTTGGCGCCCTCGCCGAATACTCGGCAGCGCACGAGGCTCAGTCGGTGGCTCGCGACTTGGCGAAGGTCGAAAACCCAAGCCACCTGACCAAAACCATCGTCAAGAACGCCGTTTGGTTGCACGTGGCCAAGTACCTGACTCCGGCCATCTTCATCGGCATCTTCGTTGCCCTCGTGCTGGTGCTAATTTAGCCCGAGCGCTAACGCGACCGAACGTCACCGACTTGACCATCACGAAATTCACCGCCAGCAACCTTGGCGATCTTCGCCCTGACCAGCCCGTAGTTGTTCTGCTGCACGGTTACGGTGCGGATGAACGCGATCTGCCCGGCATTATGAGCTACTTGCCCGAACTACCCTGGGTGTCGCCGCGAGCGCCACACCCAACCGAGTTTGGCGGATTCGCTTGGTATGGCGTCGAGCGAGTTTTGAACCCGAACCTCGAAGACGTAATGCCGCCAACCGACGCACTTTGGGAATGGCTTGACGACGTGCTCAGCCCCAATCAACCTCTCGTGGTGATCGGGTTTTCGCAAGGTGGTCTCATGGCAACCCAGCTGCTGCGAACCCGCCCCGAGCGAATCTCGGCATGCGTCATACTCGCGGGTTTTGCTGCCGATGTCGAAATGCCGGCCGATGCAGCTCTGAAACTAAACAAACCGAAGGTGCTTTATTGCCGCGGCGCGCAAGACACAGTTGTGGCCAAGGATGCTGTGGCTGGGCTCAACCGATGGCTGCAGTCGCACACCCGAGCGCAGACAAAAACATACGACGGCCTGGGTCACAGCATTGATGACCGGGTTATGAACGATGTGGCCGATTTTGTCGCCGCGTCGATTGGCTGAAGTAGCAGACAATAAGAACCAAAGACACATAGGCATCCTGCGAAACGGCAACAACGCGCTCCCAAACACCAACGGTCATATTTGTCGGGTCAGTCCAACTACTCAAGAACCAGAGCGCGAGCACCGTCTGCATCGCCGTGCCGATAATCGATGCTGTTGGGCGAATGATCCAGGGAGCATCCGCTCGCATTCTCATGGCCAAAAGCGGCCAGCCTGCAGAAAGCACAAACGATGCGATGGCGAACACTCTGTGTTCGATGGAGTAGCCGATCAGCGGCGTTGGAAAAATAGTTAAACCGAAGGTGCAAATGGCGGCAACGAACAGCGCCACTCGACCAGGCATGGCTAGAGTTCGCCCATAAATGGCCGCTATGAGAGTCAGCACTCCCCCGAGCACGAAGAACGACGACATGATGAGTTGAACCGGCGACTCATTGGCAGCCAGATCGCTGATGGTTTGGCGCACTGGGTCATACCCTGGCCACATGCTGCCGGCAATCAACCAACCTGCTGCCGATTGAAACGGCCCGATGTAGGCGGCATAGAGCGCTGGCTTTCCTATTCGGCCGATTGGTGTCTGCTCAGGTGTCTTTTTCATGAACTTTCCTAGTCTTTGGCTAGAAACTCTTCAACAGCGGTTTCTACAACGGCTCGATCGTCTTCGGTTATGTTGCCGTATCGAATCGTGATCAAGCGTTCGTTCTTAGGGTCTAGGTTTTCTGCGGTGGCAAATTTGCCGTCGACAACTGTGAACTTGTAATTCGATGTGCCATACTCACCGAAGTCTTCGAAGGTTGTGTAAGTTGCATCGTCCTCATCAAACGTGACCTCTATGGCCGCTTCTTGACCGGCTTCTTCTGCCATGGTGAAGGTGAAGTAGTCAGCACAGGCGGTGATTGCGTCAAGTTCCCAAATCAAGCCATAGGTGCTTGGGTACTCCAGATATGCGGCCGAATAGTCCTTGTAAGCCTCGTCTTTATTCAAGGCAACTACAACGAAGTTCTCACTTTTTTCCACAACACCGAGCGACTGCGCTTCTGTGCAACTTGCTTCTGCAATTTTAGAAAAAGCAAGTTTGGCCTCGGTTGGAGTCATCGGGGCAGCCTTCGTAGCAGTGGGCGTCGAACTCGCACTCGGGGTAGGGCTCGGCGTAGGAGCACTACATGCGGCAAAGGTCGCAGCGAGCATCCCAGCAATAATGACAGAAGAAGCGATTCTGCTGATTTTCATGTTTTCCCCTAACTTTCCAACTCTCGCTCTGAGAGTAACCCAACCAAGCCGCCGAAAGCATTTGGCTAGGGCAGTTTTGACCAGTCAATCACCATTAGGTACAGCTGCCCACCTCGAAAAGCCGACCAGAGCTTGCCGAGCGCTGAGGCATTCGTGATGTCGGGTCGAGTTTTGGCGACATCGGTATGCACCTGAATCGAGAAAACTAGGTACGTTTTCTTGTCGAGCTTGGATGTTCGCAGATGTCTGCTGACGTCGACGACACTGGTCAGCTCTTCATTGTTGGTTAGAAAGTCGGTACCAAGAGCTGAAAAGTAGCGTTCTTTGGCTGTTGCCAAAACCGTGAACTTCGAAGTCGTCGGCTGAAAAACGATCAGGCGTGAGCGATGTTCGTTGATGCCGGGATCTTCTTCGATGAATATGTTGCCGAATTCATCAATTTCTAGATTGTCAGGCTTGTTCAAATATGGAGCCTCAGAGCCATCGAGAATCATGGTTAACGTTGCACCCGAGAGCGGCTTGGCAACGTCGTTAAAGCGCAGCCGCCAAAGTGCTCCACCATCACGTTTGATTTTTGGGGTCGCTGGGTTTGCCTTGGTCGCGTTCGCATCGCCGCTCGACTCAGTGGTGGTGAAGTAAAAATCATTAGGACTAGTTGGGTCGAAAACGCCGTCTTCTAGGCGCGACATGGTCGTACCACCAAGAAGGGCCTCGAAGTTTTGGGTGCTTCCATCTAGTGTGTTGTCAACTTCGTTGAATCGAACAGCTATCGGGGTTCCTTTTGGCACGGATGCTCGAATGTCGGTGTCATCGGCAAACTCGCCCGCTTCCATCACATAACTCTTGCCATTGTTTAAGCCAGCTCGTTCGAACCATTGGCCGGTCGCAATTTTTTTGCCGACGTAAAGCCGAAGCTGACTGTTGTTCGCCGCGTTGTCTTCTGTGCCAATCACAACGGTGGCGAGTGAAGGCTTAAGCGCAGGTGTCAGGTTCTCCCACGATCCGAGACCCAACTTCGGCAACTGCACCAATTGCCCAGATGAGTTCATCGCGAACGCGCGACCTTCGTCACCTGTTTCTTCACCAGTGAGAAAGACTCGACCGGAATAGCCGAGCAGGGCACTAGCGTCTGATTTACGGTAGGTGAACGCACCAGTCTGGCGAAGCGTGGCCGAACAAAATCGATCTAGAAACTTTGAATGTTGCGGCACACCCGTGAGATCGACTTTCGCGGCTCCAAATGGTGCAACCGGTTTCTCGCCATGCTTCTTGGTCTGATAGTTGTACCAGAGAACATCCTCGATGGCGCTCGATGCACTTCTTACGACGCGTGTTTTTGGGTCAAGCACAAAGTGCGTGATCGGAGATCCTTGAGCCTGCCCGCCCGCGTAGTTGAATTTTGCAGTGGATGCTGAGGCGTAAGGAAACTCACTAACACTCAGAAGGTGAAGCCCCTGTGAATCGCTGTAAGCGCCAGTTCCGTCAAGTAGGCCTGGTACAAGAAATGAGCCAAACTTGTCGCCAGCGGTTACGAGAGGTTTTAGTGTCGCGGCTCGGCTAGAGCTTTCTACGAAAACCGGTTTCGGAATTGCAGCCGTTGAGCTGACCGAGGATGAGGCAAACAGAGCCAACGATGCGCTAATTGCTAAGGTCACATGCAGTGTTTTCTTAGCCATTTTCAGCACGCCTTTTCTTTGTTCGAGCTAGTCCAACTATGCCACTTATGGGCATGCGCTACCCGCCCGAACCAGCCCTAACCTGTATTCTTGTCTAGGGCGAGGTCGCTCTAAGCGCAGATTGAATTGGCCTGACTTTTTTCGGCCCCCGCATCCCTAACCAAGGAGAAATCTTGAAGTTCGTCAAGAGAGCATTTAAAAAAGTAGTTCGCACCTTCATGAAGTTAGGCGTGTCTCGCAAGGTGGCGCGCCTGATGGCAAACGCCAGCGAGCGCATCCTATTTGTTGGCAGCAAGCCATGGAGCAAGAACTCTTTCGACCGAGTGCTTACCGACGAACTAACCCGCGGCAAACCTCTTGAAGATCGCCTGATGGCCCACATTCGCGAAGCCTATGCCTCGAAAAACCGCGTTGGCACCCGCGCGCTGCTACAGACCCTTGTCGAAGGCCCAACCACCAAGGCTCTTGGCTCACTTGGTTTCGGAACCTTCTTGGCTCTCGACGGCCTTTACGACTCAGCAGCTGGCTACTTCAAAGACGCCGGGCTTGAGATTTCAAAGCAGAAGGCGCCATTCGAGTACTTCGACACGCAACTCACCGTCGCCAAGAAGAAGGCGATCGTTGAGATTCGCGAGATTTTGACCAACAAAGATTCACGCCGATCAAGCGCCTACAAGATGTCGCTCATCCGCGCCCTTATCAAGCACGGCGAATACGAAGGCCTTCGCCCGATCGTAGAAGGCATTGTTCTCGCCGAGGCCGCCCGCGCAACTCTAAACGAAGGTTTGAAAGCCGAGTTGGCCTGGTGGCACAAGATGCTTCAAGACGACGGTCGTGCGGTAAAGAACATCAAGGGCGCAATCAACTTTGCGGTCATGGACTACAACATGCTCGACTACTCGAAGACTTCGACCAACCGCGGCGACTACGTTCAGACCCTTGCAGCAATCTCGCACCTACTTCGACACCAGAACGTCGAATTTGTTGGCGGCAGCGCTCTGGCCAAGTACCTGGGCAAAATTCAGAAGTTCGTTCACGCTGACCGTCGCCTCGGTGAGAACGCCAAGACCGTAAAGGTTCAGCCGGTTGAACTTCACCGCGACTTTGCTTCTGGCCGCGAGTACCCAGAGAACACCTGGTTGATCAGCAACGGTTGGTTCATGCACCGCGCTTACAAGGGCGAGGTCGACTTTCCGTACCCGAAGAACATCAACCCAATCATGGTCTCGTTCCACATTCAAGACCCAGACGTTCTTACCGAAAAGACCGTTGCCGAGCTAAAGAAGATTGGCCCAATCGGATGTCGCGACTGGACCACCGTCTACCGCTTGCGCGATTTCGGTGTGCCTGCGTTTTTCTCGGGCTGTGTCACCACAACGGTCGGTCAGGTTCTGCCAAAGGCCACCGCGCCTGGCAATACACCGCGTCTAGCAGTAGTTGAGGCCAAAGTGCCGAGCAAGTATTTCTTCTGGTGGAAGAAGAAGTTCATTCAAATTGGTGACCACGTTCGTGACTTCAGCCTGGTTGAGGGCATCGAAGACGCTCGCGAAATGCTCGCCGAGTACCACACCTACGGCCACGTCATCACCAAGCGTCTGCACTGCTACCTACCTGCACGCTCGATGGGCCTACCGGTGACATTCACCCCGGGTAAGCGCTCGGATGTTCGTTTCGAAGGTCTGCTCGACCTCGATGAGACCGACTTCAACAAGATTCGTCACGGCCTCGAGCACAAGCTCGAAATCATTACCAGCGCAATCATCGCTGGCAAGAGCCGCGAAGAGGTCATGCAGATCTGGCGCGACCTTGTTGCCCCAGACGTCAAGTTTGCAGACGAATACTGCAAGAACCTTGAGCCAATTGGCAAGCCAGAGATCGACCTAAAGTCGGTTTACAAAAAGTTCGACTCTCACGTTATGCACCTTGGCAAGAACAAGTTCGGCGCCAAGCAGGTTCACCTGGCATTCGCCGTAGACCAGAACCTAAAAGACGAGCTAGCAGTGGTGCTTGCTTCGATCGTGCGCAACACCAAGCGCGAGATCAACGCTCACGTGCTAACTCGCGGCTTGGGCGAAGACTACTGGGCTCGCTTACACAAGCTGTTCCCAACCGTGAACTTCCACTTCCACGACTTCAGTGGAATCGACTACGGTGCATCGGTGAATCTAATGTCTCACATCACCGTGTCGACCTTCGACCGACTCTTCCTGCCGCAGGTTCTCAAAGACGTTCCTAAGGTGCTTTACCTGGATGTTGACATTCTGGTTCGTGGCGATGTGGGCGAGCTTTACGACCTAAACGTGAAGAACCACGTGTTTGCAGGCAAGAAGAGCCGTCTTGATGGCTGGTCGAACCTGGTTCACGTAATCACTCGCGTTTCGCTACGCCTACCTGCTCAGCAGGCCTGGGCACTGCGTCGTCGCGCGCACGAAACCGGCAAGCTCACCGCAGACACTTACAACGCTGGTGTCTTGCTGATGAACCTAGACCGCATGCGCAAAGACGAGTTCATCGAAAACCACCTGTACTTGGTCGAGAAGCTTCACCTCAACGACCAAGACGTAATGAACTTCTACTCGAAGGGCAAAGCGCTGCAGATTGGTGACGAGTGGAACTACGTTCCGACCCAGGACTACGAGAAGAACCCGAAGATTGTTCACTTCGCTGGTCCGATCAAGCCTTGGAAGCCACAAAATTCGCTTTACAAGAGCGAATTCCAGGCAATCGCCCGCGAACTCGGCGTCGCAAAGTAATTTGAGTCACTAAAACAAAGGGGTTCTAATGCACTCAACACCTCGCAAGGCAGTAATTCCGGTTGCCGGTTTGGGTACTCGCTTTCTGCCGGCCACCAAGGCCATGCCGAAAGAGATGCTTCCGCTAGTAGACAAGCCAGTGATTCAGTATGTCGTCGAAGAGGCCGTCGCTTCGGGCTTGACCGACATCCTGTTCGTAACTGGCCGCGACAAGTATGCGCTCGAGAACCACTTCGACACCTCTGCCGACCTTGAGTCGCGTCTAGAGGCTAAGGGTGACCAAGAGAAGCTTGACCTCGTTCAAGCCCCAACCGAGCTTGGCAACATCCACTATGTTCGTCAGGGCGGCGCTAAGGGCTTGGGCCACGCGGTCAACGCTGCGGCTTCATTCACCAGCGACGAGCCGTTCGCGGTTTTGCTCGGTGACGACGTTGTTGAAGAAAACAGCGACCTGCTCAAGACCATGATCGAAGTGCACGGCAGAACGGGTGCAAACGTCGTTGCTCTCGTTGAGGTGCCTCGTGAAGAGATTCACAAGTATGGCTGCATCAAGCCAGCCAGCCCTGAGGTAGATGGCGTTATCGAGGTTAGCGACTTCGTCGAGAAGCCGAAGACCGAACTAGCCCCATCAAATTTCGCTGTGATTGGTCGCTACATTTTGAACCCTGGCATTCATGAATTGCTCGCCAAGCAAGAACCAGGCGCAGGTGGCGAGATTCAACTCACGGATGCACTCGCCAAAGCTGCACGCGAGAAACTCGCCGGTGGCGTGGTTGGCGTTGTGTTCCGTGGGGAGCGTTATGACGCTGGTGACAAGCTCGAGTTCTTGAAGGCCACAGTATTGTTGGCAACCAAGCGCGATGACTTGGGCCCGGGCCTGATGGCCTGGCTGAAAGACTTTGTAGCTAAGTCGAACTAGGTTTCTAGTTCTCTACCATCGCCTTGAGTACAGGTGCCAAGCGCCCCTGAACTCGCTGCCATAAATCTGGCCCACAGTCAGCCAATAACTGTTTGGCTGTTTCTTTAAGTAATTCGTCGTATTCCCTGTCGCCGTTTCCAACAAACGGCAAGTGAAGCTGCAGATCGATACTTGCAACGCGAAGCTGAAACTCAAACAAGTTCTGCACGTTTGCTTGTTTTGCCTCGATTGCACGAATCAACACTTTGCGCGTCTTCAAAAGAGAATTCATGCGGTCTCTAAGATTCTCAAACTCCCCTAAGCGCTGTGTGATCGACTTGTTGTCACCTGTTCGAACGCGCCAAAAGTACACCGCGCGATTGAGCACGTAAAAGCTGTCAGCTTCGCAAAAAGCACGAGCCATAGGAGTCATGTCTTCGTATAGAACACCCTCAGGAAACCGAAGGTTGTGTTCTAACCAGAAGCTCCAACGAAATAGTCGGTTCCAGGCCGTGACGTCACGAATGGCAAGAGGGTCGGCAACGAAGGTGGTCGAACGTGCGCCCTTGTGCGAATAGAACTGTCGGGCATCCGCGCGCCAACGAAACGATAAACCCTTCATTCGTCTTGCAGGGCCAACCACGAAATCAACTTGGTTGACCTCGGCCGCCTGCACATAGCGCCAGATCGAACCAAGAGGCAGCGCATCGTCTGAATCTAGGAAGAGCAGGTAGTCGGTGTTTTCAATACGTTCGAAACCGGTGTTTCTGGCCGCCCCTAGACCACCATTGGTCTTCTGCAAAACCCTGATTTTCATGACTTCGTCGAAGCTTGCGGCCAGCTCGAATGAACCATCGCTCGAACCATCGTCGATGACGATTACCTCAAGGTTTGGGTAACGTTGCGCTCGAACGCTGTGGAGGCACAGTGGTAAGAATTCGCGCACGTTGTAAACCGGCACAACGATTGTCACTTTAGGTGCCTTCGCAACACGTCTAGGCCCGGTAGCTGCTGCAACCTTGAAGACCGACAGCAAAATCACATCAGAAAACTTTGCCGCCCATGGCTGGCCCAGAA
>JACCDY010123935.1_pt1 | contig 10067 bp, 15 predicted proteins | sample 7446391 | NCBI WGS metagenome assembly JACCDY01 (sample SAMN15323451, study PRJNA562643) | freshwater metagenome | isolation source: river surface water | place: USA:Blue River Watershed | collected 2017-08-18
AAAAATTTAGATATTATAAACGTGATAATGTCATTCGAGTTGGTAGCTGGGTTATTGTGGGTATACGATTATGGGAAAGTAGTAAAACAAATACTGATTTGCTAGAAGTATATTCAGCGTATGATGTAGAATATTTAAAGAAATTAAATGAAAATTGGTTTGTTTTTGGTGAAGAAGAAAGTGATAACTTATTTGGAACAGATGAAATTGAATTTACAAATGAATCAACTGAAGCAGGAATTAATATGTCAAATGACGAAGAGATTGATTTGAATGACATTTAAGTGGTGTGATTTTACGAGTATGCTTATTTAACTTTTTTTTCAACAATAAAATAATAGAATTGCTAGATTCTTCATCAGGAAAATCAATTGATTTTAATAAATGAACCGGATTTAATTGAGAAGAATGATATAAAATAATTTCATCTAATTTATATCCTATTTGCTTATTGATAAAGGATGTTAATTCTGTAATTTCAAAATGTTTTGGATTGGATGGAGTAAATTCATATTGTTGAATGTATTTAATTTCATTTTGATTGATATTTATTAATATAAGATTCATTAATATTAATAAATAAAATGTAAACGATTGTTTTTCCTTATTTTTCAAATTTATTCATTATTTTTTCATATTCTGGATCTTCCATATCTAAATCTGATTCATTGGATTCAATCTCTTCTACATCTTCATATTCAGGAGGAGGTATATGTATATCAGGTGGTTCAATTAATCTAGATTTATAATAATTGGCTCTATTTTTGGAGCATATGTCCATAATCATAATAAATTCTTCAGTTGGTGTTAAATCTGGATAACAGCATACTTTGGGAGGAGGTTTATAGGTACTTAAACGTATCCATCCTTCTGGTAATTCATCATTTACATTTTTGATTTGATTTATTTTTTCAAGTTTCTCTTTATAGGAGAATTCATTGTAAATTGGTAATTGAACTTGTTTTATATTTCCTAAGGTAGGAAAATCATTGGATGAAAATGGTTGATTTCCTAAACTAGGAAAATCATTTAATGAATAATTTTTTTTTTCATTTTTTCTTAATGAAGGTGGAATGTATTTGGAAGATTTAATGGACATAATAATAGTATTTAATTATTTTATTTAAATATAAAAAATTTAATTAATGAATAAAAAAGGTTCTAAATAAATTTTATAATTACATTTTTTATATTTAAAATCATACCATTTTACCATATCATATACTCGTTTAGGTATATATAAATGATTCATAAAAATACTCATTTATATATTTATATAATAAAATGTATTATTTCTTTATTTTTTAACTGTATTTCTATTTCTAATTTCATTTGATTGATTTTAATCATACGTAAAATCTCTTTGAAGGTTAAATTCGAATCTTTTCCTTGTATGGACATACCTAAATCTTTATACCATGTATATCCATTTTCATTCGTTTCTATTAATTTTATATTCATTTCTGTATTTTGTAAAATTAAATTAGCTGTCATTTTTTTATAAATATAAATCAAAATCGATTTATATTTTAATCTGTCTACTTCTTCATCATTAATTTTACAACCTAATACAATTGAATCCATCAAACATATTTTATTCATGTCTGATTCAGTGATATAGTTCAATTTTGAAGTTAAGATTAATGTATCATCTACTATTTCCATAATATAATTAGAAATATGAGGGATTTTAATTTCTTTTTCCATTTCTTTAAATTGTTTTATTTATTATTTTAACATTCAATTTTAATAAGAATACAAACATTTCGCATTCAATGTAAAACTCCAATCCATCCCATTTAATCCTAATAATTGTCCTTTATCATCATACAATGATACATTCAATGTCGATATGTTCACTGGTCCAAAATAATCACGTACATTTTTTTGTAATGGACCTGAATATTCTACAAACATATTACCTGGTCCATTATTAATGATTGAATTTGTATTTGTTGATGTATTAAAACTTGACCATACAGGACCTTGTTTTAATGGTATTTTTGCAAAAATATCGGAATCATTAAATGGTGTAATACGAACTTTAGTAATGGATGATATATTATGTTCTGAAATAGAATTAATGGTAAACAATTGCTTGGATGTTAATTGTCGAGGTGCATTTGCAAACGTTTTGATAATATTTTTATTATAAGTATATTTTGATTGTTGTATGTTTGCTGATAAATATGAAGGTAATTGTATTTGCTCATTTGTATTATTATTATTTGTAATCAATCCATTGTTAATTCGATTGGATTTATAATCATTTAATTTCATGATAATATATTTTGTTCCATTGGTATTCATCAAACATGGTGCTATGATTGTTAATGGAATTTGTCCAAATTCAGATTTATATAATACAGTTGATTCATATCGAAATCCCAATAACCATCCTAAATTTGAATTTACACTTGAATTAATCAATACATCTATATCATAACTTACATCAAACCATAACAATTTAATATCATATGGAAAATAACTAGGTTCACCATTCACAACATTAGGTTTGGGTGATACATTTAATAATCCTGTTACTGGGTCTTGTGTAAACATCCACCATACAGTATATTCTTGACCATCTCCTTTTAATATCTTGGATAATTTAGAATTTAATAAATATTCAAATGCTGATAACAATGATAAATTCGTATAATTTCCATCTGGAATACAAACATTAAATGTAACAATATTACCAGATAAATCAAATGTAGAAATAACTACACCTGTAGTTCCCTTTGCTAAAGTAAATGTATACCATGAATACGGTAATTCTAATGACATTAATGTTAAGGATAATACATTATTGATTGGTTCTGTCAATCGAACTGTATAATTATCTGTATTTTGATTATTCAATTCAATGGTTTCTCTATAAAAGGAATCAATGTTAATTACTCGTTGTATAGTATTGGTAATATCAGGATTTATATTTCCTTTTTTGATTTCAGTATTGAATATTTTAACAGTAGATCCATCTTTATCTGTAGAACCAGATGTAAAATCTTTATCAAGATGACTTAATATTTTTTCTTTCATTTGATTGAAAAATTCAATTAATTCTGGATTGTTTTGATATTCTTTGATTTTATCATCAATAAAATGTGTAACTGAATCTTCTGTGGGGGATGTTTGATCTATGATTGCTAGTAAATCTGGTATCGTATAATTATCTATATTCAAATCAAATTCTTCCATGTTACTTATAAATATTAAAAAATAAAATAAAAAACGTGGTTTACCACTTATTTCACCGTGTAACACTTCTCAGGCGAGTTGACCTGCAAGGGCTTGCCATTGACGACGACGAAGGTTGCTCCCTCCAGAAGGAAGGATCCGTTTTCGAGATCGATGATCCTCCCATCGGAGAGGACACGAGATCCGCGGATCACCTTCACTTGAAGGGGGCGCTCTTCGAGAATGCCCGACGCTGGTGCTTCCTTTGGCACCTTCTTCTGTTCCACCAATCGGGTGGACACCTCAGAAGATTGTGCCGCAGGGGTGGGTGCCTTGGGAGCCTTGGGAGGCTCCACCGGCTTGGGTGGCTCCACAGGTGCCAGGGGCACCGGAGCGGGTTCTGCCGCAGCAGAAACCACCGCCTTGAAGGGCAGTGGGTTGAGTTCCGCCGCAGCAGACTCAGGGGTTGCCTTAGGAGGCGCCTTGGGGGGGTCCGCAGCTGCTGGCTTGGCAGCAGCCTCTTCGAGAGAAGGGAAATTCTGGTAGCTGTACACCACCGTTGGCTTTGTCACTTCGAACTTCTTCGACGTGAACGTCCGCGGCAAAGGCTTCAGAGAATCCAGCAACTCAATGTCGAAACCCATCCGCTGTAACTTTTCCGTGGTCGGCTGGACCATGAAACAGTAGCGGCCGGTTCCTTCTTTTGAAAGCGGAACATCAGCATCGATGAAGCACTTGATACCGTTGAACGGCAGGTTGTTTTTCTCACCATCGTCGGCGTTCTTGCGAAGAACCTCTTCGATTTCCATCATGTTCTGCGCCAGCTTGTCAAGCTTCACCGAAGGAGCATCCACCAGAACCAAGTGTGCAGTACCACCAACGCGGTAACTGTACCTTGAGAAATGAAGAACGGCTTCTTGGGAATTCTTGTCGAGCGGGACTCGGTAGTTCCGGCAGATCTTGGCAATGCACGACTGCATATCTTCCGGGGTAACCTTCGCCTTGGGGGGCAACTTGTCGATGAAAACCATCATGCGCTTCTTGTAAACGCTGACTCCTGTCTCGTCGGGGTGACTGTTGACCAGGTCAAAACTCGAGCCTGTAGAAAGCTCGGATGCCATGTCTTCAAACTGTAGACCACCTCGAAATTAATATAATCAAGATTATAAAAAAAGACTTCAATTTTTTGTAATGATTACAATTTTTTTTATTATTTTTTATATTATGAAGGTAAAAATAAATTCACAATCTCAAACTACCAAACCTATTTTACGAAATAAAACTCCCTATTATTCATTTCATAAAAAAACAAAAAAAAATAAAATATATAAAAATAAAACACTTAGGTATTGATGACTTCCCAAATTATTTTTTTCATTTGATTTACATCCCCATAATAATGTTCATGTCCATCGATATGTTGTATAAATTGTTGTTTGAATAAAACTCTTATTTTATTTTCTGTTTCAACAACATTTTTACATTGTAATACCATTACAATTTCACTTCCTTTTTTATAATGATATAATCGATTTATTTTATGATCAGGTAATTGAGTAGATCTACCAAATTTATAAATAGGTTTATCATTCAAATAATGTTCTCTTTCTCGAATTAAATAGATATAGGATACATTTTCTATTCTTTTTTCATCTACTGGTATAGCAACTTGTATATCTTCTTTAAATGCAATTGGTATTTCAGGTGAAATAACAATTGGTGAAATGACAGATGGTGAAATGACAGATGGTTGTATTAACTTAGGTGGTATAATCTTTGGTTGCATTAACTTCGGTGCAACCACTTTGGGTTGCATTAGATTAGGTATACATTTCTTTTGATATTTAAATTGATCAAAAGAAATCATTATTTTATATATTATTTTAATATATTTAAATCATAACATATACAATTAAAAATTTAAACAAACTGCTGCAAATAATGCTTGTAATATAAAACATAAATCAAGTTGAGCATTATATCTAATTCTATCATCATTAGATAGAGGTTTGTTATTATAATCATCTAATAGTAATATTATCATGAGTATAGTTCCTGCTAGTGCCATAATAAATAAATTAATTATACATACATAAATTCTGTGGTTTTTAATAGAATAAAATAAATAAATCATATAAACTATAAAAAATATAGTTGAAACTATCCTTACAGTTGTATTATTTTTTGGATCTTGTTTTTCAGTATAATTGAATATTGCATACAAAATTCCTAATATAGTTATCATAAATATTAAAAGTTTTGATATCATATCCATTATATATTTATATAATATTAAAATTATATTAAAACAAATCAATGAAAATACTATTTGTAAAATCATACACATATTAATTTGAGCTTTAAAGTAATTGTTATTATCATAATCTAGATTTATTATAAAAATATAATATTGTTATTAGTATAGCAGATGCTAAAGACATGACAATTAAAACTAATAAACATTCATATGATTTATAATTTCTAATATAATAAAACACCGCAATAAGAGAACATAAATAGAATAGAGTTGTAATTCCTTTTACTGTTTTACTATAGGTCTTATTAAATACTTTTAAGATCATAACTATTATCCACATCATTGTGGATATACCAATAATGGATAACACAAAATTTTATACCCATATTATTGAATACTATTTAAAATTGAACTACTTAAATATTAAAATAAAACCATTTAAAAAAAGAATGTATCCACTCATTTATCGTATTGTAAAACGAGTATTTTTAATTGCATTTATTTATATCGTATTATCAGATTTATATGATAATATCTTTATTTTAAAATCTATGTATGATCGAATGTTACAACATTATTCTATTGAATATAAACATACGTCTTATATATATGATTGTTTATATGCAAGTTGTTTTCATGTAAACAATTATTTAACATGTAAATGTTTATTGGAAAAGTGATTCAATTGATAATTTTTTTATGATTTTATTTGCATCCTCTATCATTTTGATTTTATGATTGATGATATTTGTTAATACATGATCAATTGTTTGATGTCCATAGGGTGTTACCATTAATAATTTATATACATCAACTCGTCGTTCTTTTAATGGTAAATTAGCATGTGAATTACGCCGTACTGCACGACCTATAATTTGTTCTTCTGTTGATGGATTCCATACCGGTTCAAATAATACAACTTGTCTTGTTTCCTTTAAATCAAGACCTTCACTACCTGCCATTGTAATTAACAATACTTTGGTTTTATTATCATTATAATCTTCTACAATTTGTTTTCTTTCTTCCATTGAACTATCACCTGTAATGATATCAAATGGAATATTTAATTTAGTTAAATGATCGGCAATATACAATACACCTGAATCTTTAAATCCAGAATAGACTAACGTTTTTAATCCATTTTTAATCAATTGAATAGTCCATAATACTTTGGGGCTTTCTTTATTATTGTCTAATTTATTGACTGCCATACGAAGTGATAAATGAAATGTTTTAATATATTCTTTATGTTGACTATGTAATACTTCTTCTAATTGATTAAATTGTTTATAATAAGAATATGACATTTTAATATTTTCATAATGAATATGTTTACTTGGATATTCTGGATCATTGATATTACGTTGATAAAAACTAAACAATGATTTATATTTCTCCAAATTTTCATAGGATGGATTTTCAGAAATTTGACTTATTTTTTTACCCGATATCATACTTAATGGATTTTTTAAATCGGTCATTGAATTTACAATCGGGGTTGCAGTTAATCCTATTACTTTTTCGGATGCATGGGCTGCTTGTATGGCATAATAAGCTTGCCCATATTTTAATGTACCATCTTTATCTTCTTTGATTAATGGTTGTGTTCTAAAATTATGAATTTCATCTATGATTAACATATTTTTATGAAAATAAGAAAGAGGAACTTTTTCATGTTTAATTAAATTACATAATTCATCATGTGTATAAAATACATATCGAGGATCTGATTTATGAATACCATAATTTTCCATTTCTTTTTTAAAATTATGTACTAATGATTTTGGGGTTGATACAATGACGATTGATTCTGGATGTGTCTTTAAAAAACATTGTGATGCAGTAACAGCCGATAATGTTTTACCAGATCCAATACCATGTACAACAATTAAACCCCTATTTTTATCTAAAAATCTGGATATGTTTTGTTGATATTCTTTTAATTTCATATTGGAATCATCAATACAACTCATTTTTTCTTTGGTAGGTGGATGTATAATCATTTGAAATGGTTCATTTTCTTGTTCTTCATTAAATTTAACAATACTAATACATCTACCTGTTTTTAAACTAATTTTTTTTCCATCTTTACATTTTTTTGTTTTATTATTTTTATTCCCCAAATAATATTTAATAACATCATCCAATGCTTTAACCATTGCATTTTTAAAAAGTATATCGTTAAAAAATGAATTCATATATATATAGATGTTATAATTATTGTATTCATTACATAAAATTGAATGATTTATTTTGATAATATGATTCTATTAAAATCTTCAAATATTAAAGAATGCACATGCACCACCTTCCTACTAACTTGGGTTATTGCTGCGAGTGCAAACCAAATCCTTTGATATTCATGGATCTGGATGAGTTCATTCATTTCAATGATGAGTGCACATTGTTTTGTGATAAAACGTTTCAAGAACAACCCATTTGTCAGTGTTTGAATTATCCATCCTTTAACCAGAATCATTTTAATCATGCAAACCGTTCCACGGAGAATTTGCCTTGTTAATTAAATCTGTTTTTTTATGTGTTTTTTTATAAATTGAACTACTTTATGATATGGATTCAAATTAACACGAAACTGGAAAACATTCAACAATCCATCATCAATGATGTATTACAACAAAAATATGTTCCATTTCAAAATCAAAACATACCTATGTATGATCAGATGATTTCACTCATCATAAATAGTAAAATAACACTTGAATTTTTAGAAGAATTTAAAAATGAATATTTAAAACATCATTGCTATGATAATTGTATTTATATTCAACATATATTATATATTGTATGGGATCATACTCCAAAACAAATCAAAACATGTAATCAATGTAATTGTTTAATTCAAATGGATTATGTTATTGATTTGTATAAAAAAAAATATTATGCAAATCAACAAATATATAAAAAATCAAAAAAAAATTTAAAAAAACTTCAATTATGTTATAATGAATTAGAAAACATTAAATTGAAAGATTGAGCTTTATTTATCATTGGATAATGTAATAATTCAAAATCTTTTTTATATATTTGATTTACAATTTGTAATGATTCATTATCATAATATTCATTTAAATTATATACAGGTGGATTTTCATAATTTTCTAATTTCATAATTTTAATATGTTTTGGTATTTTAAAATCTTTATCACATATAAATAAATATTGTGGATAAAAGTGAATCGTATTTGATTTAAATTCTAATGAAAATACATAATTTTTTAATATATTTTTGATAAAAAATCTAAATTCTTGAATGGAATCTTTTCCATATAAGAATACTTTCATTTTACATAAATAAAAATAAGCACTTATCAATCGATGATATGGATTTCGACTATATGTAAAATAATGATATTCAATATTTGGCTCTGTATATTCTGTTCTTTTCATATAAGGTATATGTGCTAAATCTAATTTATCTTTAGTTGACCAATATGCATGAATGATTTCATTTTGTTTATTGGACATTAACTTATTACGTATGTGTTTACCTCCATTCTTAGGAATATGAATGTATACATAATATTTTTTGTTTTTAAATATAAGCATTATACTATATATTTAAAAAATAAATATACATATAATACAAATGGGTGATTATGATTATCTATTTAAAATTCTTTTAATTGGTGATTCTGGTGTCGGTAAATCATGTATATTACTTAGATTCACAGAAGATTCTTATTCGGAAGCATTTATTTCTACCATAGGGGTTGATTTCAAAATCAAAACCATTGAATTAGATGGAAAAATCATTAAATTACAAATATGGGATACAGCTGGACAAGAACGATTTCGTACTATAACCAGTAGCTATTATCGAGGTGCTCATGGTATTATCATTGTATTTGATATTACTGATTTGGAATCGTTTGAAAATATACAACAATGGCTTCTTGAAGTCAACAAATATGCATATAATAATGTATGTAAAATATTAGTAGGAAATAAATCTGATTTAGATCATCGACGAATGGTACATAGTGGTAGAGAATATGCAGAATCATTAAATATACCTTATATTGAAACATCTGCTAAAACTGCAGATAATATTGATGAATTATTTTATAATATATCTAAACAAATTAGATCCTATATGAAACATCATGTTAATATTAAAGATCATGTCATTTTAAAAAATTCATCTAAAAAAATAAATCATGTTCATACGTGTATGTGTTAGAGAAATTCTAAAATATCTTTACGATGACATAATTCTGCAAAAAATCGAATGTGTTTATGTCGTTTTAAAAGATGTCCTGCTTCTGGATTCTTACACAAATGTGACCAATCCACAAGTGTTGGATACTTTTCAAGTAGTTGAATTGCATTTGGATTTTCTGACAATGTCAACCAACAAATCTTATCATGTGGTAATAAATGCAATGCATTTGGATTTTTAGACAACATCATATAATCGATTTTATCAGGATATTTTTCCAATAAATCCATTGCATTTGGATTTGCTGACAAATGAAACCAATTCCATTCATCCACATTTGGAAATCTTTCCAACAAATGAAGTCCATTTGGATTCTTACACAAATAATATAAATCAATTTTATCAGGATTTTCTTCTAACAGTTCAATTGCACTAGGATTCTCCGAT
>JACCDY010393596.1_pt1 | contig 10067 bp, 8 predicted proteins | sample 7446391 | NCBI WGS metagenome assembly JACCDY01 (sample SAMN15323451, study PRJNA562643) | freshwater metagenome | isolation source: river surface water | place: USA:Blue River Watershed | collected 2017-08-18
CGTGGAACGAGGCGATTCACTACCTGCTCGCCGGCATCTCCCCAATGGCGCCGCACCTCGCCGACGAGATGCACAGCCGCGTGCAGGCGGCCGCCGGCATCAGCGCCAGCGACCCACGCTGGACCTCAATTCACCCGTGCCCATGGCCGACCGTCGACAGCAGCCTGCTGACCGAGAGCACCCGCGAACTGCCAGTGCAGGCCAACGGCAAGCTGCGCGACAAGCTCACCGTGAGTGCGACCGCCACCGAAGTCGAGATCGAAGCGCTCGCCCTCGCCTCACCAAAGGTGCAGCTCGCCCTTGAGGGGCGCGCGCCGAAGCAGGTGATCCACGCCGGCGGGCGCCTCGTCAATATCGTCGGCTAGCGAGCAGCGCAGCCACGCTGCGCGACGACCAACTACTTCGCCGCTTGAGCAAGCAATGCCGCAACGTCCACCGTTGCCGTCATGACGGTGCCGTTGGGGCCCGGCGTTAGTTGAATATTGGAGATTGGGAACCCTAGCGGATTGTCCTGCCCTGACTGCAATCCTTCTGCAATCCCAACTGCGAGTTCATCAGGAATCGTGCCCGTCAACTGCGCGCTCTTCTCCGTGCCCGTCATTGAAAAATCTGTGAATTCAGAGAAGGTATCTGCCGTCATCTTGAAGCTTGTCCCTTCAGGAAGAGCAAGGGTTCCCGCGTTGGCGCCCTCCATCAGCAGATTGATGTCGTCGACGCCCAAGCCACCAAACTCAAAGACCACATTGGTACCGGTTAGACCACTATCGCCGCCGAATGAGGCGGGAAGGGTCGGCATGGTGATCTTTGCGCCGTCCGCATGGATCTCAACGGTTGCGCCTTCAATGCCTGTAGCCTGCAGCTGCTCGGTGGCGAGCTTGTTGATTGCAGGGGTGACGACAAGGACCCACGCGCCAGCGACGAGGCCGGCGATCACGCCAAGGGCGATGAGAAACTTGCGCTTCTTGCTCATCTTCTTCTTTGGCTGAGCGGCTCCATCAACGGTTTCATTAGCCACGGTTCACCTCATGCTGGCGGGCTGAACCAGAGGCTCTGATTTACAGCCCGCACACTCTACGCGAGCCCCCCACAAAGCAACAGCCCCCACCCGAGGGTGAGGGCTGTTTGGTGCGCCGAGCGCGAAAGGCTACAGGATTTTCTTGGCGGCGCTAATGCGCACCGTTACCCCCGCGGTCGAGGTCGCGGTGACCTTGACGCGTACGTAGCCCGAGGTCTTGTCGGCGGCCAAGAGTTTATAAGTGCTCTTGGTTGCCCCTGCGATGACCGTGCATGTTTCCGGCACGGTGGCTGCTGCCCCTCCGGTTGCCGTGCAGCGGTACCACTGGTACCGATATGTCGCCGCTGGAGTGGCCGTCCAGGTTCCCTTCGCCGCGGTCAGGGTTCGCCCAACTCGCAGGACACCTCCGACGGTTGGTGGAGCGCTCGACCTGCTCGCCGGGGCGGTGCCGATCACGGCCGTAGTCTTGGAGAACGAGAAAAGTTGCCCACCATCACCGGTGCCGCCACTGCGCATGCGCAGGAACTTTCCCTTGTCGGCAGTGACCGGGGTGTAGGTGAGTTCCGTTGCGCCACTGATCGCCGAGCAACCCGAAGGCGCAGAGACCGACGTGTACTGATCCACAGCGACACCCGCCTTGGTGCAGCGATACAACTGCGGTCGGAAGTAGGCGCTGATGCTCGTCCAGGTGCCGCGCGTGCCCGTAAGCTCCACACCCACTGCGGCAAAACTACCGGTCACGACAGGCTTCACCGTTGCCGCTGGTGCATCGACCCAGAAGTCGGTGGTGGTTAGGGTGACGTTTGTCCAGGTTGCACTCAAAAAACCCCAGTTTGAAAGGTCGTCGCAGCCAGTAGCACGGAAGGCGAGGTTCACCGTCGTTCCCGCCCATGCGGTCACATCAACATCAATATGCCCCGCGCTATTGGCAACAGGTGTCAGGGCATTCTTCAGCAGCCCGAGCGCCGGTGATCCAAACCACGACTGACCTGACAGCGTCGATTCAACAATATCAACGCGAAACTGCCGATTGTTGTTAGCAGCCGAAGTGGACTCGCATGCCATGGTTCCGCCAACCTTTAGTCCGCCTCCTGGACCGAATCCTCCACCCATTGGGGTACCAGTGTTTACGGAGTAATCGAAGGAAATCGTTGAGCGCATACCTGCACTGAGTGTTACGGGCACAAACACAGCAACCGCTTGATACAGATCAGAGGTGGCGGCTCCCCATGCACCCGCAGCGATTTGACTGCCAGCGGTCTGCTTCACCACCGTAACACCCGTCCCATCAATCGTCGTGATAACCGGATCAGCAGCGCGCACCTGCGCAGGCGCGAACGCCATCGCACCAACGACGACGGTTGCTGCAAGTAGCAGCTTCAAGTGTTTTCCAGCCTTCATGGTTTCTCCTTCAGCAGAAGGCCCAAGCAGAACGCAGGGTTCAGAAGACTGAAGCCTGGCGGGCACTCCAATAGCGGCACGATAGGTGAGTTCCCACCCAGGCGCTAGGAGATCGCACGCTGGCAGCCTCTGCGCCCCTGCAATAGGTGCCGCCCTCAGAGGAGTACCCTTACCCCAACGCGGCGGCCTGCCGCAGGGGTTAAGGAGGGTTCATCGTGGGTGAGGTCAAGATTGGCGCGTTGGTATGGCCGCAGTTCACCGAGTGGAAGTCGGTCAAGTCGATGGGCGTGACCGCCGATCGCGTGGGCTTCGACACCCTCTGGACCTGGGACCACATGTACCCAATCATCGGCAACCCAAACGGCCCCATGTTCGAAGGCTGGTCAACACTCGTCTCTTGGGCCGAGAACACCTCAAGGATTCGTATCGGCCTGATGGTCGGTGCCAACACGTTCCGTGAGCCAACCATTACGGCGAAGCTCGCCACCACCCTCGACCACATCTCCAACGGCCGCGCCATCCTTGGCGTTGGTGCCGCCTGGTTCGAGGAGGAGCACGAGCACTTCGGCCTGAACTTTGGTGACGGCTTCCCAGAGCGACTCCGCTGGCTCGGCGAGGCCCTGCCGATCATGCGCGGCATGCTCGACGGCACCGAACCAACCGCCACCGGCCCTCGCTACAAGGCGAAGACTGTACGCAACCTTCCCGCCCCTATTCAAAAGCACCTGCCGATCCTGATCGGCGGCGGTGGCGAGCAGGTCACGCTGAAGCTCGTGGCCAAGTACGGCGACGCGAACAACGTGAGCGGCACCCCCGAGCAGGTCGCACACAAAGAAGAGGTGCTCCTCAAGCACTGCGAGGCAATTGGCCGCGATCCAAAGACCATCGACCGCACCGTGGGCATTGGCAACGTGGTCATTCGCAACGATGCCGCCGAGGCGCTGCGCATTCACACGGCGCAATTCGGCACCAACGGCATCAGCCCCGTCTGGGAGAACCAGCCGGTCGGCACCGTCGACCAGGTCGTGGAGCACCTCGCTCCGTACCTAAAGATCGGCTACCGCCACCTGATCGCCGGCTTCGCCACCCCACACGACGAGGAGTCGATGATCCGCTTCGCTGAAGAGGTGCTTCCAAAGCTCAAGCAGATCTAGGCGCGCTCCACGCCAGAGTGGCGTGGTACGTACGCAATACCTCGCGGAACGCACGATGCGGTCGTGCTGCAACGATATCGATGGCCTGCGCTGATTGCTGGTTCCGTATTCTCATTCGCCCTGATTCTTGTCTTCTCTGCTGAGCCCGAGTACACCCTGGCGGCAACGTCTCCTGATATCTCAGCCTCACCGACTGAGTCGCTGCAAGGATCCGGGCTCCGAGTCGAGGTTAGTGGTGCAGTTCGTATTCCTGGCGTCTACACACTCCCGTCCGGCTCCCGATTGATCGATGCCATTACTGCAGCAGGTGGCTGGGGGGAACGCATTGATCCGCTACGCATCGAGATCTGCCTCAACCTCGCTGCACCGTTGACGGACGGCTCTGCGATTCGCATCCCTTCACGGGATGACCGTTTCCTCTTGGGCGTACAGGGAATCCTCTGCGGGACGCTCTATGCGGCTCCAGGAGAGATCGCGGCAGTTGATGTGCCTGGGTCAACAGCGACAACGGCCACGGGTGGAAAGATTGACTTAAACACCGCGACTGCAGAGCAGCTCGACACACTGCCGGGCATTGGCCCTGTGACCGCCGCAAAGATTATCGCCGCGCGCAAGGAGGCACCATTTCTGATCGTTGATGATCTTCGCACGCGAGGGATCATCAGCGACCGCGTCTTGCAGCAGATCCGCCCGCTCGTTACACCGTGAGTGGACGGCGCCGAGGGGCGCCGCGACTTGGAGGTCGCGCTGGGTGGGCCGCCATGGCGGCAGTGGCGACCGCTCAACTATCGTTGTTGCCCATCCCCGCCTCGCTCCTGCGAGCCGGCACACCAATGCTCGCGCTTGCCTCACTCGCACTGCTAGCGCTCCTTGCACGAAACGCGCACCTCAGGCCGAACCATCTCGTCCGCGCGGCACTCCTAGGCGTTCTACTTATCAGCGCACGGATAGCGCTCCTCGGTCCCCCAATCCCTCCTGCAGATGGTGCTGCGGCCAACGTGACCAGTGGTGAGGTTCGTGGTCAGGTCGCCGCACTCCTTGCCCCGCTCCGGGGGGCACAGCGATTCATCATCGAAATCGATGGCCTTCGTATTCAGGTGGAGGCGCCACCAAATCCGAGTGTCCGCACTGGCGACACGATCCTGACTACGCTGGAGCAGCGCTCCGTAAGGGCCGATGCGCAAGAGCGCCTGCGCATTCGCGGTATTTCAGCCACAGCGCGCACACGAAGCGTAGCGATCGTCTCTCGCGGTAGTCCACTGGAGTCGATCCGAGCAGCCCTCGGTGACGCCATTGAGCGCGTGCTTCCTGCACCGGCGGGGGGCCTCGCCGCGGCAATCGTGATCGGCTTGCGAGAGCGGGTCGACGAACGTCTCGCGGCAGACTTTACGGCGACGGGGCTTGGGCACGTTGTTGCCCTCTCTGGCTGGAACGTTGCGATCACCATGGCAGTGGCTGATCGCTTCGCCAAGCGGTTCCCTGCCAAACGGCGTCGACCGCTACTCGTGTTTGTGGCGATCGCGTACGGTCTCTTCGCTGGCGCAAGTGCCAGCGTGATCCGCGCCAGCTTCATGGCTGCCGCCGCACTGATCGGCGCGGCATCTGGTCGACCTGGCTCCGGAGCGGTCGCGCTGTCACACGCCATTCTCGCCCTGATGTTGCTAGATCCTGCGATTGCAGCCGACCCCGGCTTCCGTCTTTCGGCACTTGCAACCGCTGGGCTGCTTGCCAAGAGTCAACGCTGGTCTGATCGTGCGACCGCGTTTGGTGAGAGGCTCCCCAAGCAACTCCGCGCAGGCTGGTCCTTTATTGGCGGTGATGTCGCGGTCAGTCTCGCCGCGCAGGCTGCGACGCTCGGGCTCGTCATCGCCCTCTTTGGCCGAGTCGCGGTTTGGTCAATTCCGCTGACGCTTTTGATCGCCCCGCTTATTGCCCCGGCCACCGCAGCCGCGATCGTCGCCACGATCGCCGGTGAGCTGGCGCGCATGCTGCCGCCACAACTAGCCATCTTGCCGAGCCTACTGGCCCTACCAGCGGCGGCACTCTTTAGTACTGCCGCGTGGATCGCCCAGGTCGGCGCACAGCTGCCGGCTGGCGGGATCGAAGTACCTCGTGGGGCAACACTCACTGTTGGACTAGCCCTCGGTGCAGTTGGCGCTTGGCTCCTTATGCGAGATGAGCCTCAAAGCACTCCAAGCCAAGCCGATGAGGAGGCGCCCTCTTCTAGTCCCATAACCGAGCGTCTGGCGTTTGGTGTCGCAGTCTTGATCGCGGTAAGCGCGCTCACCTCACTTGGTGGTGCGGCGCCTCGGGGATCCCTACGCATTACAACCCTCGACGTTGGGCAGGGCGACGCGATTCTGGTTGAGGTCTCTGGCCGGCGCATGTTGATTGACGGCGGACCTGATCCCGCACGCTTAAGCACCGAGTTAGATCGAGTCATTCCCGCGTGGGATCGTCGCATCGATCTACTCGTTGCCAGCCACCCCCATGAAGACCACCTGGCTGGGCTCCCAAAACTACTTGACCGATATCGCATCGCCTCAGTCGTTGGATCCGAGGACCGTGGTGGGGGTCCAGCGGCATCAAGTTGGAGGGAAATCTTGGCGAGTAGCCGCATCTCCTATCGCCAGGTCTTTACCGGTGACAGATTCCAACTTGGAGCTGCTCGATTGAGTGTTTTATGGCCGGATCAGACGTACCTGTCATTGCCACCTGGGAACGATGGCCGAGCGCTCAATGACCGATCAATCGTCTTGCGGCTAGATGTACCAGGATTTAGTGCGCTGTTTACTGGAGACATTGAGAGCGATATTGACGCGCGCATCATCCGCAACATCAGCGCCCCGGTTGATCTTCTCAAGACGCCACACCACGGCAGTAAGGGGTCTTCAAGTAGGGCGCTGCTAAACGTGCTTGATCCGCGGGTGTCGGTTGTCTCAGTTGGGGTGAAAAACACGTATGGCCATCCCGCCTCAGAAACCCTTCAACGCCTCGGGGAGCGGGGGGCCGCAGTTGAGCGAACCGACCTCAACAGCACCGTAACCATCACGGTGCCGTTGCAGCAGCCAGATCAGATCAAGATTCGGAGCGGTATCGGTGAGCGCCTTGCCCCCGCGCGCTCCGCGGTTGGTCGTCGCGCTCCAAGTGCACCTGCTTCTGATGCAGTTTGGCCAATCCGTCTGGCATCGGTCGGCGTGGCGAACGAAGTCTCAGGCTGCCCTATTCCACGCGCTAGGATCCGCCCATGGGAACAGCGCCGATCCTCCTAGCCTGGGGCGACGACCTCCTCCTCATCGAAGAGGCGGTGGCGGCGCTGGGCGCCCGCATGGCTGCCGAGGACGCCATGGGGGGTGGGCTCCCCGAGAAGGTGCGCCTCAAGGCCGAAGGGCGCGGCTCTGGCGATGGCGCCGAGGTGCTCGGCGAGCTGCGTCGCCGGCTCGGGACGGGCGGCCTCTTCGGGGGTGGGTCCCTCATGGTCGTGGCTGGTGCCGGGCGCCTCGGGCGCACCAAGGATCTGCGCGCCAACCTCACAGACACCCTCGCCAACATGGCGCCAGGGAACGGCGTCGTCTTGGTTGATCAACGCGCGCGTCGACCGAACCTTAAGGGGATGCGTCCCGATGGACCAGGTGAACTTGGCCTGTTGGTTCAAGATCGCGGAGGCAGCATCGTCCAATGCATCTCCCCTGGTCCTGGCGAGTTGGCATCGTGGTTGCTGGCGCGCGCGAAGAGCGCTGGGCGCGAGATTGCTGGCGATGCGGCGAAGTCGATCGCCGAACGACTTGGTGCCGAGGTGCGTGAACCTGATCTTGATCGCAGCGGTATTCGCATGACGGCGGTTGTAGAACTCGAGAAGCTGATGCTCGCGATTCCTACCGGGCCGATCTCCCTGCGCGCCGTTGATGCACTCGTTGCCGATCGAGGTGTTGGATCGCTGTTTGCCTTTGCTGACGCGATCGTTACGCGCAGTGGCACGTTGGTCTCAAAGCACCTCCTTCGCGCGGTCAGCGAGCCAGGTCCGATGGTGGTCGCAACACTGCACCGCAAGATGCGCGACCTTGCGCAGATTCACGGTGCGACGGTTGTTGAGGGTGCATCCGTGGCGACGGCGGCGCGCACGATCGGTATGCATGAGTTCCCCGCTGGCAAGCTCGCCGAGGCGGCGCGCAAGTGGAGCAGCGCAGAGATTGCCGACGCCATCAATGGGTTAGTTGAGTTGGATGCAATCAGTAAGGGTGATGGCGAGCGAGCCTGGGGCCCGGCGCTGACTCGCTGGAGCGCTGCGCGCATTCGCTAACGCAGCGCTCCGAGCGCGTCGTGTATCAGCCTTCGCGCTTCTCGGGCACTCCCTGCAGCAGGTACCAGCCCACGAGCATCGTTGCGAGCAGGGTCAGTAAGCCGACCGTGTACGCGCCGTTGCCGAGCACTGGGAAGAGGAAGTAGATCGTAGCGCCATAGAGCAAGCCACCGATCACCTGTGAGCCCTTGCCGACCAGGCCGTAGAGGCCATAGAACTCACCGAGCTGCTTCGGTGGGGAGAGTCGATACATGAGGATTCGGTCGGCGCCCGAGAGGCCGCCGAAGCCGAAGCCAAGGATCACCCCTGCCACGATGAACGGAATCGGCGACACGAACAGCGCGCCGATCACGAGCGCAATCGCCCAGAGGGCGAGGACGCGGTTCAACGTTGCCTTCGGTCCCTGGCTATCGGTGAGGCGCCCCCACACAAGGCCGCCGACCACAGCGGTTGTCGCAAGGGCAACGAGCACATAGTTCGCTTCACCCTGCGTAAAGCCAACCGCCTGCACTGCGAAGATCGCCATGATCGAGATCACGGTGTTCTGTGCATCGGTATAGAAGAAACGCGCCGTGAGGAAGCGCTTCAGTCCTGGGTACTTCTTTAGCTCGCGAATGGTTCCAAGGGTTGCCAGCAATGTATTTCCGCCAGTGGCCTTCCCTGCTGGCTCTGGAACTTCCTTGATGAAGATAAAGGTCGGCAACGCCAGGATGCCGAAGAGGAGCGGAGCGATCACAAACACCTGGTTAACGGATAGGCCGCCAAAGAGGATGATCACACCGATCAGGACCGTGCCAAGGTAGCCAAGTCCGTTACCGAGACCCGATACCCAACCGCGGTTCGCTGGCGTACTGACGATCCGGATCGTTGCGTCGTAATACACCAGCGCAGACTGGTACCCAAAGTTTGCGACGATGAAGAGGAGCACGCCAACGCCGACTGGAACCGATGGAATGAAGATGGCGGGAACGATTGCTAGAACCGTGAAGAAGAGTAGGTACGGAAGTCTGCGCCCGGCGCGATCTGAGATTGCACCGATCGCTGGCGAGATGAGCGCATTGACGCCCACAGAGAGCGCGATCGAGATCTGCAGCCACAGGTTTCCCTGCGATTCGCCGAGTCCTTGCTCGCTGGTCAAATAGAGACCGATCGCATACGAGAAGATTCCGTACGACCAGATGGTGTTGGCCAAGTCGTAGAGGGTCCACGAAGCGATCCAGGTCGCCGGGACGGTGATCTTGACGCCGCCTGCGGCGTTCCGTGTAGCCATGTTCTTCCTCCCCCTATGCCGGTAGCGCGGCGCGGGCACGCCGTCGCTTCGGTCAACACACAGGATGAGGGTTCGGGGGGCGTAGCGCCGCTCTGGGTGCGCTTGGCGCGCCGTGATGCAGCGCGGCTGGGGGCTACGATGCGAGCATGCCACCCGCACGAAAACGGCCAGTTTCCGCACGAATCAGCCCCGCGCAGGCCTGGGTGAAACAGCTCAAGCGGCGTCGCCCTGGACTCGTTGAGGATGCCCTTTCGGGCCTGGCCACCCTTTACGGCACGCCTGCCTGGAAGCCGCGCATGGACCCGATCAGCGAGCTCGTCACCACGATCCTGAGCCAGAACACCAGCGACACGAATGCTGAACGGGCCTTTATCGCCCTCCGCGAACGCTACCCAGATTGGGCTGCAGTTGAAGCTGCTCCGGTGCGCTCTCTTGCCGCCGTGATCAAGAGTGGTGGGCTCGCCGCGCAGAAGGCACCACGCATCAAGGCGGCGCTTCGTGCCACACGCGAGCAGAGCGGCTCGTATGACCTGGGGTTCCTCACCAAGATGGAGCCGATCGAGGCGCGCAACTGGCTGACTGCTATTCCAGGGATCGGCCCAAAAACCGCATCAATCGTGATGCTCTTCTGTTTCGGCGTGCCACTGATGCCGGTCGATACGCATGTAGAGCGCGTCTCAAAGCGTCTCGGTTTACTGCCACCAAAGGCGAGCCTACCGTTCGCTCACGACGCTTGGCTTGATCTGGTGGAGCCCTCGCGTATGTACGAAGCGCACGTGGCGCTCATTCGTCACGGTCGCGGGCACTGCGATGCGCTGCGACCAGATTGCGAGCGCTGCCCGATTCGTGCGCGTTGTCGCTACGTAGATAAGCGCGCGCCATAGCGCGTTGCACAATCTAGCGCGCGTCGCTGCGGTGTGCGCTCGC
>JACCDY010388164.1_pt1 | contig 10065 bp, 9 predicted proteins | sample 7446391 | NCBI WGS metagenome assembly JACCDY01 (sample SAMN15323451, study PRJNA562643) | freshwater metagenome | isolation source: river surface water | place: USA:Blue River Watershed | collected 2017-08-18
CTTTTTCTGTCATGGCGAAGACGCCAATTTCGTTCACTGCGCCAAAGCGGTTTTTGATGGCGCGCACGAGTCGGTATGTCGAATGCGTGTCGCCTTCAAAGTACAACACCGTGTCCACCATGTGCTCAAGCACGCGCGGGCCAGCCAATGCCCCCTCTTTGGTGACATGACCCACCAACACCACCGCCGTGCCCGAAGACTTGGCCATGCGGGTGAGGTGAGACGCACATTCGCGCACTTGTGCCACAGAGCCTGGCGCACTGGTGAGCTGATCGGAGTACACGGTTTGGATGGAGTCCATCACCACCACCGCAGGCTGCAGTTTGTCGACAGTGGCCAGTATTTTTTCGAGCTGCGTTTCGGCCAGCACTTGCACTTGGCTGTGGTCTAGCCCCAAGCGGCGTGAGCGCAAAGCCACTTGAGAGGCAGACTCTTCGCCCGTCACATACAAAGTGCTCATGCCGCTGCGTTGCAAGCCGTCCATGGCTTGCAAAATCAAAGTGGATTTGCCAATGCCGGGGTCGCCGCCAATCAACACCACACCGCCTTCGACCATGCCACCGCCCAGCACACGGTCGAGTTCTTCTTGGCCTGTGGGGGTGCGCGCAACATCTTGCGCTTCGATGTCTGAGAGCAAGGCCACTTCAGAAGCGGGGGCCAAAGCGGCCATGCCTGCGTAGCGGTTTTTGGCGGGGCCGCCGCTGTCGACTGCGGTTTCAATCAGCGTGTTCCACGCGTTGCAGCTCGGGCATTTGCCCAGCCACTTGGCGGTGATGCCACCGCAATCAGTGCAGGTGTATTGGGTTTTTTCTTTGGCCATGTATCAATATTACTGTATAAATAACCAGCACAGAAACTTTCTGTGCTTACGCACTAGGCTCAATAACCAAAAATGAGACTTTTACTCATAAATTAATATGTATTTTGTATTTATTTAAAAAAATTTGTATTTTATTATTAGATAATTAATGTGCTCATTCAAAATGCAATGACGTGTGAAGTCACCCTCTTAACTTCGAGGTCAAAAGCTATGACACGAATCTTTCTCTTACTGATTCTTGCAACATTTGCGTCATCGACTTGGCGTTTCGCGCACGCGCAAAGTGAGACACTTAAGCTCGAAACATGGCGAGTCGACGACGACGAACGCTGGAACAAGCAAGTTCTTCCTGCCTTTAATCGAGCCCAGCCATCAATCCAAGTCTTAACGTTGCCGACGCCGCCCGTTGAATACGATGCAAGCTTGTTAGATAAATTTGGCAGAAATACCGCAGGCGATCTCATCATGTGCCGCCCCTTTGACAGATCCTTAGATCTCTACGACAAAAAATATCTCCAAGATATCACCGCCATGACCGAGCTACGACGCTTTCGTAGTCACAACAAAATTGCTTGGACCACCTACTACGCCAACCGCGTATTTTGCATGCCGGTAGCAGCAGTTATGACTGGTTTCTTCTACAACACCGAAATTTTCAAAGAACTCAATCTTCGCCCTCCGCAAACAGAAGAAGAACTTTTTCAGGCGCTTCAAAAAATTAAAGAGTCAGGCAAATACACACCACTAGCGTTTGGCACCAGCGATACCTGGCAATCAGCTCAAGTGTTGTTTTCCGGAATTGGGCCTAATTACTGGAACGGCGAGCAGGGCCGCCTTAGTTTAATTACTGGTCGAGCAAAATTCACTGATCCAGAATACATTGAAACATGGCGTGTACTGGCAAAGCTAGCCGATTACTTACCAAACAACCACGCAGAAATCGGTGAAAACGGGGCTAGAAAATTATTTCTGAGTGGAAAGGCAGCTATTTATCCTGCCGGCTCATGGGAAATACCTTTTTTATCTGAACACAAGAATGCAAAACACTTTGGTGTTTTTGCCCCCCCTCCCAAACAAACTAAACACAGCTGCTATGTACTCAATCACTTTGACATGGGTATTGGCATCAACTCAAGCAGCCTTCATACCAAGTCATCAAGTGCATTTTTATCGTGGCTTAGCACCCCCGAATTTTCCGAGGTACTAGCCAACAGCTTAAATGGATTTTTTCCATTATCTAACCACTTGGTTGAAGTAGCCAATCCACTGGCAAAGGAGATGGCCACGTGGCGCCAACAGTGCGATACCACCATTCGTATCAATAGCCAGTTTCTTAACCAAGCATGGCCAGCTTTAGAGCAAGAGCTATGGGAGGTCACTGCACGTGTCATGCGTAAAGAAATTTCACCTGAAGAAGCAGCCAAGCACATCGCCAACGGAGTCGAAAAATGGTTCAAACCAATTTAAATGCTAACGAGCGAAACAATGGACAACCTTGGCATGTGCTTTGGACCTTAAGTGCGGCTTTGATGTTAAGTTTGCCAGCACTGGCCGCGTCTCTACCGTGGCATCTGGAAGCAGACAGCCCAGACTCAGCCCCTGCAGCAATACACAGCGCAACGATTGCGCCAGGGGCGGCGACTATTACAGTAGCCGTAATAGATAGTGGTGTCATTGCTGAACACCCAGCATTAAAGGGCACACTGCTACCGGGCTACGACATGGTGGCCGCACAGCGCAATCTTCGTGGCGAACGCTCTACAAATTTTGAGCCAGATCCGAGAGACGCCACATGCGGACAAAAAGTTGTCTCATCTTCATTTCGCACGCACGGAACAGAGGTTGCTAGTCTCATTGCTGGCAACGGCTATGAAAACGCATGGGGCATTAACTCCAAAGCAAAGATATTACCCGTAAGAATTTTCGGAACATGCGGCATGTCTCTTGACGACATGATTGACGCCATCAGGTGGTCTGTAGGCTTACCCGTTGCAGGCGCACCGAGCAATGCGTATCCAGCCAAAGTCATCAACATCAGCATTGCAGGCGGCGCTTTGCAATGCCGCCCAGAACTACAAAAAGCAGTTGATGCCGCTATGAAAACTGGCGCATTTGTCGTGGCAGCAGCAGGCAATAATTTTCAGCGCCCATTGTCTGAGCCTGCAAACTGTGAGGGTGTTATTTCGGTAGGCGCTCTCTCCGCAGAGAACAAAATCGAAAATTACTCAGCACTAGATCCGCGCATAAGCGTTTACACAACTGGTGGTGGGCCAAACCTACCTATTACCCAGTCTTGGGCCAAAAACAAGCTACGTGTCGCATCCTCTGAAGTAAGTACTTTTGGTGAAGAGCGACTCATCGTGGCAGACAAAGGTGTCGGGACAAGCTTCGCCGCGCCTTTAGTCTCTGGATTTTTATCACTATGGCTTTCGCATCGCCCCACCGCAGCCCCACAAGACTGGGATGCGTATCTTGACTCTTTTGTCCGACAGGTGCCTAGATTGGAGAAATGCGCCACCTGCAACCCTCGAGGCCTAGTGGCATCAGAAATCATCATGAGGCATACAAAATGAAAACTCTGATCATCTCAATTCTTAAAATCCAATTATTTTTATCAATGCTATTGGTGACGAGTTCAATGTCATGGGCGAATTCAATCATCTGGTCATGCTCTCGATCTGAACCCAAGCAAACGGTCTTTGAAGGCATCAAAGCATTTCACCTCGAAAACCTGTCTATTAAAGACGACTACACAACATCCATCACGTTGCTCGATTTGTATGCCGTTTACAACGGCGAATCTATTCAAATGGGCAAGTTAAAGCTTTCCGCCTGTAGCTTACCCCCGCATGATCCACTGCAAGCCAATGCAGCTGAAATGTTGGGTTACAACTCGAAAGATTTGCTCAAGGCCTCTGGGAAAAAATCATCGGCATTGATTTTGATTCCTTCGATCCATGAGATGCAAAAGTGCCTACATGAAAATCATCCAGCCGTCGGATTTTTTCCCAATGTTGTAGAAACCGAGCATGTTGGCCCGTGCTTCTAAGCGCAGCCTGCTCAGAAAATATTGGAGAACACAATGAACCTTGCTCGACTCAAACTCAGCACAACCTTGCTGTCTTTACTTTGGATGCTGGGCCTCGGTACGGGAATGGCTCACGCAACAGACAAAGTGCAAAAGCTGGTGTATTGTTCGGAAGGTAGCCCCGATTATTTTGCACCCAGCTTAAGCAGAACTGCTACGTCTTCCAACATCAACAATACTATCTATGAAACATTGGTTACGCATGTGCGTGGAGAAACAAAATTAGCTCCTGGACTGGCTGAATACTGGCAAATTGCCGAAGACCTTACTCAATACACATTCTTTCTGCGTCGTGGTGTTAAGTGGCACAGCAATTCATTTTTTAAACCTAAACGTCACTTCAATGCTGATGATGTGATTTTTATGTTGGAGAGACAATGGAAACATGATCATCCTTTTCATAATGTGAGCGATTCGAGTCACCATTACTTCAAGTCAGCAGGCTTGGACAAACTGATTCAAAGCATAAATAAAGTAGACAACTACACAGTCACCATCACCCTCAAAGAGCCTAGCGCATCTTTCTTATCTATTTTGACGCAGCATTTTTCTGCGATTCAAAATAAAGATTACGCCACTGCCATGCTCAAACAAGGCAAGCCTGAAATCATTGACCAACACCCGATCGGCACTGGCCCATTTTCATTCGTGCGATATGACACACATGAACGCGTGAGTCTTAAAACATTCATCGAATATTGGCGAGGTCGGGCAAAAATTGATACGTTGGAATTTTTGATTGCTCCGAATGCGTCCGATAGATGGCAAATGCTCCAAAACGGACAGTGCCATGTAATGCCTTATCCCAACACCAATGATTTAAATGCCATGCGAGAGCATCCAGACGTTGTTGTTTTAGAGCAAGCAGGCTTGAATGTCGGCTACCTTGCCTACAACACAAGCAAAGCCCCATTCACCGATGTACGTGTGCGCAAAGCGCTCAATATGGCGATTAACCAACAAGCCATTTTGGATCGGGTTTATCAAGGCACTGCTGTTAGTGGCGTGAACCTAATTCCACCCACTATGTGGTCTTATCACAAGGGCGTCAGACGCGATGTGTATGACCCCATCGCGGCAAAAGAGTTGCTAAAGGAAGCTGGATTTCAAGATGGATTTTCAACCGATCTCTGGGTTATGCCAGTTGAACGGGCCTATAACCCTAACCCCAAGCTGATGGGAGAAATGATCCAGAGCGATTTGGCCGCAGTTGGCGTTCGCGCTGAAATTAAAACTTATGAATGGGGTGAGTATTACCAGCGAATGACCTTGGGCGAACACTCAATGGGTCTGCTTGGATGGACGGGCAATCACAGTGATCCAGATTACTTTTTTTATAATCTTCTGTCGTGTCAAGCAGCAAGTTATGGTGGTTCTAACGTAGCCAAGTTTTGTGATCCTGTTTATGACGAACTGGTTCATCACGCAAGGAAAATAGCTAACCCTTTAAAGCGCATTCCACTTTACGAGCAAGCGCAAGTGATCTTCAAAGAACAAGCACCGTGGTTCACGATCGCTTATGCCAAACAAGTTTTGGTTGCACGAAAAGAAGTTCAAAATTTACGACTCGACCCCTTTGGACGGACTTTATTGTATGGCGTGGAGCTCAGGCTACCGAAGTAAAACTCACGCGCCCCGACACCGCACACATTAGCTCATAACCCACAGTCCTCGCCGCTTGTGCTACTTCATCAATTGGCAGCACAACGCTGCATTCAGATTGACCCCACAAGGTTACCTCGCTACCAAATCCCGACTGTGGACAAGTGCTTAGGTCTACTACAAGCATATCCATACTGACTCGACCCAGTGTGCGGGTACGAACACCGTCTACCAACACAGGCGTGCCTGTGGAGCAATGGCGCGGATAACCATCAGCGTAACCGCAGGCCGCAATACCGATGCGCATCGGCGCATCGGCCGTGAATAATGAGCCGTACCCGACAGTGTCACCTGCTTCAATCTCTTGTATGCCGATGATGCGACTGCGCAAACTCATGGTGGGCTGCAAATCCCATTGCGCAATGTTGTGTTCGGGGAAATCGGGCGCACTGCCGTACAGCGCAATGCCGGGGCGCACCCAATCGGCCGCCACGGCCACATCGCTGGCATGGCGCAACAAACCTGCGCTGTTGCAGGTGGTGCGCTCACCGGGCAAGTCTTCGGTGGTTTTGACAAACGTCGCCATTTGCTGGGCAATGCCTTTGGGGCCGTCGGCATCACTGAAGTGAGTGACCAATGAAATTTCATCCACTTGCGGCAGCTGGTTCAAGCGCGTCCAAGCCGAACGAAAGCGCGTGGGCGTGAAGCCCAAGCGGTTCATACCGCTGTTCATTTTGAGAAATATGCGGTGAGGCACTTGGGTCTTGTGCGCACTCAGCATGTCCACCTGCTCATCGCAATGCACGGTGTGCCACAAGTCGAGACGCGAACAGAGCTCAAGATCGCGCATCTCAAACACGCCCTCTAGCAACAGCACAGGTCCACGCCAACCTAGGCTGCGTATACGCTGAGCCTCATCAAGATCAAGCAAGGCAAAACCATCGGCCCCGCGCAGGCCTTCAAACACGCGCTCAATGCCGTGGCCATAAGCATTGGCTTTGACCACGGCCCACACGCGGGCGTCGGGTGCAGCGGTGCGCATGCGGGCTAAGTTATGACGCAGTGCGTCGGTGTGAACAAAGGCTTGTATCGGGCGGGGCATAGGCAATATTGTGGCACCCGCGTGATATAACCTTGGGTAGTTAAAAAGAAAGAAGAATCAACAGGCGCGCAGCCCTCTGCGCGCCTGCCAGACCATCCATGAAACGCGGTTTTTACACCATCATGTCGGCGCAGTTTTTCAGCTCGCTGGCCGACAACGCACTGTTCGTCACGGCCGTTGAACTACTGAAATCAGACGGCGCTCCCGAGTGGCAACGTGCTGCACTGGTGCCCATGTTTGCCTTGTTCTATGTGGTGCTCGCGCCGTTTGTCGGCGCGTTTGCCGATTCTCGGCCCAAGGGCGAGGTGATGCTCATGAGCAACACCATCAAAGTCGTGGGTTGTTTGATGATGTTGTTTGGCGTGCATCCCCTTCTCGCGTATGCAGTGGTCGGCTTAGGCGCCGCGGCTTATTCGCCTGCGAAATACGGCATCTTGACCGAGCTACTCCCCGCATCGCAGTTGGTCAAGGCCAATGGCTGGATTGAAGGCTTGACGATTGCCTCCATCATCTTGGGTGTTTTGTTGGGTGGCCAACTGGTGGGCCCCAACTTGTCGGCTTGGTTGTTGTCATTTGATTTGCCATTGATCAACACGGGCATCGATACCTCGGCCGAAGCTGCTATTTGTTTGCTGATTCCTTTGTACGGACTCGCCGCTTGGTTTAACAAGCGCATTCCTTTAACGGGTGCTGCGTATATCCCGATGCGCCTCGACCCCGAAAAGAGCATGGTGCGTAATCTGCTCGCACTGGTGCCCGACTTCTGGGAGTGCAACAAGCGTTTATGGAACGACAAGCTCGGCCAAATCTCGCTGGCCACCACCACCTTGTTCTGGGGCGTGAGCGGCAACCTGCGCTACATCGTGCTGGCTTGGAGCGCCGCTGCTTTGGGCTACACCACCACGCAAGCATCTAGCTTGGTGGGCGTGGTGGCCATTGGTACCGCTGTGGGTGCGGTGGTGGCTTCCTTGAAGATGAAACTTGATCACGCCACACGCCTGATGCCGCTGGGCATTGCCATGGGTTGCTTTGTGGTGGCAATGAACTTCATTGACAACCTTTGGTTGGCCGTGCCCTTTCTCATCATCTTGGGTGGCTTAGGCGGCTTCTTGGTTGTCCCTATGAACGCGCTGTTGCAACACCGTGGTCACAACCTCATGGGGGCTGGCCGCTCGATTGCGGTGCAAAACCTGAACGAGCAGTTGTGCATTTTGGGCCTCGGCTTTTTGTACACCTTCAGCACGGGCATGGGCCTGAGCGCCTTTGGTGCCATCACCGCTTTTGGTGCTTTGGTGGGCTACGTGATGTGGCTCATCAAACTGTGGCATGAGCACAACCACTTGCACCACCGCGAAGAGCTGGCGCGTTTGATGCACATCGCACGCAACGACGACCTGCACGGCTAAGCCGTGCACACACGGCACATGACGCGACCTGCGCTGGCCGTGTTGGCCTTGGCCCTGAACGCTTTGGTGTGGGGCTTGTCATGGTGGCCGCTGCGCCAACTCGACACCCATGGCCTCCACCCCTTGTGGACCACCGCCTGTGTATTTGCACTTGCCATCGCGGTACTCATACTCATCACGCCCTCGGGCTGGCGACACTTCAAACAACACCCGCAACTGTGGTGGCTCATGGCGGCCTCAGGCCTGACGAATGTCGGCTTCAACTGGGCGGTCACCACGGGCGATGTGGTGCGCGTGGTGTTGCTGTTTTATCTCATGCCCACTTGGTCTTTGCTGCTGGCTTGGTGGCTGCTGGGCGAGCGCCCCACACGCGGTGCGTTGATGCGTTTGTCGCTGGCTCTTGTGGGCGTGTTGCTGGTGCTCAAAACGCCTGACTCACCTTGGCCTTTGCCGCAAGATTTGTCAGATGTGTTGGCGCTGCTTGCGGGCTTTAGTTTTGCACTGACCAACATTTGGCTGCTGCGTTTACAGCACACACCTGAGTCGTCACGCATGCTGGCCATGTTTGGTGGCGGGGCACTGATGGCTTTGGCGTGTGCAGGACTAGCCACTTTGACTGGCGTGATCCCTGCAGTATTTGCTGCGCCGCTCAATGGCTTGGACGTGTCGACGATTGCCGCATGGCTGATGGATGAGTCTGTGATGCAAGCCTTCACAACTTGGGCACCTTATGTTCTGGGCCTGAGCGCTGCCTTCTTGGTGTCGAACTTCACCTTGCAATACGGCGCAGCACGTTTGAGCGCACACACCACCGCGATGGTGATGATGTCGGAGGTGGTGTTTGCCAGCGTGTCCTCAGTGGCACTAGGGGCATCGGCGCTGACATGGCGCGTGGGCCTAGGTGGCGGCATGATTGTGCTTGCGGCGCTCTTGGCTTCACAAGCACACGCCGAACCTCACCACGATTGATTTTTATCCGCGTCACACCATCGCACACGAGCCAGCGCTCTTTGCCAACCTGCTTTGAAAGGCCAACCCCATGACTGCACTCGCCGACTTCACCGCCACCCAGATTGACGGCACGCCAGTGTCATTTGCTGATCTGCAAGGCAAGGTGCTGCTCATCGTGAACACCGCCAGTGCTTGCGGATTCACGCCGCAATTTGAAGGACTAGAAGCGCTACACAAAACTTATGGCGACAAAGGTTTGGCCGTGATTGGTTTTCCATGCAACCAGTTTGGCGCGCAAGACTCGGGCACCAACGCCGAGATTGGCGCGTTTTGCCAACGCAACTATGGCGTGAGCTTTGCGATGATGGAAAAGGTGGACGTGAATGGCGACGCTGCACACCCACTATTCAAGTGGCTCAAAGCGGAAGCTCCGGGCCTCTTGGGCAGCGAGGCCATCAAATGGAACTTCACCAAGTTCTTGGTAGGCAAAGACGGGCGCGTGCTCAAGCGCTATGCGTCGATGGATGCGCCAGCCAAGCTGGCAGGTGATATCGAAGCAGCCCTAGCTGCGTGATCAATTCAACGCTTCGTCCAGCACTTCCACCCAATGCTTCACCGGCACATCGGTGCCGCTTTGCAAATGGGTGATGCAACCCACGTTGGCACTCAAGATGGCCGTAGGTTTCAGCGCATCTAAGTGACCCAACTTGCGGTCACGCAAGGTGGTGCTGATGTCTGGATTGAGCACGCTGTAGGTGCCCGCAGAGCCGCAGCACAAATGCGATTCAGTATTGGCCACTTGAATGGCAAAGCCCAGCTCGGCCAAATGTGTCTCCACGCCACCTTTGAGTTTTTGGCCGTGCTGCAAAGTGCACGGTGGGTGAAAAGCTTGCATGCCTGCATTGGCCAACACATGCGCTTTGAGTTTTGGCTTGAGCACAGGCACCAACTCGGGCAGTAGCTCGCTCAAGTCTTGCGTGAGTTCGCTGATGCGCTTGGCTTTGGCTGCATAGGCAGCATCGTCTTTCAACACATGGCCATGTGTTGAAAGACGATGCTGCCTATGCAGCCAAAGCCAAGCGCATCAGCGAACTCA
>JACCDY010726104.1_pt1 | contig 10060 bp, 6 predicted proteins | sample 7446391 | NCBI WGS metagenome assembly JACCDY01 (sample SAMN15323451, study PRJNA562643) | freshwater metagenome | isolation source: river surface water | place: USA:Blue River Watershed | collected 2017-08-18
GCCGAGCACCGCATCGAGGGCGTGATCCACTTTGCCGGCCTCAAGGCGGTGGGCGAGTCGGTGAGCCAGCCCCTGCGCTACTTTGACAACAACGTCGGCGGCACCCTGGCGCTGCTGCAGGCCATGGACCGGGCCGGTGTGCGGCGCCTGGTGTTCAGTTCCTCGGCCACCGTCTATGGCGATCCCGAGCGCGTGCCCATCACCGAATCGAGCCGGCTGCAGGTCACCAACCCCTATGGCCGCACCAAACTGATGTGCGAAGACATGCTGCGCGACCTGCAACTGGCCGATCCGCGCTGGCAAGTGGCCATCCTGCGTTACTTCAACCCGGTGGGGGCGCACGAGAGTGGCCTGATCGGCGAACACCCGAGCGGCATTCCCAACAACCTGATGCCCTTCATCACCCAGGTGGCCGTGGGCCAGCGCGAGTTCCTGAGCATCTTCGGCAACGACTACCCCACCCCCGACGGCACGGGCGTGCGCGACTACATCCATGTGGTCGATCTGGCCCAGGGCCATCTGGCCGCGCTGCGCCACCTGCAGAGAGGCCAGCCGGGCATCACCGTCAACCTGGGCACAGGCCGCGGGGTGAGCGTCAAAGAAATGGCCGACACTTTCGCGCGGGTCAACGGTGTGCCGATTCCCTGCCGCTTTGCCCCCCGCCGAGCGGGGGATGTGGCGAGCCTGTGTGCCGACACCCGACTGGCCGCGCAGACGCTGGGCTGGACGGCCCGGCTGGATCTGGAGCGCATGTGCCGCGACGCCTGGCGCTGGCAATCGGCCAATCCCGAGGGTTATCGGTGAGCGATCCGCGCCTGCATGTCCTGCTGGTCATCACCAAGGGCGAGATCGGCGGCGCCCAAACCCATGTGATCGAGCTCTGCCGCGCCTTGCGCGGTCAGGGCCGCTTCTCGGCCGCCATTGGCGGAGAGGAAGGCACCTTCCTGGCGCAGGCCCTGCAAGAGTTGGGAGTCCAGACCACCGCCCTGCCTGCGCTGCGCAATTCGCTCAATCCGCTGCGCCTGCTGGCCTCGGTGCGCAGCCTGCTGGCCCACCTGCGCGCCGAGCCGGTGGACCTGATCCATGTGCACAGCGCCGTGGCCGGCGTGGTGGCGCGCCTGGCCGGCAAGCTCAGCCAGACCCCGGTGGTCTACACGGTGCACGGTTTCGGCTTCAAGCCGCAGGCGCCCGCGCTGGTGCGGCTCAACGCCTGGTTGGCCGAGGCCGTGCTGGCTGCCTGGACCACGCGCATGGTCTGCGTCTCCGACCACGAAAAGGCCCTGGCCGCGCGCCTGCCCATGGACCCGGCGCGCGCCAGCGTGATCCCCAACGCCATCGCCGATGTGGTGTGGCACAGCGAGCAGCGTGGCGAGAAGCCCAGCATCGCCATGGTGGCACGCATGGCCCCGCCCAAACGGCATGACCTGCTGCTGCAGGCCCTGGCCCTGCTGGCCACCCAGGACCTGCGCCCCGCCGTGCGGCTGCTGGGCGAAGGTCCGCAACGCGCCGCCCACCAGCAGCTGGCCAGCGAACTCGACCTGCCGCACGTGCAGTTCAGCGGCGATGTGCACAACGTGGCCGAACAACTGGCCCAGCACCAGATCTTTGTGCTGCTGTCTGACCACGAGGGCCTGCCGATTTCCCTGATCGAAGCCATGCGCGCGGGCATGGCGATCGTGGCCAGCCGGCTGCCTGGCGTGGAGGAACTGCTGGTCGATGGCGAGAGCGCCCTGCTGGTGGCCAACGAGCCCCTGGCCGTGCAGCAGGCCCTGCAGCGCCTGCTGACGGACGCGGCGCTGCGCCAGCGGCTGGCCCGTGCCGCGCGGCTGCGCTACGAGGCCCGGCATCGGCCCGACGCCATGGCCGCCCAGGTCTTGCAGGTCTACGAAGAAGCCCCCTTGCTACCGGTGGCGACCTGGCCGATGACCTTGCCGCGGCGGCACCAGGCGGCGCTGGCCTCGGAACGGGCCCGCCACCAGCACAGCCAGCTGCTGTGGGCGCTGCTGGGCACCTCCTGCCTGGCACTGGCCTGGGCGCTGTGGCTGTGGTGGCGCGAGCTGGGCTGGGTCACGGTGGATTTCAGCCGCACCGTGCTGGCCTGCCTGCTGCCCTATGCGGTGGCGGCCCACCTGCTCTACCGCGGCGCGCACCTGCCCGCGGCCGAGCGCAGCGGGCTGCTGCTGGTGACCACGGCGGCCCCGTTTGTGCTCACGCCACTGGGCTTTGCCCTGCTGCAAGTGCCCTATTCGCGCAGCGCCTTGCTGCTTTGCTATGCGCTGACCACCTTCTGGTTCTGGCTGGGTTACCTCTGGCTGATCGCGCCGCGGGCCTTGCGCCTGCTGTACTGGCACGATGGGCAGGCGCGGCAGTTGCAGGCCCTGCTGGCGCAGCTGGGGCCCGAGGCCCAGGCCGCCGCCCGCCAGCGCCTGCGGCTGGTGGGCTGGCCAGCGCACTGGCAGGCGCAGCCGACGCTGTGCCCACCGGCACTGGCGGTGCAAGGCGCGCTGAGCGACGCCCCGCACGACACACCGGCACCCGCAACGGACACGACGCTGAACCGGCGGGCCATCCTCACCACGCTCAAGCTCCACCATGTGCGGCTCTACAGTGCCGAAGCCGTGGCCGAGGCGCTGTCGGGCCGCGTGCCCGAGAGTGTGCTCGGCAGCGAACTGTGGCAGCCCGATGGCAACCCGGCCTACGACCTGCTCAAGCGGGTGCTCGATGTGATGGCGGTGCTGATCACGCTGCCGCTGAGCCTGCCGCTGGTGGCCCTCGTGGCCCTGGCCACACGGCTGGACAGCCCCGGTCCGGCCCTGTTCAGCCAGTGGCGCACCGGTCTGCACGGGCGGGCCTTTCGGCTGCACAAGTTCCGCAGCATGCGCCACACCCAGCAGGACACGCCGCAGTTCGCCACTGCGCAAGACCCGCGCATCACCCGCCTGGGTGCTTTTCTGCGCAAGACCCGGCTCGATGAGCTCCCGCAGCTGTGGAATGTGCTGCGGGGCGACATGAGCCTGATCGGCCCGCGTCCGGAGCAGGCCGCCTTCGTGGCGCGCTTCGCGCAAGAGATCCCGAGCTACCCCTACCGGCACCTGGTGCGTCCGGGCCTGACCGGCTGGGCGCAGGTGCAGCAAGGCTACGCCGCCAGCACCCAGGAGACGGCGGTCAAGCTCAGCTACGACCTGTACTACGTCACCCATTACAGTCTGGCCATGGACCTGCTGATCCTTGCCAAAACCCTGCGCACGGTGCTCACCGGCGACGGCGCGCGCTGAGGGGAAACGCCGATGCCACGCCGCCTGCTGTTGCTGACCGAAGAACAGGGCCATGGCGGCGTCCACACCCTGCTGGGCGTGCTGCAGGCAGCCCTGAGCGCGCACGGCTGGACCGTGGACACCGTGAACGTGCGCGAAGAGCGCCCGCGCTTTCTGGACCTGCTGGCGCAGGCCCGGCAGGCGCAGGTGCTGGTGGCCTCCAACAATTTCAGCCCGGCCTACTGGGCGGTGCTGCTGGGCCTGCTGGCGCACCGGCCCAGTGTGGTCTGGGTGCACGGCCCGCTGGCCGAAGTGCTGCAACAGCAACCAGTGTCCTGGCTCAAGCGCCAGCTCATGCGCTGGACCTGCCACATGGCCGATCTGCTGGTGTTCGCCTCGCGCACCTCGCAAGCGAGTCTGCACCGGGTGTTCGCCCCCACCGAACTGCCCCTGCAGGCGGTCATCCACAACCCCGCACCGCAAGCCACCAGCGTGGAGACTTCGGTTGTATCCAATGGCTCGGGTGGCGTGGCGCTGGGTTTTGTCGGTCGCCTCTCACCCGAAAAACGCCCTGAACGGCTGCTGCAGATGCTGCTGCACCTGCCCGAAGACCACCACCTGAGCCTGGTGGGCGATGGCCCCTTGCGCGCCGCCCTGCAAGCGCAGGCGGCCGAGTTGGACTTGCTGGGCGGCGCGGGTCGCGCCGCACGCGTGCACTGGGCGGGCGCGCAAGAGGTGAACGCGCAAACCTACCAGGCCTGGCAGGCCACGCTGCTGTGTTCGGCCTACGAGGGCTACCCGATGGTGGCGCTCGAGTCGCTGGCGGCGGGCGTGCCTTGCATCGGCACCCCCCTGCCGGCGCTGCAGGAGCTTTTGGGACCACAGGCCAGCGACTGGCTGGCCGGCGAGGACAGCGCGCGCGGCCTGGCCGATGCCGTGCGTCAGGCCCTGCAGGCGCCGGCAGCGCAGCGGCGTGAACAGGCGCTGGCGGTGGCCGCCCGGCACCGCAGCGAGGCCTTTGGCCAGCAATGGCATGAGCAGCTGCTGCGCTGCAGCCGGCAGCCGCGCGTTGGCCGCAAATCGGTGCACTTTGTGCACACCGGTGCGGCCTACATGCCCGAGCTCAGCGCCTACGAAACCCAGCTGATCGCCTGGGGTCACCACTGCCAGCGCCACAGCGACCCGGCCACCGTGCCGCTGGAAGCCGACATCGTCTGGTGGATCTGCGGCCGGGTGAACGCGCACCACAGCCACCGCCTGCGGCGCAGCCTGCAGGTGCATGAATACGCCTCGGCCAGCGTGGGCCGCCTGCCGGGCCTCAAGGACCGGCTCAAGCGCTGGCGCCACCCCCGGCCCGACCACCGTGTCTTTCTGAATGAATGGGTGCGCGAACGCATGGGCTTTGACGATGGCGTGCCCTGCAGCCTGCGCGACATGGGTGTGCCGGCGGACTTCCTGCAGGCCGGCGGAGCGCAGGTGATCGACCACGACCTGGTCTACCTGGGCGAGATGGGCCGCCTGCGCCACTTTCTGCCGACCTTGCAGGCCCTCTCGCAAGCGGGCCTGAAGCTGTTGCTGGTGGGCCAGCTGCCTGCGGACCTGGAGGGCGTGCTGCGCCTGAGCCCTGGCGTGCAGTGCACAGGGCGCATCGCCCAGAGCGAGGTGCCGGCGCATCTGCTGCGCGCGCGCGCGGGCCTGAACCTCATGCCCGAGCGCCTGCCCCTGTCCATGCAGACCTCGACCAAGGTGCTGGAGTACCTGGCGGTGGGCCTGCCGGTGCTCAGCAACGACTACGCCTGGGCACGCCGCATGGCCAGCCAACACCCCGGGCGCGTGCAGCTGGTGCAAGACACCCGCCTGCCCCAGTCCTGGGCCCAAGCCATGGCCCAGCTGCCCGCGCGGACCCTGGACCGCTCGGCGCTGCGCAGCCTGGCCTGGTCTGAACGGCTGGCGGGTCTGCCCGTGTGGGACGCGCTGGGTCTGCGCGAGGTGCGTCCATGACGCGCGGCGCCTGGCTGCGCCACGGCACCGGACCGGCGGCCCTGGGCAGCCTGGTCTCGCTGGGGGCGCAGGCCGCGATGGCGCTGTTTCTGCTGGGCCTGTTCGAGCCGCAGGCCGTCGGTGTTTTCTCGGTGGTGGCGCAGATCGCCTTTGGCTGGGCCACCCTGGCCCTGGCCCAGAGCCCGGTCAGCCTGCTGGCCAACCAGCACCTGCCCGCCCTGCCCGCGGCCCGGCAGGCCTGGCGCAGCAGCCTGCTCCGCTGGCTCTGGCTGGTGCCGGCCGCGGCGCTGGCCGTGGGGTGGTCCGCCCCTTCGGCCCCGGCCAGTGCGCATGCGCTGGCCTGGGCTGCGGCCATCGCGCTGGTGCAAATGGGCTGGCTGCTGGCGCAAAGCCTGACGCTGCGCCAGCACGCCCCGCTGTCGATTGCCGCCGTGCGTCTGTTGCCACCGGTGATCGCCGCCGCGCTGGCCGCCACGGCGGCGCTGGCCCTGGACTGGCGCAGCAGCAGCGCGCTGACCACCGCCGCGCTGGCCGGCTACGCGGTCGGCGCACTTTGGCTGCTGCCGGTTTGGCGCCACGAGGCACTGGCCAGCCCAGTGCAGTCAAATCATCCATCGTTGCCGACCGCGCCTGCAGGCGATCCGCGCAGCGATCGGCTCAAGTTCATTCATACCCTCAGCGATGTGTTGGTGGTCACCGCCCTGGCCACCCACTGGACCGCGGTCTATGGCCCGGCGCAAGCCGGCTGTCTGCTGATCCTGTTGCGGGTCATGGGTTTCATTCCGGCGCTGGTCAGCACCGCCTGGGCGCAGGTGGTGCTCAGCCGGCCGCAAGCGCAGCGACCGTCTTCGGCACTGGCCGCCCTGGCAGGCGCGATGGCGGTGGCAGCCCTGGCGCTGCTGGTCGAAACGGCCCTGCAGGCCGGCTGGCTGCCTGGCCCCTGGTCGGGACTGCAGGCCTACCTCTGGCCCGTGGCGCTGTGGCAAATGGCCGCCAGCGCCATGGCCGCGGCCTCGCACCGCACCTTCCAGCACGCACTCGCGGTGCGCTACACCCACCAGTGCCTGGCCATCAACGCGGGGCAAGCCCTGCTGCTCGTGCTGCCGCCCCTGCTGGGCTGGCCATTGGCCCACCATCTGTGGGCGCTGGCCGGCTTCTTGTGTGTGGCCCTGTCGCTGCAGGCCCTCTGGGCCGCGCGGCTGGGCGAGGCCCATTCTGGAGACCGCCCATGACCCCCTCCCCTGTTTCTGGCGCAACGGGCAGCCTGGTCGATGTGCCCGGCATCGAGGTCGGCCAACACACCCTGGACACGCGCCTGAGCGGCTGCAGTGTGGCGCTGGCGCGTGCCGGCGCGGTGGCCGCGGTGGACGTGCGAGGCGCGGCCCCCGGCACGCGCGAAACCGATCTGCTGGACGCCGCCAACCTGGTGCAGCAGGTGCAAGCCATCGTGCTGTGTGGCGGCAGCGCCTTCGGGCTGGATGCGGCCAGCGGCGTGATGCGCTGGCTCGATGAGCGCGGCCACGGCTTTGCCACCCCGCAGGGCGTGGTGCCCATCGTGCCGGCGGCGGTGCTGTTTGATCTGCCGCTGGTGCGCCCCGGCGATGACCCACGCGCCCGCCCCGATGCCCAGGCCGGCTATGCCGCTTGCGAAGCCGCCAACCGTGCGCGCCCGGCCTCGGGCAATGTGGGCGCCGGCGCCGGTGCCAGCGTGGGCAAGCTGTTTGGTGCGGCGCGGGCCATGAAGGGCGGCATCGGCCATGCCAGCGTGCGGGTCGGGCCCTGGGTGGTGGCGGCCATGGTGGCCTGCAACGCGGTGGGCGATGTGCTGGACCCGGAAAGCGGCCGCATCCTCGCGGGTGCCCGCACCGAAGACGGCACCGGCCTGCTGGACACGCAGCGCGCCCTGCTGCAGGGGCAGCGCATGCAGCCCCCGGTGCCGGGCACCAACACCACCATCGGCGTGATCGGCACCAATGCCCGGCTCGACAAGGCCCAAGCCAAACGCCTGGCCATGAGCGGCCACGATGGTCTGGCCCGCAGCATCCGCCCGGCGCACACGCCGTTTGACGGCGACACCCTGTTTGCCATGGCCACCGGCACCGAGCATGCCGTGCCAGACCTGCTGCTGCTCTCGGTCATGTCGGCCGAGGCCGTGGCCCTGGCCACCGTCGACGCGGTGCGCAGCGCCCTGTCGGTGCAGACGCTGTCGGGCCTATTGCCCGGCGCGGGCGGCTGAATACGCTTGTGCATGCGCCTTCGCAGCCGGGGCTCTACACTTCGCGGCTTGTGCCTTGATTCGACACCATCTGAGCTGCCATGAAATTCAAAATGTCCGAACGGTCGCTGTTTGCGACCTTGCTGCGTGCCCCCTGGTGGGTCAGCTTTGTGGTGATGGCGGTGGTGGCCCTGGTGGCCGGGGCCCTCTTGCCCGAGGACTACAAGATCCCGGGCATGCTCGGCGCCTTCCCCTTCTTCGTGATCGGCGTGATGGCCGCCTGGCGCCAGCGCCACGCCATCTCGGCCGAACGCATCGAGGTGCTGGTCGAACAGGCCCGCAGCATGGCCTGGCGCGACTTTGCCGTGCTGATCGAGCGCGCCCTGCGCCAGCAGGGCTTTGGCGTGACGCCGCTCGACGCGGGTCCGGCCGATTTCCGCATCGAGAAGCAGGGCCGGGCCGTGCTGGTGAGCGCCAAACGCTGGAAGGCCGCCACCGTGGGGGCCGAACACCTGCGAGAACTGCTGGCCGCCCGCGACCGCGCAGAAGCGGCAGCGTGCAGCTGCATGACCCTGGGCAGCTTCAGCCCGGCGGCACTCGAACTGGCCCGTGAGCAAGGCATCCAGCTGCTGGGCGCCGCCGACGTGGCCCAGCTCATGCACGAAGGCGGCCGGGCCTGAGGCGTGGCAGCGGGCAACCGCTTAGCCCAACACGCTGGCCCAAACCGCTTTATCCGAAGCCCTTTGGCCAAACAAAAAGGGACCCGAGGTCGTCGGGTCCCTTTGGGGCATCTGGTGGGTGATACATGGATCGAACATGTGACCCCTGCCGTGTGAATACTCCACTAATCGCCCATTTTCCCATTTAAAAACAATAACTTAGCTAATTTCTGCAGGGTTGAAGTAGTATAGTAGTAGTATATATATAATACCTATTTGTTATATTTTTTGGACATCTGTGACCACTGTGTAAACCAGTGTCATTTCTTTTGACGCTGCCGAGTTCGTTTGCTTCAGCTTCAAGCGTTGTTTTGACTGAATGCATGCGCAAGAAGCTTTGGGCTAGGCAAAGGACCTATCTACTTGGGATCAGTAAGTGTTGCCCATTGTGCGTATAGATCGTATAGGTCAGCCATGTAGTTCTCAACATTTGAAAACGCAATCAGGATCCTGGTGTTGGCGTGATTCCAACCGATGCGCTGCCCCCCATGGCCCACAGCCCAATAGCTATCGCGATGTTTGGAGTTATCGGTCCAAATCTGATACCCGTATCCTTCAAAGTGAGCGCCGATTTTCCGTGTATTGGGTATTTGCTTGTTGACGGCTCGCCGGATGTAATCCGAAAAGCACCCAGAGCCTGATTCACTCGCTTTGACCCAAGCCGCAAACCTGATCCAGTCGTCAAGGTACATACGGACATTGCCGTCCGATGTCCCAAATCCGAAGTGATCTTGACCGATGATGGCCGGTCTTCTGATTCCGGCTGGGATCAGAACTTCTCGTTCAACATACTTGGCGTATGTTGTCCCCGTCGTCTTGTTCAGTGCAACACCAAGGGTCAGGGGGTCAGTACTGCGATAAATGAATTGTTCACCAGGCTTCAGCGGTATCCCCTGGCTATTTCTGGCTGCAGTAGATACCTGACTTGTGGCCAGGATGTCCAGGTAAGTCATGGAACCACTACGAACTCGCTGATCTTGCTCTGAAGTCCAAATGGTGGTGTCTGGGTTTCCGGCCCATGTGCCAGAGCTCATTTTCAGCAAGTGCTCTATGGTTGCTTTTCCTAGATCGGTACCAGACAACTCTGGTATCACCTTCCCGACCTGATCATCCAGGGACAGTTTCCCTTCACAGATGGCTTTGCCTACTGCCATAGCAGTCACTGTCTTGCCAACGCTGAAACTGAGAAATCGGCTGGATGAACTGGCCGGAAATTTGTAGCCTACCCAGACCACTTGGTTGGCATCGACGAGAGCCATCGCTTTGGCTGAAGATCGTTCAAAAAGTCGCTGAGCTCTCTCAACAATCTCTTTTTCATGACTCAATGGCTCCCTGAACACCAATGTGGAAGCAGGCTTTGCCGCTTTGGTTTGGTAATGCCAAACTTGACCATTCGACAAAAGCCATTCGTCTGGTGCAGAAGCAAACTGTCCCGTACTCGGTAGTTGAGCGAACACTGCTAGCGGTAAGCAGATCAACTTGATCGTTGCAATTTTCCACATAGAAAAATAGTTGGTGGCGTAAGGCCGCTTATTCTCTTCAAATCGCAACATGACTCATCCTTAATTTGCGAAATATGTGAAAGAAAACGCTGGTATCAGTTCTCTGATTTTTCAGACTAATCAATTGCTGAAATCTTCGCACGCCAGTGTAGCCAGTTGCAAGCAAGCCCTGCATCAGCTTTCCGGCAGGCTTTGAATCCGCCTCGGTAGTGGAAAAGAAATCAGCAACGCTACGCTTGTTTTAAGCGCTGCAAGACGCCAGGCATCCAGAGCCACGGTCGAGCCTATCAGGAAGGCAACACCGGCCCCTATCAACCATTTTTGCTATGCCTGTCATCCCCATGGCCGATGCTTTTTTAAAACGCCATA
>JACCDY011381228.1_pt1 | contig 10060 bp, 8 predicted proteins | sample 7446391 | NCBI WGS metagenome assembly JACCDY01 (sample SAMN15323451, study PRJNA562643) | freshwater metagenome | isolation source: river surface water | place: USA:Blue River Watershed | collected 2017-08-18
ACAATTCTCGCTTCTATCATCACCTGTCTAGTAGGAATATCGGTAAGTTGTATGAGTTTGCGCACTTCATCTAAGCGCGAGGCTGTGTCGGTTACAAATAATTTATTGGTTCTTGGCTCTACAGAAGCACTACCTCTGCGCGACAAAATATTACCTCTACCTATTTGTCCATCCAGCCCAAAAACTTGGCGAAAACTATCTGCCTTTTGATAATTCATTTGAAAAGTTTCAGTCACCAAAGGCTCTAACTCCGAGATTTGCGCTCGCTGCTCAAGTTCTAATCGCTCTTTGGTAAGTAGCTCATCTTTAGGTGCGATCCACAGTACATTTCCACTTTTACGCATATCTAAGCTACGCGCTTGCATAATGATATCGAGCGCTTGATCCCAAGGCACATCTTTCAAACGCAAAGTCAGATTCACAGTCACGCTATCACTTGCCACTACATTTAAACCCGTAAAATCTGCCACAACTTGTAATAAGGCACGCACCTCGATATTTTGAAAATTTAATGATAACTTTTCACCCTTGTATTGCTTCTGCATACCTGCTTGTGCACCATCTTGCTTAACTGGCCTAACTTCAATAACTAAACGTCTATCAGTTTGCCAAGCCATAAATTCCCATAGACCTGTAGGTTCAATTTGTAAGCGCACCATATCCGCTTGCAAAGAAGCCGTAATCGTTTGTACAGGCGTAGAAAAATCTCTTACGTCTAATTTACGGCGCAACACATCAGGCAGTGTAGATTTAGGAAAGTCTGCAATGATAAGTTGCCCTTGCTGACGCACATGCACTAATTGCTGAGCACTAGATAAATCTACGATGATGCGGCCAGCTCCATTTCCAGCCGAGCGAAAATCTACGTCTACTAGAGATTTTTCTTCTTCGATTTTATTTGATCCAACTTTACTGTAGAGCGCTCCTAACGCGATATTATTAGATTCTTTATGCGATTCGATTTGACTATCTATTTTTTTTGCGGCCACAGATACATCAGGGATAAGTCGAACAATTAATTGTTGATGATTATTTTGTAGATCAAAATTCTGCATTTTTTGCAGATTCAAAACAAGCCGACTACGATCTGATGACTGCACAATATCGACTGAGTTTAATTCTCCAAGATTAATAAGCTGCTTGCTGTATCCGCTATTATTGAAGGTTTCTGGAATATCTATGATGATGCGCGCCGGCTTGACTAGAGAAAAACTTTTAGGAGGGTTAGGCAAAGGTGTTTTTAATGAGATTTTTAAAATCACATTCTCATTCTCTTTCAACGCCTCTATTTTTTGTATCGCATTTTGTTCAGCATAGGCAGAAGTTGTTATTGCAAAAAGAACTGTTACACAAAACTGCGACAAATGACATAGTATTTTCCGCATTTCTATTTGTCTTTCATTTTTAATTCAACTAAACGTTTACGCCATTCGCCATTTGCATCTTGCGTTGTTTCCTCTATTTGTATGGCGTCTTCCGTTATTTTCAGGACTCGACCCATATCCTGACCAAGATAACTACCAACACGTACTTGATGGAGTATTTTTTCAACTTCAACTAAGGCTATGATTTTTCCGGGACGCCGCAAGGTGCCTACCATTCTTAAGTGATCGATTGCATATTGCTCAAGTGCCTCTCTCGCTCTGTGCATATCAGAAGAAAAATTATTTCCTGCCGATGGGTCTGCTGAAAACAATATTGAAATCTTTTTCATGTCAAAGGGATCTATCCTATCTTTTGCCTGATAGATAAACCCTTGGGGATTTTCTTCTTCTATGCCCTTGGTAATTCGAGTAGTAGCAATACCTTGATTTTTATTTATCCATTCCGTGATATCTTGCTCCGGTAATTCTTGGCAAGCACAAAGCACCACAGGCAAAAAAATAATGAGATAAGGACGTTTCATTAACTTGGTGCTCGCTGCGGATTATCAATTTTCTTTTTCTTTTTCTTAGTAGACTCTTCTTCGTCTTTTTGATAAAAAATACGAACGACTGCATCAAAGTTTTGCATACCCTCTCGCACAGCTGTCATAGCAATATGATCAATTACGACTAGTCTCGATAAGTTGGCAACATCACTAACGAAACCTGCTAATGCGTGATAATTACCTGTCATTTTTATGGTGATAGGTAACTCAGCTATAAATTCTTTAGTTTCTATGTCGCCTGGTTTAAATGACTCAAACTGCAAACCTCGATTCACACCAGCTTGATTAATTTCAGATAAAACTGCATCCATCGATGCCTTGTCAGGCAGTTGCTGCTCAAATGTAGAAACACGCTGCATACTTAAATATTTCAGCTCACGTAATTGTTCAAGACTATTCACTTTTGTGAATTTACTGGCCAATTCTTTTTTTTGTTCTTCTTCTTTTGCTACTAAAAGATTGAATTCGTCCCATAGCGATGAAAAAATTACTAAATAGCTGACCACAACGACCATAGCAAAAGTCAAATGCAGAACTATATAGCGAGGTACTGGAGGCCAAAGCGCAGGATGCACGCCATCCAAATTTTGAAATTGCGCACTGATATTTTTTAAGCCAACTAATTTTTCTACGGTGTCTTGCATCATTTTTCACGCGGCTGAGACAAGCTGGTTAAAGTCACAGTGAATTCAAATAACTTTCTTTGCTCTTTACCCTGCCCATAAGGAGTTAATTTACTTTCTAATAGTGTAGGCTTAGTTAAATAATGCGAATCCATCTCTATATTGTGTAAAAACTCAGAAATACGTGCGTTTGATTGTGCAAAGCCTATGACAGTAATGATTTCTGATTGCTTAATGGATTTTAAAATTACTCCACTTGGTGTCAAATCAATCAATTCATCAAGCAAATGTACTGGTTGATACCGTATCGCTTGCAAATTTTTAATCGTCTCTTCTCGGTCTTTTAATTTTTTTATTTCTTCGTCTAAATCAGCAATTTCTTTTATCTGCACATCAAGCTTATGATTTTCATTTTCAAGAACAGTATTTCTCGACAATTGTTTAGCCAACATATTTTCTAATGCCAGCATGATCACAAACGCAACTAATATTCCTAGTAAAGCTGACAGCACTAAGGATTGATTAAATGACCGCTTACGCGCTAACCGACGCGCCTCCCGCCATGGCAAGAGATTTATATTCATATTTCTATCCTACTTAATGCGAGCCCAGCTGCAACTAAGCATGAAGGTGCTTGTATTTCTAATATGGATTGATTCACTGCAGCGGCTAATTTCATACCTAAGAAAGGATTAGCAAGGCGCACGGGTATATCTATTTTTTCTACTAATAGTTGCTCTAATTGCGCAAGGTGGGATGTATCGCCTGCTAAGAATAGGTGATCTATGTGTGTATATGCACTCGATGAAAAAAATAACTGTAATGAACGACTCAATTCTTGCGCAAGCATTTCATTAAATGCACGAATCAACTCCCCATGCATTTCATCGCCATATCTTTGTAAATCTTGTTTTAATTTTTGACTGCCAAATGCCAACTCACGCTCATACACCGCAATACGATTAAATAAAATAGAAAACTGACTTTGCTCTGAACCAATTTGATACAACCCTATAGCATTATTTTTACCAAGCTTTTCTCTTTTCATACGATGGGATATTGCAAAGCGCGCGGCATAGGAATCGACATTGATAGCAACTACTTGTAAACCTGCCGCTTGCGCTATTGCCACGCGTTCATCTATTTTTTCTTTGCGTGCAGCCACTAACATGACATCAACTGATGCTTGCTCTCGACTTGAGGGACCAAGAATATAAAAATCCAATCCCATATCACTCATTGCAAAGGGAAGATTCTGGCTAGCTTCAGCTTGAATTTCTGCCTCTATGTCTTCTTCACTGAGCAAATCGGGCAAGGTGACCACTTTACTGATGACGGAAGAAGACGGAAGCGCCAATGCCACTTCACGCGTGACACTTCCGCTTTTGACGATAGCGATATGCAGTGCTTCACTCACCAGATCAAATTGCTGCACACTACCTTCACGTAATGCACCTGGTGCTATGGGCTCAAATGCAAAATGATTGACCCGTAATTGACTATTTGTGCCTGAGAGTTCAATCAGCCTCAATCCGGCTGCATCGATATCCAAGCCCATGACAGGCGCGCTGCGTGACCAGGGAAATTTATAGGATAAGAATGACAATCCGCTCTCCCTGTGCAGTGTTTTGTTTTCATTTTTGAAATATCGCCAAATCCTAACAAGTCAATTTCTTCCCTGTAAAGCTGATGGGTCTTGCCGTTGTCAAATGCCTACGGAAGCTCCAATTGATCTTGTATGAGACATATAAGCACTACTAAGCTGAAGACATAACAGCTTGATTGTCATGATTTACAGCCATAGAAGAAATTGAAATCAAGCGTCATCTGTCTTAGGCGCTGTCGGTATAATGCATGCCAGTAGTCACTCTCATTTCTGGCCTTATTTTTCATGACTCCAAACGCACCAAACGAACAAAATCCCAACCAGTCATCGATACGCAAATTACCAACAGCGGTAAAGCTTGTGCTTAGCGTTTTCGGTATTGCGACTGGACTGGCGGTGATAGGCGCGCTGTTGATAGGCTTCATGCTCATGATGGCTTATCCGAATCTTCCAGATATCGATTCTCTAGCCACCTACCAGCCGAAAATGCCATTACGGGTTTTTTCTGCAGACAATGTGCTCATAGGAGAGTTTGGCGAAGAACGTCGCAGCCTTGTGCATTACAAAGATATTCCCAAGGTAATGACACAAGCAGTGCTAGCGATAGAAGATGATCGCTTCTATGAACATAGTGGTGTGGATTTTTGGGGTATTTTGCGTGCCGCTGTTCACAATACTTTAGGCGGTAGTCGTCAAGGTGCTTCCACTATTACACAACAAGTTGCTCGTAACTTTTTTCTCTCAAGCGAACAAACCATAAAACGTAAATTGTATGAAGTTTTGCTGGCATGGAAGATAGAAAAAACATTATCTAAGAATCAGATTCTTGAGCTTTATATGAATCAGATTTATTTAGGTCAACGAGCATACGGCTTTGCTTCTGCTGCGCAAATTTATTATGGCAAGAAGTTAAATGAAATCACGATTGCAGAAGCAGCAATGTTAGCGGGATTACCTAAAGCACCTTCTGCAAATAATCCTGTTGTTAATCCCAAGCGAGCAAAAGCACGTCAACAATATATTTTGCAGCGTATGCGAGATTTAGGTTACATCACGCAAGAGCAATATCAAATTGCGCATGATGAGCAATTGAAAATCAAAATGGATAGTAATGAATTTAGCGTACACGCTGAATATGTTTCTGAGATGGCCAGACAAATGGTGTATGACCAATTTAAAGAAGAAACCTATACACGTGGCCTGAATGTATACACCACTATCACTAAAGCCGATCAAGATGCAGCTTACCAAGCACTTAGACAAGGTGTGTTGGATTATGAAAGACGTCAGGCCTACCGTGGACCAGAAGCCTATATGCAAGTCCCTTCTGACAAAAATGATGCAGAGGCCGCAATTGAAGCAGCGTTAGCAGAGCACCCCGATAGTGATGGTATTAGCGCAGCAGCTGTATTGTCCGCTACACCTAAAATCGTACGCGCCATGCTGGCATCTGGCGAAGAAATTACGATTGAAGACACAGGCCTCACGCAAGTCGTTGGTGCATTAAGCGAAAAAGCTGCAGCAAATAAACGCATTACACGGGGCGCAATTATTCGCGTGATGCAAATTGAAAAGAAATGGACGATTGTTCAATTGCCTGATGTAGAAGCTGCATTTGTTTCTGTTAGTGCAGAAGATGGATCGATACGCTCCTTAGTTGGCGGCTTTGATTTCAGTCGTAATAAATTTAATCATGTCACACAGGCATGGCGTCAACCTGGCTCTTCATTTAAACCCTTTATTTATTCTGCTTCATTAGAAAAGGGACTCTCACCAGGCACTATTGTGAATGACGCACCCATCACTTTTGATACTTCACAGACCGGTAGTCTCGCTTGGGAACCTAAGAATTACGATAATAAATATGATGGCCCAATGAGTATGCGTCGCGGTCTTTCGAAATCAAAAAATATGATTTCGATCCGCATACTAGAAAAAATTGGTCCGCAGTATGCACAAGAATATGTCACTAAGTTTGGATTTGACCCAGAAAAAAATCCACCTTACTTAACATTAGCACTTGGGGCTGGTGCTGTTACGCCCTTACAAATGGCAGGTGCTTACACTGTGTTTGCGAATGGTGGTTATAGAGTGAATCCCTATTTGATTTCAAAAATCACTGACAACAATGGCAAGTCATTATTCCAAGTTAAACCAGAACAGGCTGGCGACGAAACCTTCCGAGTGATTGATGAACGCAATGCATTTTTAGTTGATAGCATGTTAAAAGATGTCGTCAAACAAGGTACGGCAACTCGTGCACTGTCATTAAAGCGCACTGATATCGCTGGAAAAACAGGAACAACGAATGATTCTATTGATGCTTGGTTTGCGGGTTATAACCCGAAGTTAGTCGGTATCGCATGGATAGGCTTTGCTAAACCTAAAAATTTAGGTAATCGAGAAACCGGTGGCGGATTGGCTTTACCGATTTGGATTAGCTATATGCAGAAAGCCTTAGCTAATACTCCGATGATGAATAGGGAAATGCCAGCAGGGATTAGCGCTCTTGGTAACGACTTTACCTATCATGAGTACTTAGAGAGCGGTGGCGTAAGCTCTATAGGCTTAACGCCAGCTGGCGATTCCAAGACTAACGAAGACAACCCTGAAGGCAAGACCCAAAACGAATTGTTCTAAAGGGTTCTGCAGCGTTACAGTTGGATAGTCTCGCCTGCGTACAGTGTTGCCAGCGCTGACAAGCTAGCAAATAGCTCGCTGCCGTCACGCGTGTTCATCCACTGCTCCCCACTGTAACGGTAGTGGTAGCCGCCTGCTTTAGCAGCAACCCAGATTTCCTGCATGGGCGCCTGCGTATTGATGATGATTTTGGCATCATTATCTGGAAATTCTACCTGCAGCACATTCCCACTGCGCGCACATTCCAAATCGATATCAGTTTCATCCGCCACCTGCTCTAAAGCCGTCTGAATCTTGCGTAACACTCCCTCTGCTAACAGCAGAAACTCCGATTCGCTCATGCTACACTCCAGTGAAATATGTTTATCAGCACGCACTTGGCGCGCTGTGAAAATTCATCAAAATCCGTCATGCAAAATTTATTACGAATTAGTTTTATTCTAGCGGTGATTTGCAGTCTTGGTTTGGTATCTGCTTGCGGTCAAAAAGGTCCATTGTATTTACCGGATCAGCCTAGACCCGCCAAACAAAAACCTGCTACATCAACTAGCCCACAGTCTTTCATTATCAACTCAACCTACCAACAGCACGCCTAATCATGTCGCACTTCGACTACCACCATAACAGCCTTTATGTTGAAGCGGTATCTTTGGAAAATATTGCCAGAAGATATGGTACCCCTACCTATGTTTATTCACGTGCTAGCTTAACGCAAAATTTTTTAGCTTATGCTGATGCATGCAAAAAACATGGCCGTGGCTCAAATGGCGCCTTAGTTTGCTACTCAGTTAAATCAAATTCTAATTTAGCTGTCCTGAATGTATTAAGTAAATTAGGCTCTGGCTTTGATATTGTTTCAGGCGGTGAATTATTACGTGTTCTTGCTGCAGGCGGTGATCCACGTAAAGTTATTTTTTCTGGCGTAGGCAAATCTATAGAAGAAATGCGTCTGGCATTAACACATGATATTTTGTGCTTTAATGTTGAGTCGATTCCTGAACTGCAGCGCTTAAATGAAGTTGCAGCTTCTATGAATAAAACTGCCTCGGTATCTTTACGTGTTAATCCTGATGTTGATGCTCGTACCCACCCCTACATTTCAACTGGCCTTAAAGATAATAAATTTGGTATAGCTTTTGAAGACGCTATTTCAACTTATCAAGAAATCGCCTCTTTACCGCATTTGCAAATTATTGGTATTGATTGTCATATAGGCTCACAATTATTAGATGATGCGCCTCTACTAGAAGCACTAGATAAAATAATTGAGCTAGTTGATAAACTAAGCGATCTAGGAATCGATCTTCATCATCTTGATATTGGTGGTGGTGTAGGCATTACCTATGACGATGAAGAGCCAGTTCCGGTCGGTGATTATTTGCATCGTTTATTTACACGCATAGATGCATGGCGCAAAGCCAAGCATAGTGGCAAGCCTATAAAAGTTATGTTTGAGCCTGGTCGTTCTATTGTTGGCAATGCCGGTGTTTTATTGACTGAAGTGCAGTATTTAAAACATGGTGCAACAAAAAATTTCGCCATCGTTGATGCAGCCATGAATGATTTAATGCGGCCTGCTATGTATGAAGCATGGCATGGTGTATTGCCTGTCAAACAAAGACAAATCACACCGCGTGTTTATGATGTAGTTGGCCCAGTCTGTGAATCAGGTGATTGGCTAGCACGTGCACGCACACTCGCGTTGGAACAAGATGATTTACTCGCTATTTTGTCAGCAGGTGCGTATGGTATGACGATGGCATCTAATTACAATTCTCGTGGCCGTCCTGCGGAAGTCTTAGTCGATGGCGATAAAGCGATACTGATTAGAAAACGTGAATTAGCGACAGATTTATTTGCTTTAGAATCTATCCCATCGAATTGATGGTGGCTGATTGCTGATTGTTTTTACTTCGCCACCACAGCACGATTCGACTGCCTAGTAATACAAAGGCAATACCAGATAAGATGAAGGGCTGGGTGAAATTTTGTTTACCCGCCCGCATCCACCAAAAATGCAGCAGCCCTATGATGATTATGAGATAAATTATTTGATGAAGCGTTTTCCATCGCTTACCTAACAATCCCATCATTTTCTTTGTACTAGTTGCTGCTAACGGCAGCAATAAAATAAATGTGGCAAATCCCATAGCTATGAAAGGGCGTTTGACCACATCACGCAGCATGGCCTCTACATCAAAAAAATGATCAAACCAGAGGAATGCTAAAAAATGTAGGCTTGCGTAAAAAAAACTAAACAAGCCTATCATGCGCCTTAATCCAAGCAACCAATTCCAACCACTTAGTTTTCGTAATGGTGTGATGCTTAAGGTTATGAGCAATAAATAAAGCGCCCAATCACCTGTATTACGTGTAATGAATTCAAGTGGATTAGCGCCTAGCTGATTTAAGTAGGTAAATCCAATTAAACGTAAAAATGGAATACAGGCCAATATGAATAAACCAATTTTTATTAGTTTGAATTGTCTGCTATTAGGTTTCAGCATGCGCATGCCACAACTAATAAAATTTTCTTAAATTCATTCCGCTATATAACGACGCCACTTCCGGATAGCCGTTGAACATCATCGTTGCACGTTTCTTATTGAATAAACCATCTTCTCCTATACGTCGCTCCGTAGCTTGCGACCATCTTGGATGATCGACTTCAGGATTAACGTTTGCAAAAAATCCATATTCTTCTGGAGCTGATCGATTCCATGCAGTGATAGGTGGCTTTTCTGTAAAGCGTATACGAACTAATGATTTTGCTGATTTAAATCCATATTTCCAAGGCACGATAATTCTGACTGGCGCGCCATTTTGATTTGTTAAGGTTTGTCCATACATACCCATGACTAACATGGTTAAAGGATGATTTGCTTCATCAATTCGCAAACCTTCTGTATACGGCCAATTCAATACGCGACTTCCAACTCCAGGCATTTGCTTAGGGTCAGCCAAGGTAGTGAATTCCACATACTTAGCATTGCCGTTGGGTTCTACTTTGCGGATTAATTCAGAAAAAGAAAAACCTACCCAAGGTATGACCATAGACCAACCCTCTACACAACGTAGACGATATAAACGCTCTTCTAGTGGCGCTAGTTTCAATAAGCTGTCTACATCCAAGGTCAGTGGTTTTTTAATTTCTCCATCAATTTGTACAGTCCACGGATATGTTTTTAATGATTTAGCGGTGACTGCTGGATCACTTTTATCCATACCAAACTCATAAAAATTATTATAAGTAGTGGCATC
>JACCDY010371347.1_pt1 | contig 10058 bp, 9 predicted proteins | sample 7446391 | NCBI WGS metagenome assembly JACCDY01 (sample SAMN15323451, study PRJNA562643) | freshwater metagenome | isolation source: river surface water | place: USA:Blue River Watershed | collected 2017-08-18
CCACACCGTCTAAGAAGTAGGTGATGCCCAAGGTGGCCATCAACAAGGTGGTGCCTTCTTGGTTCACCAAGTGACGCAACACCAAGAACTCAATGACCCATGCCACGATAAACATCACAGCCGCAGCACCAGCGAAGGCGAGCAAGTTGACGAGCACAAAGTGGGTGATGCCAAAGTACATCGGAATCCATTCGCCAAAGCGGGCCATGGCCAGCGCGGCAAACAACACCATCGCACCTTGCGCGAAGTTAAACACGCCAGAAGCTTTGTAAATCAGCACGAAGCCGAGGGCCACCAACGAATACAGCATGCCTGCCATGAGGCCGCCGAACAGGGTTTCAAGAAAAAATGCCATGTTCTTGTCCTTAGTGTGAAGTGCCGAGGTAAGCGCTGATCACTTCCTCGTTGTTACGCACCTCATCGGGGGTGCCGTCGCCGATCTTCTTGCCGTAGTCGAGCACGACCACGCGATCAGAAATATCCATCACCACGCCCATATCGTGTTCGATCAGCACGATGGTGGTACCAAATTCATCGTTCACATCCAAGATGAAGCGACACATGTCTTGCTTCTCTTCGACGTTCATACCAGCCATGGGTTCATCGAGCAACAACACTTGCGGCTCAAGTGCCAACGCACGGCCCAAGTCCACACGCTTTTGCAAACCGTAGGGCAGTTGACCCACGGGTGTTTTGCGGAAGGCTTGAATTTCCAAGAAGTCAATGATGCGTTCCACTTTTTCGCGGTGCATCATTTCTTCTTGCTCAGCGGGGCCAATGCGCAAAGCTTGCATGAACAGATTGCTCTTCATGCGCAGGTTGCGGCCCGTCATGATGTTGTCCAGCACACTCATACCTTTGAACAACGCCAAGTTTTGGAAGGTGCGTGCAATGCCCATGGTGGCGACTTGGTGGCTGTCCATGTGGTCAAAGGTTTGACCGCGGAAAGTGATGGAACCTTCAGAAGGCGTGTACACCCCGTTGATGCAGTTGAGCATCGAGCTTTTTCCAGCACCGTTGGGGCCAATGATGGCGCGCACTTCGTGTTCTTTGACGTTGAACGAGATGTCAGTCAGTGCCTTGACGCCACCGAAACGCAAACTGATGTTTTTGACGTCGAGGATGACGTCGCCGATTTTCTTGCTCATGCTGCTTTCCCCACGGGTGCGAAGGTTTTCGCGTCAGACAGTTTCAATGTCGCGCTGACACTGCCTGTGCGGCCGTCTTCAAACTTCACTTGGGTTTCAATGAATTGCTCGGTTGCGCCGTTGTAGAGCGCAGTGACCAAGGCCTCGTATTTTTCGGCGATAAAGCCGCGACGCACTTTGTTGGTACGGGTCAGTTCGCCATCATCCGCATCCAACTCTTTGTGCAAGACGAGGAAGCGGCTCACTTGGCTACCCGCCAAGAGTTCGTCAGCAGCCAAGTCGGCATTGACCTTCTCAACGCATTCTTTAATCAGCTGATACACCTCTGGCTTTTGAGCCAAGTCGGTGTAGCCAGCGTAGGGCAGGTTACGACGCTCTGCCCAGTTACCCACAGCTTCCATGTCGATGTTGATCATCACGCACACTTTTTCGCGCTGGTCACCATAGGCCACAACTTCTTTGATGTGCGGGAAGAACTTGAGCTTGTTTTCGACGTACTTGGGTGCAAACATGGCGCCATCGTTCTCGCCGCCTTTGATACGTCCCACATCTTTGACACGGTCAATGATTTTCAAGTGTCCATGGGCATCCAAGAAGCCTGCATCGCTGGTGTGATACCAACCGTCAGCGGTGAGCACCTCCTCGGTGGCTTTGTCGTTCTTGTAGTAGCCCTTGAGCAGGCCTGGTGACTTGACCAAAATTTCGCCGTTATCCGCCACTTTGATTTCCACACCTGCACAAGGCACACCCACGGTGTCAGCACGTGCTTCGTGGTCAGGCTGTAAGCACACAAACACAGCGGTTTCTGTAGAGCCGTAGAGCTGCTTCAAATTCACACCGATCGAGCGGTAAAAAGTAAAGAGGTCTGGGCCAATCGCCTCGCCCGCGGTGTAAGCCACGCGGACGCGGCTCATGCCGAGGTTGTTGCGCAAGGGGCCGTACACAAAGAAGTTACCCAAGGTGTAGAGCAAACCGCCCACCAAGCCAATGGACTTACCGTCCATTTTGGCGGGGCCATATTTGCGCGCCACGTCCATGAAGTAATGGAACATGTTGCGCTTGATCGTGCCCGCATCTTCCATGCGAATCATCACGCTGGTGAGCAAACCTTCAAACACGCGAGGTGGCGCGAAGTAGTAAGTGGGGCCCACCTCTTTCAAGTCGATGGTGACTGTTGCACCCGACTCGGGGCAGTTGACCACATAGCCGCAATAGAGCCACTGGGCATAACTGAAAATATTTTGTCCAATCCAAGCGGGTGGCAAATATGCCAACACGTCTTCGTGCGAGGTGAGCTTGTCAAACAAAGCACCTGCTTCTGCACGGTTGATCAGTGAGTTGTGCGTGTGCACCACACCTTTGGGATTGCCCGTGGTGCCCGAGGTGAAGAACATGGCCCCCACATCATCGGTGTGCGCTTTTTCAACTTCGTCCAAGTAAAAGTCTGGATGCTGCTTGGCAAATACGGCGCCAGCAGCAAGCAACTCTTCGAGCGAGGCCAAACCTGGCTCATCGTACTTGCGCAAGCCGCGAGGATCATCAAAAAAGATGTGCGCGATTTGTGGGCATTGTTCACGAATCTCAAGCAGCTTATCAACTTGCTCTTGGTCTTCTACCACGCAAAAACGCACTTCGGCGTTGTTCAGTGGGAACACGCACTCGGGCGCTGCAGCGTCTTGGTACAAAGGAATCGGAATGGCGCCCAGCGATTGCGCTGCCAACATGGTGGCGTACAAGCGGGGGCGGTTGGAACCAATCACCACCAAGTGCTCGCCGCGTGTGAGGCCTGCTTGGTGTAAGCCGCACGCCATGTGCTCCACCATCTGAGCCATTCCAGCCCAAGTGGTGGTTTGCCAAATGCCGTATTCCTTCTCACGCATGGCTGGCGCTGCGGGACGCTCGCTGGCATGCTTGAGTAACAGTCGTGGGAACGTGGTCTGCATTCCTAATCCTTGCTTTGTGTGTCGACAAAAAATCCTTGACGCATAGGTGACGCGTTTGGGATATTGGTTGCCATAGTAGGCTTAGGTTTGACGCCAAGTTGTCGTTTCGACGACAATCTAGGGTAGTCACTTAGCAGTGATTACCCCAATAAAACTTTCGTCTTGATCAGCATCTATGACCCAAGCTCCCACCGTTTTTCAACGTCGACGCTCGCTCACCGAAGAAGAACTCAAGTTAATTCCTTGGTTCGGTTTACTCAGGGACAGTGAACAAAAGCGCATCGAATCACAGCTGGTGGTAAGTGACCCCATGCCTGGTGACTACGTGTGCCGTATGGGCCGCCAAGCCACTTATTGGTTTGGCGTGGTGGAAGGCTTGCTCAAGATGAGCACCGACAGCGCCAGTGGGCGCACAATCACCTTTACAGGCGTACCGCCCGGCGGTTGGTTTGGTGAAGGGACCGCCATCAAACGCGAAAGTTACCGATACAACATCATGGCTCTGCGACGCAGCGTGGTGGCGGGCTTGCCCATTGACACTTTTCATTGGTTACTCGACAACTCAATTGGTTTTAACCGATTTGTGATGAACCAGCTCAACGAACGCTTGGCGCAGTTCATTGAGGCGCGTGAGATTGACCGCTCGACCGACCCCGATGTACGTGTGGCGCGCAACTTGGCCACCCTATTCAACCCGACGCTCTACCCTGGTGTGGGCGAAGTGTTGCGCATCACGCAACAAGAGCTGGCTTATTTGGTGGGCTTGTCTCGCCAACGCGTGAATGTGGCCCTCAACCGCCTTGAAGAACAAGGTGCGATTCGCATTGAATACGGTGGCATGCGCGTGCTCAACCTTGCCGCCTTGCGCGCCAGCGGCACTTAGAATTTGCTCCCTATGTCCGACACCCCCACTGAACTCACACGTCTCAACAAACGCATGGCCGAACTCGGCCTGTGCTCTCGCCGCGAGGCCGATGCGTGGATTGAGCAAGGCTGGGTGCTGGTCAACGGTCGCCCTGCTGAAATGGGTGTGAAAGTTGGCCCTAAGGACCGCGTTGAAGTTGACCCACGCGCCAAGGGTCACCAAGACTCACAAGTGACTGTTCTGCTCCACAAGCCCATGGGTTATGTGAGCGGCCAAGCCGAAGACGGGCATGAGCCCGCGATCATGCTGATCAACCCTCGCACGCATTGGTCGGGGGACTTGTCCAAACGACGCTTCTCGCCCACACAGTTGCGTAGCCTGGCCCCTTCAGGTCGACTCGACATCGACTCCACAGGCTTGTTGGTGTTGACGCAAGATGGCCGCATCGCCCGCCAACTGATTGGCGAAGACTCGGAGATGGAAAAAGAATATTTGGTGCGCGTGACTTACACAGGCCGCGAAAACACGGCTGCGGCTACCGCCGCCTCTGCCACGTATGGCGGCAGAGCCAACCCACTCAGCGCGATTGGCGACCATGACCGCGTGACCAACAATGTGCAAGCCGTGTTTCCAAAGGCACAACTCGAACGCTTGCGCCACGGCTTGAGCTTGGACGGCAAGCCCCTCAAACGCGCGCAGGTGGAATGGCAAAACCCAGAGCAGCTTCGCTTTGTCTTGACCGAAGGCAAAAAACGTCAAATTCGCCGCATGTGTGAACAAGTCGGCCTGCAAGTGGTGGGCCTCAAGCGCATCCGCATTGGACGCGTGCAGCTGGGGCAGTTACCAGCAGGGCAGTGGCGTTACTTGGGTGCGCATGAGCGCTTCTAAAGTCCACTCATTTCCTGCGTTTTATCCCTCTTGAAATCGAGGCCTGCGCCCCACATCTTGGGGCGTTGTTTTTTGTAATTTAGTTTTGAAGACCATGACCAAACAAACCCATTCTTTCCAAGCCGAAGTCTCACAACTGCTGCACCTTGTCACGCACTCGCTGTATTCCAACAAAGAAATCTTCTTGCGAGAGCTGGTGTCTAACGCCTCTGACGCGTGCGACAAGCTGCGCTATGAAGGCTTGAACAATGACGCACTGTTTGAAGGCAACGCCGAGCTTGAGGTGCGCGTGAGCTTTGACAAAAATGCCCGCACCTTGACGATTACAGACAACGGCATTGGCATGAGCCAAGAAGAAGCCATTGCCCACCTCGGCACGATTGCCAAGAGCGGCACACGCGAGTTCATGGGCAAGCTCAGTGGTGACCAAAAAACCGATGCCAAAGACCAAGGCGCGTTGATTGGCCAGTTTGGCGTGGGCTTTTACTCGGGCTACATCGTGGCTGACCGCATCACCGTCGAGTCACGCCGTGCAGGCCTGAAGGCCGAGGAAGGTGTGCGTTGGAGCAGCACAGGCACAGGCGATTTTGAGGTGGAGACCATCACCCAAGCCGAACGTGGCACCAAGATCATCTTGCACCTGCGCGACGATGCCGATGAGTACCTGAGCGCGTGGAAACTCAAGTCCGTCATCAACAAATACTCAGATCACATCTCGTTACCCATTCGCATGCGCAAAGAAGAATGGAAAGAGGGTGGAAACGATCAGCCAGGCGAAATGGTACTGACCGACGAGTGGGAAACCGTCAATCAAGCCAACGCCTTGTGGTCGCGCCCTAAGAAAGACGTGACTGACGAGCAACACGCCGAGTTCTACAAGCACATCAGCCACGACTTCGAGCCCCCTTTGGCGTGGAGCCACAACCGCGTGGAAGGCAGCACCGAATACACCCAGCTGTTGTACATCCCAGGCAAAGCGTCGATGGACTTATTCAACCGCGACAAAAAAGCGGGCTTGAAACTCTATGTGAAGCGCGTGTTCATCATGGACGATGCCGAGGCACTGATGCCCTCTTACCTGCGCTTCATCAAAGGCGTGGTGGACTCGGCCGATTTGCCACTGAACGTGAGCCGCGAATTGCTGCAAGAAAGCCGCGACGTCAAAGCGATTCGCGAAGGCAACACACGCCGCGTATTGGCCGTGTTGGAAGACCTGGCCAAGTACGACAAAGCACCCGTGGCTGGCGATGACGGCGTGACTGATGTGCTGAGTGATGAAGACAAGGCCAAGCAGGGCAAGTACAGCCAGTTCTACACCGAGTTTGGCGCGGTGCTCAAAGAAGGCTTAGGTGAAGACTTCGCCAACAAAGACAAAATCGCCAAGCTCCTGCGCTTTGCCAGCACCAGCACTGACACTGTGAGCGTGTCATTCGCTGACTACAAAGCGCGCATGAAAGAAGGCCAAGAAGCCATTTACTACATCACCGCTGACACACTGGCTGCAGCCAAGAACAGCCCACAGCTCGAAGTGTTCCGTAAGAAGGGCATTGAAGTGCTGCTGATGACCGACCGTGTGGACGAATGGGCTGTGAATTTTGTGCATGAGTTTGATGGCACGCCTTTGCAATCTGTGGCCAAAGGCGCGGTGGACTTGGGCAAGTTGCAAGACGAAGCTGAAAAGAAAGCGGCGGAAGATGCAGCCGAAGCTTTCAAGCCCGTGCTGGCCAAGCTCAAAGAAGCTTTGAAAGACAAAGCAGACGATGTGCGCGTGACCACCCGCCTGGTCGACTCACCCGCTTGCTTGGTGGTGAAAGACCATGGCATGTCGATGCAGCTCGCTCGGATGCTCAAGCAAGCTGGGCAGCAAGCGCCTGAGATGAAACCCATCTTGGAAGTGAATGCAGAACACGCGTTGGTCAAGAAGCTCAGCGGTGACGCCAATCCTAAATTCAACGATTTGGCGCACATCTTGTTTGACCAAGCTTTGTTGGCGGAAGGTGGCTTGCCAGAAGACCCTGCCGCCTATGTGAAACGGGTGAACGCACTCTTGGTGTAAAAACGGGTCCATGACACACATGGACTCCCCCACCACTGCTTCGTTCAACGACATCAAGGTCAACACGCAAGTGTTGGCCTTTGATATTTTTGGGACCGTGGTCGATTGGCACGGCAGCATCATGCGCGAAATGCATGCGCTCTACCCCGACGTCGATGGCAACGCTTTTGCGCTCGCATGGCGTGCGGGCTATCAACCCGCAATGGCACGTGTGCGCTCGGGTGAGCTTGGCTGGACGCGCATTGATGAGTTGCACCGCTTGATCCTTGACGATTTGTTGCCAACGTTTGGATTAGCGCATTTGAGCGAGGCCGAACGCGTGCACCTCAACCGCGTGTGGCATCGCTTAGAGGCTTGGCCCGATAGTGTGGCGGGGCTGTTGCGTTTGAAAAAGAAATTCACCATTTGCAGCTTGTCCAATGGCAACCTTGGGTTGCTCACCAACATGGCCAAGCGCGCGGGACTGCCTTGGGACTGCGTGCTATCAGCAGAAGTGTTTCGCGCTTACAAGCCTGACCCTGCGACGTATTTGGGCGTGGCGCAAGTGTTTGACTTGTCCGCACATCAAGTCATGCTGTGCGCAGCGCACCATGACGATTTAGAAGCTGCACGCGCTTGCGGGCTGCGCACCGCCTACATTGAACGGCCGTTTGAGTTTGGCGCTTCGCGGCCTAAAGATGTGTCACCCATGGCAGGGAACGATTTACATGCGCGCGACATCCACGCATTAGCAGACTTGTTGGGCTGTTAAACGTACAGCGGTTCTTCTTGCATGGCCTCGCACTGTTCAACCAACATATGGATTTGTCCAGCCCAATAGTCGCTGCTGCCAAACCAAGAAAAATGTTGCGCAAACGCGGGGTCGTCTTTGCGACGTGCTAACCATGCGCTGTAATGAATCAACCGCAGCGTTCGCAATGGCTCGATCAATGCCAGTTCGCTGCGATTAAGTTCACGCATTTGCTCATAGCCATCAAGCAGCATCGCCAGTTGCTGTGTTTGTTGTGCACGATCGCCACTGAGCAGCATCCATAAATCTTGAATAGCTGGCCCCATGCGCGCATCGTCAAGGTCCACAAAATGTGGGCCGCCATTGGGTAAATCTGTGGGTGTCCACAAGATGTTGCCAGGATGGCAGTCGCCATGTAGTCGAATGTTGCGCACTGGGTGCGCCGCAAATTTCTCAATGGCAATGTCTATCGCTTGATTGCAGATGCTCAACCATTCGGTTTGCTGATCGAGTGGAATGATGTGTTGCGCCATCAACCAATCACGTGACTCGATCGCAAATGTTTGAACATTTAATGTGGGGCGCGATGCAAAGTTTTGTTTGGCGCCCACGTTGTGTATGCGTGCAATGAATCGGCCAATCCATTCCAAGACTTCAGCATCATCTAGCTCGGGCATGCGCCCCCCACGACGTGGACTCACGCTGAAAGCAAAGCCGTGTGCGTGGTGCAAAGTATTGTCATGCAAGCTCAACGGTCCGACCAGTGGCACCTCTTCAGCCATCAATTCGGCAGCGAAGCTGTGTTCTTCCAATATTTGTGCATCTGTCCAGCGTTCGGGCCTGTAAAACTTAGCCACCACTGAACTGTTGTCATCCAACATGGCTTGATAAACGCGGTTTTCGTACGAGCTCAGCGCGGTGAGCCTGCCATCTACCTCAAGACCTAATTCAGACAAAGCATCCAGCACCACATCGGGTGTGAGTGCTTGGTACACATGGGGCTTGGGCGTGTCGTCAAACACCCCAAACCACCTCTTTGTCTTCGGCGTGCGCGCGACGCAGCATGTCAATGAATGGCACCACGCGCTGCTTCAAGCTGATCACACGCGGGCCTTCTGCGGTGGGTGCACTTGCTGCTTCGTGATTTTCAACTTTGCTGGCCTCTTTGGCCGCTTGGATTGCTTGCTCTTCTTGCGCCACGGCTGCATTCAAAGCATCTATCGCTGCGAGCATTTCACTCGGCAGGATGATGCCTTTGGCACCCGATTCTTTACCGATGAGTTTGAGAATATGTTTGCCTTGGGGCTCCAACATGATGAGATCGCCCGTGGCTTTTGATTTGAATTTGTACAACATCGTTTCATTGTGCGCTCTTGTTGCGCCATGTCAATTTTGTTTTCTGTCAATGCCCTAGCAATGGATCGACAACGGCATGGAATGCCTCTGAGTTTTCAAACATCACCCAGTGTCCTGCATCAGGCACGACACTGAATGACGACATGCGAGACAGCACTTGTGGCACCTGGTGTAAGGTGTCTTTGTACAAAGCATCAAACTCAGCCCACACGCCATATACGGGACAAGTCCAACGTGTTTGCGCTTGCGCCAAGACACTGGTGCGCGCAATTCGCCTGCGTCGCAATCGATCACGCAAAACATTTGCCGCTTGCAAACTGATCACCTCTTCTGTGACCGTTTCTGCGTTCTTGAACATCATGGTGGTCAGGTTGTGCCTGTGGACGTTGCGTTGTGCAGTCTCATCCATATTGGGCGTCATGCCACGCATGGGCAGCTCTTTGCCAAAGATGCCTAGCCCAGGTGCACCAATCAGAATCAATTGACGAATGAGTCTTGGGTATTCAGCAGCAACCAAACCAGCCGTCATTGCGCCAAACGAGAAACCCATCACATCGACTGCATCACCCGCAAATGTGTGCTGGAGTATTTCCGCCATATAAGGCACGAGGCCATCTGCATCACTCACACCTGGTGGCAAGCTGGAGTCACCAAAGCCTGGAATGTCAAGCGCCCAAACGGTTCTGAATTCAGAGAGATGCTCGACATTGCGTAGCCAATGCGTCCAACTGCCAGAGCCGCCATGTAGCAACACCAGCGGTCTTTGTGAAGCGGGGCCAACATCATCGGCTACAGCGCCATCTGTGCCTTCTTGTAATGCGTTCTGCGAGCACCACACATGCCACACCGCATCACCCCATGCATAGCTTTGCACGATGCGTTGTGACAAGGCCTCGACACGGCTAATTTCCATGGTTGAATTTTCCAAGAAAAACGCCCACTGAACAAATTCAGCGGGCGTTTTAAAGTGGTTGCGCGAGTAGGATTTGAACCTACGACCTTTGGGTTATGAGCCCAACGAGCTACCAGGCTGCTCCATCGCGCGTCAAGAGGATTAGTATAACCTATTAAG
>JACCDY010764049.1_pt1 | contig 10058 bp, 7 predicted proteins | sample 7446391 | NCBI WGS metagenome assembly JACCDY01 (sample SAMN15323451, study PRJNA562643) | freshwater metagenome | isolation source: river surface water | place: USA:Blue River Watershed | collected 2017-08-18
ACCTGAAATCGGTAAAATGTTATTTGACCCAACATATAGAAGTGTTCATCAATATGATGTTTACACCACAACAAGTCCTACACCGGGTAAAACCATATCTATATTTGGTCAATATCCAAAATCAAAAGAATTATCGGTTCTTAAAAGAGGTTTGTTAAGTGGATTAATCACACAACTTGAAAGTACAGATTTATCAACTATGATGAATTTGGATAACGAGTTAACGCCACCAAAATTATCTAAATCAAATGAGTTAATTAAACCGTTGATAAAGAAATATATTGAAGACAAAGTAAACCAATTAACAGATAAGAATCCATTTGAGGATTTGGAAAAAACAAGAAATACTTTAATTACGTCATTAGACAAAGTAAACTTTGTTGTTAAGTTTGGTAAGGATACTAAAATTTCAGGTGAGACTGCAACATCGGCTACATTATCAGGGTTTACCTATGATTTATTGTACGACCCATATTCTTCATGTATTGATTACATAGAAAAGAATACTCCGAAATTATATGATGATTTAACAACATCAATAAATTTCCAAAATCCTGTGATATCATCTACTGATTTTGAAAAAATAATGAAGGTAATGTTGGCAGATAATATTGATGCAATTGTTAAAGAATACGAAAAGGATACAATCATTTTCCCTGAAAATGTTAGAAACAAAATAAGAAACAAAATTGAGAAATTTGTTGATACACCAAAAACTAAAAACTTTAAGTTTAGTAAGTTTAAGGAGAGAAAAAATAAAAAGGATATTGTGTTTACAATAACCGAAGCTGCAGAAACAAACACATCGGTTGTTGATGAAGCAAAAAAGGTACATTCAGATAATCTACCACTTGGTACTAAATTAAATTATTATAAAATTAAGAAGTAATGGCAAGAGAATACTTTGACAGATATCAATTCTTTGTGGAGGATGGTGATTTCAGAATCGTACCGGGTATTGAAATACCTATTAAAACAACCGACAAATATGTATTGTACAAAAGAGGTAAGAATAGGTTAGATAAAATATCACAAGAATATTATGGAAGTCCTGTTTATGGGTGGTTAATTTTAATGGCAAATCCTTTGGTTGGAAGTCTTGAATTTACCATACCAAATAATTCTTTACTAAGAATACCATTTCCTTTGACTACCTCTTTACAAGATTATAAAAGAGGCGTAGAATTGTATAACTTATATTATGGGGAACAGTGATTTATCAAATAGTGAAAACATACTTGTAAAAGTTGACCAAAACAATCTTATTTATGTTGACCCAAACAGTGTTGTAGATGCGGACGGAAGTATCCAACCAAGGGGATTAAAACAAGAAAATTTGGTGATGTATGCAAACTTGGAAGCAGATTTGATTCCGAGAAGTCGACTTATTGCTGAATCTCAAGGAAGCACACTTGTTAGTGTGGCAAAGGGAAATTTAAATTTTCTAAGAAATCAAAGTGGTGATGGAAACTTCGATTCATCGTGGACAGATTCTTTTGTTCCAAAACCGATAGAAGGTGCCGAATCAAATTATAGAAACGGTAACGATTTAACTTTTGGACCCACAGCGTTCACTGACCCAACAGGTCAAAACTTTGGTATTGAATCGATTAATATCGTAGTTAAAGGTGCTAATTTTACACCACAAGTAACAATTAATTTTGTTGACGTAAGAGGTAAAGTATTATTCGAATCATCGGAAACTTCACCTTATCGTGCATTTTTCCATATTCCGTGGCCAATATTCTATTTAACAGTAAAAGGTTATTATGGTAAAGCGATTAGATATCGTTTACACATGGTAAAGTTTAGTTCAAGGTTTAACGATTCAAATGGTAACTTTGAAGTATCAACTACTTTTGTTGGTTCAACATATGCTTACTTAAATGATATTCCACTATCGGGAATAATCAATTCTCCATATATGTTTTTAACTGAAAAGGTTGAAAACAAAAAGTTTAATGAATCCACAGGTAGATATGAAAAAAACGTATCTCGAGGTTCAAGAGGATATGCAATATTAAGTTCAATTTATGCTCAGTATAAACAAAAGGGTTTAGTACCTCAAGACATGCCGGTAAGAACCCTAAAAGAGTTAGGATACTTGGCAGAATCACTTGACAAAATATTAGAAAAACAAATCTTTAATAGTGTCGTAACCATGGAAGTTTTCTCGGGTATTAAAGATATCGAGAAGGCATTAGATAATTTTGAAAATTCAATCAAAGCATGGTCAAATACCAACGTATCTAAAGAATTTGTAACCAAAACAAAAACAACAGGAACAAATACCACAACAACTGAAAATTGGTATTTCTTATTAGGTAACGATAAAACGAAAACAGATAAGATTATCAATAAGGATAAAAATGGTACCCTTGAAAAACTTATTGAAAACGGAAGAGAACAGATTAATACCGCATTGACATATACAAATGGTTTTATGAATAAAACCACGGCTGACTTTAAGAAGGTATCTTTAAAGAGTGTTAAGGCAGTTAAAGATTACTACGAACTTAATGGTGAGAAGAAAGTCCTTGTTGGTGTTGATAATTTGGTTAATGACATATACGAAATTAGAAAAACCTTTGAAGAACAAAGAAAGAAACTCGAAGATGAGGTAGAAAAGAAGATGAACGAAATCATCAAAGACCCATCTAAAGGTTTTGGTTTTGAACCAACAATCAGAAATATTTTTGCGGTGTTATTGGCAAATGCTGAAGTGTATATCAGATTAATGAAAGATGTACACGATAAAGCGTTTGATGCTGCTCAAGCAAGGTCATCACTTCTTGCGGGTTTAACTGATGAACAAAAAGGTAAAGGACAACCAATATACCCATGGCCAGAGGTTAAAAAACCAACCGCAGCAGGAAAACAAAATGTTATTGCTTATCCGGGTGATATTGATTTGGTTAATAAGTTAAAATCAAATGATAGAAATTTATGGCCAGAGGTTGATTTTGTTGAGGAGTTTATTCAAATAACAACAAACAGAAAAGACACAAATGTATCTGCGGAACCTACCGTAAGTAATATTGAGTACATTTTTGAAACAGATTTCGATAAAGGTAAGATTGATGACATTAGTGGTTTAGATGTTTTAAACGAACAGATACCATATCAAGATAAAGTGTTCTCATCATTTGTGTATGAATTATATGAGAGAGCAAAGTTCATCACATTATTTGATTCATATAGTAATAACTTTTTAAATTACTTAATTGATGAGGAATATGAAAACGTTGCCGAAACAATAAGTGAGGACATTGATTTAGTATCTCTTTGTAAGAAATTAACGGACGTTGATAAATTAATTAGATTTAAAACATCATCACCGTTATTAAATCCTGATAATACCCCACAATTAGATTCGGAAGGAAAACCAAAAACCGCAACAGTTTTTGATGGATATATCCCAAGTGCTTCTCCATATGAGAGATTCCCATATTTTAGAGATAATATACCTACGGTACCATATCTTAAAGAGATTATTGAATATCCATTTAAAATGGAAAAATATGTGGACGTATCAAGAACCGCGAAATCATTTAAGAAAGATGAACTTAATACTGAATTAGTAAAGTACGTACCTGAACCATATAGAAAAAACATATACCCATTCAATTCAAATCTTTATTTGGATTACTTAGATGTTACATCATTTACGGATGATAATTTTAAGTTTAATGGTGTTTTGAGTATAAACCCTAACCAAGGGTTTGTTTGTTCACCAGTCAACTCAAATGCGTGGGTAAAACAAGGTTACACTACTAATATGTTCTCACAAAATTTAAAAGTGGGAAACAATTTAGTTAGTATTGTTAATACACCTTATTTCCATAAACAGTTGTTTAGTGATTTTAATAATAATGCAGTTTACGGTAGATATGTTGGTGCGTCATATTTGTTATTGACATCTTTACCATTTTTGGATTTAGAAGATAACATCACATTTAGTGGTAAAACAATTTTGATGTCATCTTTATTTAGAGAGATTTCATCAACACATTTTGTTCCATATCATCTTATGTTAAAATGGGGAGCAATCTACCATCGTTACAAAAAACAGATAACCACAGGTGATGATATACTTGATGGATTTGTAAACATTGCGAATACCACCCAAGGAATTACAGGTTCAACCCTATTTGATGGTGGATACACAGGAACAACATATACCGGTTTCACAGTTAGTGCAACCACATTAACAAATGCAACTGATGTTGGTGTTGCACCATTCTATCAGGCATTGTATCATCAGATTGTTAATGGTTATAATCATTACACAGTTATGTCGGGTAACACATCATACAGTGCACAAACGGCAACAAACAAGATTATACACAAAAAAGAAGTAAAGAATAATAACTATTGGAGTGTCTTTGTTGATAATTCACAATACATTCCTACGGATTTATATTATACCCTTTTACCTTCTAATGGTTTAACAGTTCTGATTTAGTAAATAAAAATACAGAAACTATAGATTTTGCGAGACAATACAACTTTAGAAGTTTATGGAAGGATGAGAGTATAACATCCGAATTCTCTGGTAGAACATTTGCGTCTCACAGTGAATACCCAAGAAACTACGTATCTGGTTCAACAACCGATAACGTGTATTCAATTGACACAAATTATAGAAAAGTAATTGATTTAATTGGAACATTCAGTCCGAAGATATTGGAAGCGTTTGAAGAAATGTTCTTGGATTTTGCGTCAGAAAAGGGAAATGATGAAGTTCCATACCAAACATTCACAAATGTGAGGTATCCAAAATTCCAAGATTTATTAAAAGATATCTCAACTGTTAAAAAAGAAACATCTGATTTTATCGGTTCAGATATATTATTGAATACTTTAAAAACGAGACAGTCAAATAAAATGGAGGTTATCACATCAAATTTATTGAATAGTGAAAACCTAATTAAATTTACTTTGGCAAATCCAAAAGAGATTGACCCATACACATTCTATGGTATGGGATTACCGTCACCTATTTCACTATATAATGAACAACCATTTGATGTGGCTGACGTAACCTCAACCAATTTAGGTTTAATTAAACTTTATATTGGTGAGGATATTGATGGATATTATCAAAACTTCTTTTCAATTAACGATATAAAACTTAATGAAGAGAATATCATTAGGTATCGACCAATGGCTCAGATTTATGGTGGATATAGAAAAGCGGGCGGTACTAACACAAAAGTTGCATTTAAAGAATATCTTAGAACCTCAATATTCCAAGGTAATACTAATGGTATTCATGCGGCAGGTTCTGACCAAAGATTAAAGTATTTCTTAACACAATTATTAAAGAAAATAAGTTCAGAAACCGGTGTAAAACAAAATAACGAAAGTTCACAAATCAGACTTTACAGAGGTTATAATACCGACCAAACTAAATTAGAGGTTTATAATACACTCAAATCATTTAATGATAAGTGGACTGCCGGTAATTCAATAGGACAAAGATTATTACTTGAGGAGTTCTTATTCTTGGATAAGGCAAATAGAGATATTGGTGATAAGTTTTTCTTAAACATCGATAAAATTCTACCATTACTAAATCCAAAGAACTCTAATCAAAATTTATACGGAGCAATTTCTATGTTGATACAGGGAACAGGTCTCGATATGAGAGCTCTTCCGGCATATGTTAATTTCTATGGAACTAATCTTAGAACCAAGAGTAAGATTGCACCTTCAAAATCAGTTGCGAAGAATCTATTTGGAACATTCCTCGAAGTTGATTACCAAGAATCGTCTCCAAAAATTATCATTCAATTAGTTGGTAATTCATCTAAACGTCCTGATATGTCAAATAGTAAGGAATATAAGTTTGCGGATGATAGTTTCTATATTGGAAGTGTTAATAATAATCCTTTGGTGATTACTTCACTTGAAGGATTCTCAGTAAATGATTTAAGTAAATCAAATAAGGTAGTTGCGTTTGAAGTGAGTTTTGGTGACCAAAACCAAGGTATCTTCAAAGGAATACAACTTGACCAATCGACATTAAAGAACACATCAGAATCGTTTGTGGTTTTAGAAAACTTGGCGAGGTCTGAATCAGGTGCGGGAGCATATAACGTCGACGTTAGTTTGTTCGATTATTACAAACAAGCATCGTACAGATGTGAAATATCTTGTATGGGTAACGTAATGATTCAACCTACAATGTATTTCTATTTGAAAAACATCCCGATGTTTAAGGGAACATATTGGATTACTGAAGTAAGTCACTCAATTAAGGGTAATGTGATTAATACCTCATTTGTTGGTACAAGAATCCCATACACGTCATTACCTGACCCTAAAGATTCCTTTATTGCGAGTTACCGTGTACTATTTGATAAAATGACAAGTAAAGCTAAGGCGATACTTAAACAACAAGAGTCAACAAAAACGGGCACACAAAAACCTGTTGTTTATAATGGTGTATCTTATATCACCGATATGGGTTCAGTTTCTGTACCGGGTGAAGAGATTACTAAAACAACACCAAAGGTGGGTATTACTGAATTTGGTGTACCATATAACGGATACAATAATGAACCCGCAATTCAAAAAGTGGATAATGGTGATACTTGGTTAAGGGCAGTTGTAGTTAAAATGGGTGGAGAAAAATACCCAATTGAAAGTGGTACGACATTTAATATTGCTGAAGGAGTTAAATGGGGTGATGTTAGTGGTTCAAATATGAAGTTCTATAATACTAAGTTCCAACTTGGTACCGCAAACGCGGCTAAGGTTAGAACCGCAAAAACGACATTTAAAAACCCTAAGAATAATAAAACGTTGACACTTAACCCTAATTGCCAATTAGATGTTAATCTCGGACCCATTACGGTACAGGGACCAATTTCTGTTGGACCAAAAGTAGATGGGTATGGTATGGGTATGTCACCGGCTTTAATGTCAGAATTAGGTATCCACGAAGGTGAAGTGATATACTTCAAAATGTCATGACATTGACCGCATTTCTAACTATTTCAATGTGGGTAGTTCTTTTTAGATACTTCTATGTAAGAAAAAACCCAATAGAAAGTATTGTTGATGAAATAACCATGATTATGTGGCAGTTGAATATTTCTTGTTTGAGTTATTTATTGATAAGAGCGGTGGTTTTTTCATGGATTTTACCATTTCTTGGATATTTATAAAAGAAAATACTATGAACAACGAAAAATTAAATAGTGCTCTTAACAACTACATGGCACCGAAGAACGTAAAAAACGTTTCTAACGATGGTATGGAAAGAGAAGAGTGTGACCTTAAAACTGGTGAATGTTATATTATCAGAAGTAAGGATGGTATTGTTGAAAGAATCAATAAAAAATTCATAACCGAAGACGGAAGACAATTATTACAAGATTAATACTATGGAATTGGAAAACAAACTTTTAGAAGAGGTTGCTCGATTTAATCAAATCAATAAGTACGCAAGAAAACTTATGAACGAGCAGGAGTTACCTCCAGCACCCGAAGCACCGGCTGAACCGGGAATGGAAGCACCGGCAGGTGAATTACCACCACCGGCAGGAGGAGCTGCACCTGAAATGGGAGCACCGGCACCTGAAGCACCGGCAGAATCTGATACCGAAGAATTGGATATCACAGATTTAGTTAATATGACCAAATCTATTAAGAACGACCTTGATGATTCTAAGAGTGAACACCAAGGAGTAATAACTAAAATGGATGATGTCTTCACCAAATTGAATGATTTGGAACAGAAATTGGCTAACATGGATATGGTAATGGCTAAAATTGACGAGTTAGGTAATAAAATCGAACAAGTTAAAGAACCAAGTCCTGAAGAAAGATTACAAATGCGTTCATTGGATTCATACCCATTTAACCAAAACCCACAACAGTTCTTCGCACAAAAACAAGGTGAGATGAGAGCAAGTGGTAAGAATGAGTATGTTTTAACAAAAGACGACATTCAAAATTATTCACAAGAAACAATAAGAGACACGTTCAACCCAAACGAAGAACAAGATGAATTTAGCTTCTAAAGTAAACTTCTTATTAGGTTTACATCTTCAATTAAAGATTAATCATTGGCAAACTAAAGGAGTTGCCCGTCACGAAGCATTTGGTAATGCTTATGGTGATTTAACAGATTTAATAGATGAATTTGTTGAAGTCGCAATGGGAAAATACGGAAGGTTTGTTTTAGATGAAGAAACAAATAATATAAAACTTATAAATTTATCAGATATGAACCCGAAAGATATGATTTCGGTTTGTGTTGATGCATTAGTTGAGTTTTCAGAAGACTTAGACCCTAAAAGAGATACTGACCTTTTAAATTTAAAAGACGAGATGCTTGGTTTATTGAATAAACTTTTGTATCTTCTTACATTAGAGTAATACTCCACAAAACATTTTTGAAAAACTTTAAGACCGGATTTTGTAATCCGGTTTTTTTTTCTTATACTTTACTTATAACAACTTAAAATTAAGATTTATGTCAACATTTGATGCAGTACTGGCTCAGTACGAAAAAAACAAACAAGCCGCTGGCGGCAACAACGCAAACAAGGTTTCGCAAGAAGACCGATTAAAGAAGTACTTCACCACCCTTTTACCAAAAGGTGCACGTAGTGGTGAAAAACGTATTCGTATCCTCCCTACTACCGATGGTGGTTCTCCTTTTAAGGAAGTTTATTACCACGAAGTACAAGTAGATGGAAATTGGGTTAAATTATATGACCCTAAACAAGAAGGAAAGCGTTCACCTTTAAACGAGGTATATGACGCACTTATGATGACAGGTTTGGAATCGGATAAGGTTCTTGCTCGTCAATACAGAGCTCGTAAGTTCTACATTGTAAAAGTTATTGATAGAGAAAACGAACAGGACGGAGTAAAGTTCTGGCGTTTTAAACACAACAGTAAAGGAGAGGGAATCCTTGACAAAATCTTCCCACTTTTCAAAAACAAAGGTGACATCACCGAAATGAACACAGGTCGTGACCTTATTATCACTTTGGGTTTAACCAAAGCAGGTAATGGTCGTGAGTATACCACAATCACATCCATCATCCCTGAAGATGCATCTCCACTACATACAGATAGTAGTGTCGCACAATCATGGGTTAATGATGAATTGACTTGGGCTGATGTTTATTCCAAAAAACCTGAAGAGTACTTGGAAATGATTGCCAAAGGTGAAGTTCCTAAATGGGATTCAGAAAACAAAAAATGGGTTTCTAATTCAGAAGAAGAAACTACATTGATGCCACCTCCGGCTAATGTTTCACCCGCTACTCCTGTGGTTGACCCTCAGGACGACGCAGAAACTGACGACGATTTACCGTTCTAAAAAACCTCAAGGACACTCTCTTGGACATTTTGTCCTTGAGGGTGTTCCTTTTTAAAAAATATCAATATGGCAATTAAGAAAAAAGATTTTTCAATTTCGAGTATAACATCCAAGTACTCAAGTAAAATGACCTACAAACCTGATAGGTTTTTGGATTTGGGTGATGCGTTTTTGGATGCAACGGGTTTACCGGGTCCTGCTCTTGGACATATCAATATGTTCTTAGGTCACTCAGATACGGGTAAAACAACTGCATTATTATCAGCAGCGGCTGATGCAATCAAAAAGGGAATCTTACCTGTGTTCATTATTACTGAACAAAAGTTTGCGTTTGACCACGCAAATATTATGGGTATTCCTGTACAAGAAGAAGTTGACCCATCAACAGGTGAAATTACATTTACAGGTGACTTCATTTTCAGAAATGATTTTGAATACATCGAACAAATTACCGATTTCATCAATGAAATGATTGATGCACAAGAAAAGGGTGATATCCCTTATGATTTATTGTTCTTGTGGGATTCAGTTGGTTCAGTACCTTGTAAGATGACATGGGAAGGTAAAGGTGGTAAACAACACAACGCATCTGTACTATCAGATAAAATTGGTATGGGTATCAACCAACGTATCTCAGGTTCAAGAAGGTCTGATAAACCTCATACAAATACACTTGTAATTGTAAACCAACCATGGGTAGAATTACCAAGTA
>JACCDY011281757.1_pt1 | contig 10058 bp, 10 predicted proteins | sample 7446391 | NCBI WGS metagenome assembly JACCDY01 (sample SAMN15323451, study PRJNA562643) | freshwater metagenome | isolation source: river surface water | place: USA:Blue River Watershed | collected 2017-08-18
GGCAGGTGCTGCGATGGCGTTTTCCTCCGTCTCTGTCGTCTTAAACGCACTGAGGCTAAAGATCGGAAAATTATCACACTAGATTTTTGGAATCCAGGGACATGAACTTGCACACACACTTGCACAACCCAACAAAAACTCCCTCTCAAAAGTGCCTACTGAGGCTCTAAATCAAGGGAGTTGCTGGCGGAGAATAGGTGGAACGCACTCAAGCCCTGATTACCGCAAGAATACGGGCTTCTTACTTTTCTTAATCACGTTCTACGCCATCTTTCTACGCCATCTTTCTACGCCATGTTTGCTCCCAACGAAGTGAGGACTGTCTCTCATTTTATGATTTGGAATCAACCTTTAACTATTTTCAACTGGGCAAGCATATAGAGCATTAAATAGATGAATAAGGAAGTAAACGCACCTAGGACCCACCAGCCAACAACGATTGGTTCCTTGATGTCGAACAGTGAAACGCCTTGAGGCACAATCACTCCTACAAGTCCGAAAATGCCAACGAATACGAATGAACTTTTAAGTCCCTTTGTCGACTTTAAACGTTCAATCTCAGTTTCTAGGTGGTCCCACTCTTCGTATTTTTTGGACAAGTCATCATCTAACTCGTTATACCTTTTTCGCATGACAATGACTTTTGGGTCAGGTAATGCAAAGTTCAAGCCTGAGATAGATAGTGCTTTAAATGATGACTCGTACTTAGACCCCATTTGATTTAGTTCAGCAAATGCACCCAGGGTTCCTAGGATGCCAGTCCCTATAACGCTGTTTCCAATCCCTGCATCATTTTTTTTCTGCATGGATACTGCTCGGGTGCTATTTATGGATTTAGTTACTTTATGCAAGATGCCATACTCCGATAATCGATTAACCTCGTTCTCTCCTATGACTGAATCGATTTCAGTAGGCAAGGGATCTTCGCCTAAAAAGGATTGTTCTAGAAGTTCAAATGCAGTAGTTACGAGATCACAAAAATGCTTGGTGTGCAAGAAGTCTGGCATTGGCGAGACTCCATCGTTTGTCCACCTTGAGTGAAGCAGTTCAATGTCGCCACGCAAGTTGACTATTTCTTGTAGATGTTCTTTGGCGAATCTATCTCTATCTATTTTCTCGAGTTGGTGTTCCAGGTCACTATGCTCTCCGTCTAGCATGGCGATTTCTTTTGTTAGAAACGCTTTCCGGCTTTCATGCGACTGCCGCATTGAGGAAATGCCCAAGATTCGAGAGAGCAGGAAACCTGCGACGATTGCCACAAATGCGGCTGCACCTTGTGAAGTCGTAGAGAGTATCCACCTCAGCGTCTCGGCGTTGGCGTTGAGTTGCTCAGAACTGATTGCTGCTTGAAGTGTCATATGAGCCCCCGATACGTGATGTGGCTTTTAGATTATTGCCTGTTACCGGCAAAATGAGCATCGTAAGACCATCTCCGCCATCTCACGATTTGAGGCAAATAGAAACCCAGCAAAATCCTTGATTTTACGGGGTTTTTAGCTTCACTGCGGGGAATATGGTGGAACGCAGGAAGCACCTGGTTGCCGGTTTTGGGGCGGAACCAGGAGCCTCGAAATCGTTTCTACGCCATCTTTCTACGCCACCCAAATGGAATATTTATCAATACAAGATCCGACTCGCCACGTTTGTTCCCCGCTCTTGGTGGACGGTCAGGATTGGTTCGCCCGCATTAAGCGGACTAAGGCATCAAGCACATCGGCCACGCCTGCGGAGCTGCGGTTCAAGACATTGAAGTCTCGCTTGGCGCCATGTTGGAAATAGCGAGTCCAGTCGTCCTTGACTTCCTGCCAGAGTTCTGCGGCAACCGAACCGGTACATCCTATTGGGATTGGTATCAGGCCGGCCTCTACCGCGAGCTTGAACTCCTCACGCACTCCGTCAGAGGGAACGGTTTCCCCGGAGACAGGGTCCGTCTTATTGCCGGCGATGAAGATGGCAAATCCAGCACCCGCGACAAGATCGGCCCTGTACTTGCTGGCCAGATCTTTATTGGTCTTGGCGAATGGGAATGGCTTGAGTCTCAGGCGACGATCGATGTTGGACGCGCCATCTTTGTATAGGGCCTCCAACGCGCCGCTCACGATGAATGGGCCGAGGCCCTTGCCGAAACCAGAAACGAGGTTGAAACCTTCAGCCATCAGGCGGCTCCCCAGGTCTGAGGCAAGGTCCTCAATCCAGGCCTTGCCTTTGGGGTCGAAGTCGTCCACAGCACCGGACACGAAAACCTGGGTTCGAAGGTACTGCCGCTCGAGGTCCTCAAGGATCTGATGCACCTCATCGAAGTCATCAACCAAGTGTGTCTTGATGCCGAACGTGAGCAAGTCCTCAATCTTTAAGTTTTGACGGTTGAGCGCGTACTGATACTTCTTCGCACCGCGACCGGCGCGGTGTTCGCGGCGCATGATGACGAAGTGCTCGCGTTGTTGCCCATCACCGAACGCGAGGCGCAACTCGTTCAGGATGAGATCGAGATGGGGGTCGGTAAAACTGAACCCTAAGAACAGAAATGTTCGCTCGGACAGGTCTGAGCGCATTCGATCGCGGAACACAGGGAACTTGCGAACGTAGTTCCTGTAGTCGTCACGGGTCAGCACAATGGTTTCGGGATGACTGAGATCACCGTGTAGCTTGTAGACAGTGCATTCACCGCGCTGTCCGCGCTCGGTCAGTGTGCTCGCGTTTTTCTTGATTCGTGGCTTCTTACCAACAACTCTGAGGCTGTCTTCGACGAGGGAATCGTAGTTGGAGGTCCAGATAACATCGATTGGGAGCTTGGCCAGTGCCAAGTGCGACCTACTGGGGTTCACCTTCTTACCAAACTCTTCTACGAGCTTGTTGTGAAGGCGCAGTCGACTCTGCTCGAGCTCTCTGTTGAGGTGGTACTGCGCAACAACGGTGAGATCAGTCTCGATCTCGAGGTCAAGCTTTAGGTCATCTGCGAACTCCTTGAGCAGGCCCTTCCAGTCGACGTATCCCGCGTCGCGGCTCAGTCCAGCGCCTACAAAGGCCGACGCTTCCTCGTTGCGAAGCGCAGCACCATAGTCGCGGAGTAACTCCGCTCGAGTGATGCCGGACATAGCTAACCGAGCAGTTTCTTCAAGTTCTCCCAGTTCCACAGGTACACTGTGCCGCCCCCAGGAACAGCCCAATCCTTGGAGCCGTTCTTGTAGCCAATCACCTGGAACTTCGGCTTGCCGAGGTCAGTGGCCATCGCCACTTCTTTCAAGACGCCGCTCGCTTTAGCCGTCTTAGATCCGAGCATGATTATGAACTTGTCAGCACCGGCGATTGCCTTGCGCGCCTTTGCTTCCCAGTCCTTCTCGGGAGCAGCTTCTTTGAGAGAGACGTCCAAAACTTCGAACGGCGAGTCAGGCCGCTTGGCCTGCTCGATGATGAAATCCTTGAGCACCTTGTCGTTATCAAAGTCAAAACTGATGAACACCCTAGGCTTAGCCACGATCTTCCCTCCACGGGTCACCCCCTGTGACACCACCTGAATGGTATCAGCTAGGCCGGACACCCAATGGGGGCTTTGCTCTCGCCACCGGGGAGTGTGATGTTCCATACCTCAGTTGTCGGTGCTTAGCAATATGCTCAGACGTCCCAACGAGAGGCAACGCATGACACGAGTATCAACAGCGCTTTTGACTATCAGCCCGAAATCTTTAGGCCCCTGGGCAGACAAGGCGTGGCGAGTTTCCGGCAGTGCGCAGATTGTTGAGGGTTCGATTCCTTATTGGATCGTTACTCCGACTCAACCCGTTCAGCATCGAGTCACCCCAGACGAAATCGAAGTTGCTGCGCCACAAGATGCCTGCGTTGTAGAAAGCATTCTGTTTCTCCTCGCGTCTCATTTTGGAGGCGACGTGGTGGAAAAGTATCTCGTCGAAACTCACAACATTTCGGTCGGGCAGGACGGCACTCGCGAACTCGCACGATTTTATGAAGTCGTCGATGATGCAAAGGATTTTCTCGCTCGCCATCTTTGTGAGGTCATTCGCCTGGGAATCACCAGATTGGACGAAACAAGCCTTGTGAATGACGCAGTAATCGGCGCTATGCGTGATTTGGGTTTCGACTTGGCGATCTTCACCGAGGACGTATCAGCGCAGATTTAGGTAAGAGTTCAGAATCGGAACGCCGCGCACATTTTCCAGCACCCACCACTTCAGGGTGATTGGCAGATTCTCCGGCGCGGCTGCTGAAGTTTCATTTGGGTGAAGGTGAATGACGTCTGCGATTCCGCACGCATTGTCTTCAAGAATCACAATCAGTCTTGGCTCGCGAAGGTATGCGCGGAAAGTTCCGCACGAAGTCTCGACTACCGCTTCGTAAATGCCGTCCATTAGAAATCAACTCCTCTTTCTTCTTTGCTTCGATGTCCTGGCTTGTTCGGATGAGTTGCTTTGTATCTGGCGTAGATCCGCTGAATACTTGATGCCTGCGTTTCCTCAGGTTTGACTTTGTGCGGGATTTTTGGGGCGATGGTAGGCGCTTTTAGGCCGGGAAGATGACCACTTTTTATGCGCACGGTTGTATCCGTTTTGGGAAATAAGAGTTTGAAAAGCCAGTTCATTTTTCTCCATTCTTGGGTTGGGCGGGCGTCCACATTTGTAGACGCCCGTCCAAACCGTTCAATGTCCGAGAGGAGTGAGGTGGGCTATAACTCGGAGGACTTCCAATCGGTCATAGTTTTTCTCTAACCAGACCCTTGTCGCCTTGGCCACTCCGTCCGTCGATATATCGAGCACAGGGCCACGTTTGAGCAGAGGCGGGACTAATGCCACCCGAACATCGTCATCGCCCTCGTAGAGGTCGATACTGCCCTGGGCGTTGAGATAGGCCGCGAATACTCCCTTGTTTGTTTCGATCACGATCTTCATCATTCAGAGCCGCCTTCGATGTCGTGACTGTTACGGTCAACACCTTGGGAATACTTGGCTGCTTTTGCTTCGCCGCCACGACGCGCTCTCTCGATTCGTTCAGTCTTGGCCTGGATATGTTGGCCAGCGCCACAGTCGATACCGATGCCAGGAACTTCCGTCCAAATACCTGCGTCCAGCAGGTGCTTGGCTGCTGTCATCACGCTGCTGGTGCTTGCTGCGCCGACGATGATGTGCCGCGAAAGTTCGGCCTCAGTGATTGTTTCTGTTTCGAAGGCAATGCAGTAGCCAGTTGACGCCAGGTATAGACCTAAGCAAGCGATTACCTGTTCTTCTGGGATTAGCGCCCATTTTCTGTCGTTGCCTATGTTGTGGGGCACGGCCCACCACCCTGGTGCTTGATTGTTGCTTTTGGTAGTCATCGATGACTCCTTTCATTTTTGGTTATGAAGGAGTTATCGGCGCGACTTTTTTTCGGGTTTCACCTTTCCTGCCTTAGCAGTGCTAACAGAACAGAACCAGAACACACACAACACACAAGAGAGTGTCGCTGTGATGCGGAGTGAGGGGATGGGGGGTTGTCAGGGGGGAGAGAGCGGATAGTTTTCACTTTTTGATGAGTATCTCGGATCTCCAGTCGCTGTAGGCGACTGGAGATCCGGTTCCCATAAAAGTGAAACTTCCGGTGGATAAATAGATATAGAAACTATTTATGTTGTCAGGGGTTTGCACCTTCGGCATGATGTCTGCTCTGGCGGGTAATCTTGTGGTTATGGCTGGGGAACGTTTTGGGGTGCACGAGGCGCGTAAGTTCGCTGAAAAATACGCGCAAGTGTCGAGCGAGAAACAGTTCGCCCAAACTTTCTGGCGGGATTTCTTTTCACACCTACTCCACATAGATGACCTCACCAGCACAGGCATCGAGTTTGAGGTTCCTGTTCGTTCGCACTTGACCGGCAAAGTGAAATGGATTGACGTCTTGTGGTCAGGCGTTCTGTTGGTAGAGCACAAATCTGCTGGAGAAGATTTAGACAAAGCCGAGCAGCAAGCGCGTGAATATTTGATGTCGTTAGAGCAGGCAAAAGTCCCGCCCGTTGTCATTATTTGCGACTTCGCAAGGTTTCGAATCATCGAGGTTTTGGCTGGCACATCGCACGATTTTGCCCTGGCAGACCTCCCGTCCAACCTCGATCGTTTGGCCTCGATTTTTGGCAACAAAGGGGTTGGTTCCACTACCGTTGAGATTTCAGCGGACGCCAAAGCCGCCGACCTTATGGCGAATCTTTTTGTAGCGTTCGAGAAGTCGGGCTATACAGGGCACGAAACATCGGTTTTCTTGGTGCGAGTTCTGTTCCTCTTGTTCGCCGAAGACACTCGAATGATGCGCAAGGCAATCTTCACAAACTTCGTGAGCAGCAGTCCCGACTCTGGCACCGGACTTGGTGCGATGCTTCAGGAACTATTTATTGTTCTCAACACAGAGAAAACGAAGCGCCCGCCGACACTTGCTTCAGAACTGGCAGATTTCCCATATGTGAACGGCGGATTATTCGCAGAAAGTATCTCGAACTTCACATTCACGCCTGGAATGCGTAAAGCGCTGATTGATGCAACGGCCTATGACTGGTCCGGCATATCGCCAGCCATCTTTGGCTCCTTGTTCCAAAGTGTGCGTGATGCGGAAACTCGACGTGAAATGGGGGAGCACTTCACATCTGAGCAGAACATTATGAAGGTCATTGGAGACCTTTTTCTAAACGATTTCACAGAGAAAATGAACAGTGCTTGGGATAGCCCTGGGCAGTTGCGTAAGTTCCACAACGAACTTTCCGAATATCACTGGGCTGATCCGGCTTGTGGCTCTGGAAACTTCTTGGTTGTTGCTCTGAAGCAAATGAGGGCAATCGAACTTCGCGTGATGGCGCGACTTCAAGAACTGGACGGAACTTCGCAACTACAACTCGATGCGACTTGGGGCCAGCGCGTTGGACTACATCAGTTCCACGGCATTGAGATTGATGAATGGTCAGCGTCCATCGCTCGTGTAGCCCTTCACCTTGCCGACCACCAGAGCAATCTGGTTTGGGAAGAAGTTATAGGAAACGCACCAAATCGATTGCCACTTACTGAAACCGCAAATATTGCGAATGAGAACGCACTTCGGGTTGATTGGGCCACAGTTTTCCCTGTGGGGAAGAAGACTTTCATTATGGGGAACCCTCCGTTTTTCGGTGCGCGGTTCCAGAATCCGGACCAGAAAGCCGACACTCTCGCGATTTGGGGAGAAATCAAAGGTGCTGGAGATATGGACTTCGTTGCGAACTGGCACTTGATTGCAGCGCGGCACATTTCGAAGCACGGTGGACAGGCGGCATTCGTAAGTTCAAGCAGTATCGTCCAAGGCGAGCAAGCGGCTATCCTCTTCCCTCAACTGAAGTTGCTTGGTGTCGGTATTTCATTTGCTCACCGCACGTTTGTTTGGAAGAACGATGCTCGAGGCCAAGCGGCCGTCCACTGCGTGATTATGGGATTGTCGGACGTTATGCCAAAGAAGCGCCACATTTGGTCGTATCCCGATATCAAGGGTCAGCCAGTCCTAAAAGAAGCATCAAATATCAACGGCTATTTACTCGATGCGCCAGATGTTGTGATTTCAAGTCGTTCAACGCCGCTCTCTCCTAAAACGCCTCGAATGGATTTCGGCAGTATGCCGAATGATGGCGGTTATCTTTCTGACATCGATGCTGAGGAAGCAGAGCGCATTCGTCGTGAGGATCCGATTGCCGCGAAGTATATTCGGAGACTTATTGGCGGGCGTGAACTCATTCACAACGAAGAGCGCTATTGCCTTTGGTTAGAAGGTGCCGACCCTAATGACTTGCGCAAATCCGGCGAGTTGTCCAAGCGCATTGAAGCCGTTCGCGAACAACGCAGTTCGAGTAAGCGCGAAGCGACCAAGAAACTTGCGTCCAGGCCTATGGAGTTTGGAGAAATCCGCCAACCTAAAAGTGATTATCTTGCTGTTCCACTAATCACATCGCACGAACGGGATTATCTCGCCGTTGCTCCAATGACTGCCGATGTAGTGTCGAATAACAAAATCGGAATCATCGAAGACAAAACTCTTGACACATTCGCAATACTTGTGTCGCGTGTCTTTACGGTTTGGAACAAGGCAGTTTCGGGCAGGCTAAAAAGTGATCTCAATGTGAGCATCACGACCACCTACAACAACTTTCCGTTCCCGGAACTTGATGAACAGCAGCGAGAAGCCATCGAAAGAGCGGCCGAAAGTGTGCTTGTTGCACGTTCTTCTTTCGCTTACAACTCTCTCGCAGATTTGTATGGGGCCAACTCGATGCCACCGGCTTTGCGCCGCGCACACGACGCGCTTGACACGGCCGTTCTTCGCGTATTCCAAATGTCGTCCACGGCATCGGACGAGGAGATTCTTGCGATGCTCTTCGAGAGATACCAAGCGGCCACCAGCGGACTGCTTTACGAAGCGCCGAAAAGGACTCGCCGCTAGTCGATTCCTGATTTCCTCTTTCTGAGGTTCATTCTCTCCCCATAGCGTCGCAAAGCGGCTTCGCTGTTCGCGCTTGTGATTCTTTGATAGTAGTAGCCGATCGCTTCGCTCTCGTGTCCAAGGATTGCTCTAACGACGTTCGCAGAAACAGGCGGGTCAAGTTCTGCGAGACGTGCTGCGGTGATGAAGCGATTGATGTGTTGTGGGAACGGCTGGACGCCTGCTTCGAGACAAACGCGTTTCCAAAGTGCGTTGTCTGGGTTCTTGTTTATGATGTGCCCGCGCTCGGTAAGGAACAGCAACTCACCTAACTCGTCCCCCTTCTCCCATTTGTTGTAGTCGGCTCGTTTCTTGTTTTCTTCGCGTCGTTTCAGGTGTCCGGTTAGGTAGCCCAAGAAGGGTTCAGTGAGAGGGATTTCGCGCTTCACGCCCGTTTTTGTTGGCGCTAAATACCAACGCGGCTGGGTCGGGTCGTCCTCCATCTCGGAAGTCTCCCGTCGTGCGAGTTGGTGGCTAATCACAAGTTTTGGGTGCTTTGTTCCAAGGCCCAGAATGTCAGTGGTCAACAGGCCCAGGCGTTCATTTTGACGTAAACCCAAATATTGAAACCCGAACAGACAAAGTAGTTCGGGGCGAGACTTTTCCAAATACTTCATTACAACCTCGGCGTCGGCAACGCGAGCGTCGATGTCGATGACGCGTTTTTCAACTTTTGGCTGCGGCACAAGCATCATCGGGTTTGACCTACCGCCCAATAAGTCTTTCCTGTGAGCCCACAAAAAGGCCATACGGAGTATCTTCCAAATATTGAGTCGGGCTGGCGCGCCGAGCAATCTTGTGCCCGGTATCGCTCGCCCCTCCCTATCGGTTTTCTTTTTCACAACGAGAGTGCTGTTTAGGAGCAGTAGAAGTTGCTGGTCGGTTATCTTATCCAGGAACTCTTTGCCAATCACTGGCTGAATGTGCTGCTCATACATTCGGCGGTATTTGCGAATAACTGTTGGACGGAGCGCTTCATCTATTTTGCGTTGTAGCCAGAGAGTGAATAGATCGTCAATCGTGTAGCGCTTCGCGCCACGCTTGCGGGGAGTGCGATAAGTCGGTTCGCCATTGCGCTTGCGCTCATAGAACGCATCAATATTCTCGCGAAGGGCTGCAAGTGCTGCTGACTTGTTGGTTGCATTCCCAGTCAGACGTCGACGTCTCACTCCGTCCGGCAAATCCTCAGCGGGTATTTCAAAAGTTGCTTGCCAGTAGTCGTATTTCACGACAGGATTTCCGCGCCGGTCGAGAACTACTTTCCCACGCTCGTCCTTCTCAAAAACTGAACGCTTGTATAAGCCACCTTTGCCGTAGGCAGCCCTCTTATCTGATGACGCCATAACTACCCCCCTTGGTGCGAGTGTATTGCTTTCTACGCCATCTTTCTACGCCATCTTGCGATTTGAGATGAAAAAGAACCCCGTCAAATCGTTGGATTGACGGGGTTTCTGCTATTTCAGCGGAGAATGGGGGATTCGAACCCCCGAGGGCTTGCACCCAACACGCTTTCCAAGCGTGCGCCATAGGCCACTAGGCGAATTCTCCGAGGGAGAGTTTAGCCCGAAAACAGGCTTTGTAACCAAGAA
>JACCDY011236960.1_pt1 | contig 10054 bp, 10 predicted proteins | sample 7446391 | NCBI WGS metagenome assembly JACCDY01 (sample SAMN15323451, study PRJNA562643) | freshwater metagenome | isolation source: river surface water | place: USA:Blue River Watershed | collected 2017-08-18
ACGTTTGGTGGTGCAGTACGCCGCACAAATGACACGCGATGTGAAGGTGCAAGACAGCGTGTTCGCCGCCTTGCAAGCCCGCTTCACCACCACCGAGCTGGTGGAGTTGACCACCGCCATTGCCACCTACAACATGGTGGCGCGCTTCTTGGTCGCTCTGCAAATCACGCCTGACGGCGAACCCCAGCGCTAAACCTGCGACATCAAGAGGCCGATATCAATCGGCTTTGATGTCGTTGTCTTTGACGACCTTGGCCCAGATGGTCATTTGTTTTTCAATGAAGGCTCGGGCTTGCTCAGGTGTGCCACCCATCACGTCAATGCCTTGTGCATCGAGTTTCTTGGCCACTTCTGGGTTTTTCAACACCTTGTTGAGTTCTTCGTTCATGCGCTTGACGATCTCGGGTGGCGTGTTAGATGACGCCAACAAAGCCCACCACGCAGGCGCTTCAAAGCCGGGGTAGCCGTTTTCGGCAATCGTGGGCACATTGGGCAAGTCGGCCGCGCGTTTGCTGGTGGTCACCGCCAAGGGGCGCATGCGACCGCTGTCGATGTGTGGCTTGGTCACAAACACCGAGCCAATCGACAAAGGCACGTGGCCTGCCACCGCATCACTCATCAAGGGGCCACCGCCTTTGTAGGGCACGTGGGTCCACTCCACGCGCGCATCTTTGCCCAACAAGGCCATGGCCAAGTGGCCGAGGCTGCCATTGCCAATGGTGCCAAAGCTCACGTTTTTCTTGGCTTTGGCGGCTGCCACCACGTCGGCAAAGGTTTTGTATTCGGAGTTGACGTTGGTAGCCAGCACCATGGGCGAGGTGCCCACCAACACCAGCGGTGTGAGGTCTTTTTTGCTGTCAAACGGCATGCTGGGGCTCAAGCTGGGGTTGACGCCAAAGGTGTCAAACACCACGGCGAAGGTGTAGCCATCGGCCGGGGCTTGCACCACAGCGGCAGTGCCAATCGTGCCCGAAGCGCCACCCCGGTTTTCCACAATCACGGATTGCCCCAGTTGCTGCGACAGCGGCTGCGCAATGATGCGCGCCACTTGGTCGACCGAACCACCGGGTGGGAAAACCGCCACCAACTTGATCGGTTGCTTGGTCGGCCAAGGTTGTGCCATCGCCAATGACGACACACTGAGTGCAGCCAATGCCAAGGTGCAGCCCAGCGCTGCTTTGAACGTGCGACGTTGCATGGTGTGGGTTCTCCAAGAATGTTTGTCTAGGGCAGAATTGTTGGCCAAACCATGCCTTGAAAGCTTGCGGCTTTTACGCATCGGGTAAACACGCAGAGGCGAGCTCTTCATAATGTCTGCATGGTCCGCTCTACCCAACTCCTCCATGTCCAGCGCGAGCCCGCGCGTCTTTTATCTGCTGCCACGGTCTTGCTCGTGCGCGATGGCCCGCAAGGCCTTGAAGTGTTGATGACACGCCGTTCGATGACGGCCAGCTTTGCACCCGGCGCCTATGTGTTCCCCGGTGGCGGCATCGATGCTGCCGACGCCCAGGCGCACAGCATGGCGCAGCGCCGCCCCAAGCAAAGCGACTTGCACCTGACGCAAGCCATCGCCGCCATCCGCGAGAGTTTTGAAGAGCTGGGCATTTTGTTCGCCCGCCATGGCGACGGTCGCTGGGCTGACAACACCGACATTGCCCAAATCGACCGCAAACAAGCCTTTGCCGCCCAATGCCAGACCCGAGGCCTCACGCTGGCAGCAGATCAGGTGTTTGTGCTGGCCCACTGGATCACCGACCGCGACCTGCCGCGCCGCTTTGACGTGCCTTTTTTGGTGGCCCGCATGCCCGAGGGCCAAACCCCGGTGGCCGACGAGTCGGAGCAGTTCGAGCCGGTCTGGGTGCGCCCGGTCGATGCGTTGACGCGCCACGAAGCGGGGCAATTTTTCATCATCTTCCCGACCATTCGCACGCTGGAACGCCTCAAAGCCTTTGCCACGGTGGACGAGGTGCTGCAAGCCTGTGCCATCAACGACGAGCCGCTGTGGACCAGCTGCCCCCGCGCCGGCTGGCTGGCGGGCAACGAAGCGCGCTACATGGAGCACGAAGCCCCCTTTGGCGAGCTGGCCCTGATCACGCCCGATGGGCAAATCCACCACCACCTGGACTGGAAAACCGACCAGCCCGTGGCACTGCTCAAAAACCTGCAACGCCTCACCGCCCCCAACCCCGGCGTGATGACCGGCCCCGGCACCAACAGCTATTTGGTGGGCGACCCCAACACCGGCTACATCGCCATCGACCCTGGCCCGGCGGACGACGAGCACCTGCAGCGCCTGTGGCGTGCGGCAGGCGGACAGATCCGCATGATCGTGTGCACCCACTCGCACCCGGACCACTCCCCCGGCGCAGCCCCGCTGCAGGCGCTGTGCAGCCACAAGCCGCCCATCCTGGGGCTGGCCTCCCAACCCACGGCCCGCGCCAACAGCCGCTTCAGCCCCGATCGCGCGTTGGCCGACGGTGAAAAACTGGTCTTGCAAGGCACGGGCGTGGACGGCGATATCACCCACACCCTACGCGTGGTGCACACCCCTGGCCACGCCGCCAACCACCTGTGCCTGGTGCTCGAAGAAGATGGCCTGCTGTTCTCGGGTGACCATGTGCTCAACGGCAGCACCACCGTGATCGACCCGCCCGACGGCCACATGGGCGACTATTTGGATTCGCTGGACAAACTGGCGGCGGCCTGTGAGGCCGGTGGCATCGAATTCATCTTGCCTGCCCACGGCCATGTGCTGGGTTTTGCCCACCAGGCCATCACGCACCTGAAGGCCCACCGCTTGAAGCGCGAAGCCAAAATCGCCGCCGCCATGCAGGCCCTGCCCCAGGGCAGCCTGCAAGAATGGGTGGAAAAAGCCTACGACGACGTGCCGCCGCGCCTGTGGCCCGTGGCCGCCCGATCCCTGCAAGCGCATGTGGACCACATCCGCGAACAAGCCCTGTCCTGATGCGCACGACGAATTTTTGAAAGCCTGGATGATTTCCTCTGAAGAAGGCATACGCTTGGCCAAACGGGTGGCCGGCGAGCAAGACTGCTCGCGCCGCGAAGCCGAAGCCCTGATCGTGGCCGGCGGCGTGCAGGTCGCGGGCCGAGTGGTCACCGACCCGGCCCGGCGTGTGCGCCCCGAGCAGGCCGTGCAGGTGAACCGCCTGGTGTCCATGGCCGCACTGGCCCCCATGACCTTGCTTGTGTTCAAACCCGCGCACCGGGTGGCCAATCTGGCCTGGCTGCAAGACACCGCGGGCCTCAAAGCCGCCCAGCCCGGCATTTGGGGCCCCGAGCGTCTGGCCAAAATGCAAATGCCCATGCCGCTGCCCAAACCCGCCAGCGGCCTGTGCATCTTCACGGACGATGTGGGCGTGCTGCGCCACCTGGAAGACCGCCGCAGCCCCATGGAAGAAGAATGGATGGCCACCGTGGGCGGCGAAGTGCCCGAGGGCCTGATCCGGGGCTTGAATGGCCCGGGCATCCGCGCCAGCATCAACCGCCAAACCGACACCCTCACCGTGCTGCGCATCGCGGGCAAAGACATCGACGGGCTGGATTTGGGCCGCTGGCTGGACGAACAATGCCCTCTGCAAGACCTGCGTCGCCAAAGGGTGGGCCGCATCAGTTTGGCCCCTCTGGAGCCCGGTCAATGGCGGCAATTGGAAGGGCATGAAAGGTTTTAATCTTCTGTTAATCCCCTAAAGACCTCAAATGTCCCTTCAAGCCTTGAATAATCGCGCTGTGTCCTCAAATGAATGACTGTTTGAGAAACGACCGATCAGTCACAAACGTCCACGACATGTTTTGACACCCCAGCTTGGGTCTGTATCCACAGCCCACAACAACGCTAAAAGGAGCCCACCATGCGTTTGAGCACCAAAAGCCGATTTGCAGTCACCGCCATGATCGATGTGGCTTTGCGAGAAGACCGTGGTCCCGTTTCGTTGGCCGCCATCAGCGTGCGCCACCAGATATCGCTGTCCTATCTGGAACAGCTGTTCAGCAAACTGCGTCAACAAGGGCTGGTCGAAAGCACACGTGGCCCCGGTGGCGGTTATTCGCTGTCACGCAATGCCGAAAAGATCACCATGGCCGACATCGTGGGCGCGGTGGACGCCCCTGCAGACGATGAAGCCACTGGCGAAGGCGGCTGGATGAACAGCGAACTGTGGTCCAGCCTGAACGAAAAAATGCTGACCCATTTGCAGTCCATCACCTTGCGTCAATTGGTGGCCGAGCAACGCACCAAAGGCGTCACGGTCGAGCCCGCCCCGCAACCTGTGGTCAAGCGCGGCGTGTTTGCCAAGCCCAAAAGTGCTGTGAAAGTCACCGCCCCCAATTCGGTGTTCGCCTTGGCGGGCAGCCTGATGCCCTCTCGCGGCTGAGGCCGGCTCTTCCCCACAAAAAACCCGCTGCGGCGGGTTTTTTTATTGGGCGACATGAAAGTGTGAAGTTCGCCGATAAGCCGGATTCTGTGCACAACGGTTGCCCGCTGCGTGACCGCCATTACTCTGGGCCGGGGGTCGCCCACCCGGCTCGGTGCTACCTACCCGCCAACTCGCCCCGCGGAACCACAGGGAGAAGCGATGCGGCGAACCGCCTCACCTCAGGAAGGCCTACTTGGTATTGCTGCGCGTAGAGATTGCCCGTTTCACCCGAACTCAATCGGCTCGTCTCTGTTGCTCTGATCCTCACCTCACGGTGGAGAGGTGTTACCTCCTACGCTGTCCTGCGCAGTCCGGACGTTCCTCCAGTGCCTGGTTTCCCAGATTGCACCAGCGGCGGTCTGGCGAACTTCACGGGGCTGATTATCACCTGCTGGATGGGCCCAGCGATAATCTCACCCTCTTGCTTGATAACCACAAGCCCGCAGGTCCCCATGATCCGTCTTTCAGAACTCAAACTTCCTTTGTCGGCGCTGCCGGTTGAAGTGCGTCGCGCGGCCGATGCACCGTCCGAGACCGACGAAGACCGCGTCCCCCCACCCCACCCCGAAGCGGCGCTGCGCGCATTGGCGGCCAAGGCTTTGGGCATTTCAGAAAACCAGATCGAGACGCTGCGCGTGTTCAAACGCAGCTTCGATGCGCGCAAGGCCGATTTGCGGGCCGTGTTCATCGTGGACATCGCGCTGGCCGATGCCAGCGCTGAAAGCGCCCTGCTGCACCAGCACGCTGGCCATCCGCACATCCAGCCCACACCCGACATGGTCTGGCACCCCCCGGTTCAAGCACCGGTGGGTTTTGGCTCGCTGGAAGGCGAGCGCCCCGTGGTGGTGGGCTTTGGGCCTTGCGGCATGTTCGCGGCGCTGGCCCTGGCGCAAATGGGCTTCCAACCCATCGTGCTGGAGCGCGGCAAACCGGTGCGCGAGCGCACCAAAGACACCTGGGGCCTGTGGCGCAAAAAGGTGCTTAACCCCGAGAGCAATGTGCAGTTTGGCGAAGGCGGAGCAGGCACTTTCAGCGATGGCAAGCTGTACAGCCAAATCAAGGACCCGCGCCACTTGGGCCGCAAGGTGATGGACGAGTTTGTCAAAGCCGGTGCCCCCGCCGACATCCTGTTTGCCGCCCACCCGCACATCGGCACCTTCAAGCTGGTCAAGGTGGTCGAACACATCCGTGAGCAAATCATCGCGCTGGGTGGCGAGATCCGCTTTGAACAACGCGTGAGCGATGTGTTGCTCTCACCCACCGCAGATGGCCAACAACTCACCGGCTTGCAAGTGCAAGACCTGCGCACTGGCGAACACCACACCCTGCACACCCGCCACGCCGTCATGGCCTTGGGCCACAGCTCGCGCGACACCTTTGTGATGCTGCACCGCCGGGGTGTGGCCATGCAGGCCAAACCGTTTTCGATTGGTGTGCGCATCGAACACCCGCAAAGCGTGATCGACCAAGCCCGTTGGGGCCGCCACGCGGGCCACCCGCTGCTGGGCGCGGCCGATTACAAGCTGGTGCACCACGCACAAAACGGCCGTGCGGTTTACAGCTTTTGCATGTGCCCCGGTGGCACGGTGGTGGCGGCCACCAGCGAGCCGGGCCGCGTCGTCACCAACGGCATGAGCCAGTACTCGCGCAACGAACGCAATGCCAATGCCGGCATGGTGGTGGCCATTGACCCGCCCGACTACCCGCTGGACACCGCGGCCTGGCAAGCCGCTTTTGGCGAGCAAGACGGCGCGCAGCTGGCGCAAGAGGCCCAGGCTTTGGCTGCGAAGCAGCCGCCCCAAGCACACCCGCTGGCGGGCATCGTGCTGCAGCGTGAACTGGAAACACGGGCTTTTGAAGTGGGCGGCAGCAACTACGAAGCGCCCGGACAACTGGTGGGTGACTTTTTGGCGCAGCGCCCCTCCACCACCTGGGGCCGTGTGCTGCCGTCTTACAAACCCGGCGTGAAACTGGTCGATCTGGCCGATGTGTTGCCGGGCTACGCGGTCGAAGCCATGCGCGAAGCACTGCCGGTGTTTGGCCGCAAGATCAAGGGCTATGACATGGCGGACGCGGTGATGACGGGAGTGGAAACGCGCACTTCGTCGCCCCTGCGCATCCCGCGCGGCGATGACCACCAAAGCACCAACACAGGCGGTCTCTACCCGGCCGGTGAAGGGGCCAGCTATGCAGGCGGCATCTTGTCGGCCGGCGTTGACGGCATCAAAGTGGCAGAGTCCTTGAGCCTGGCCCTGACGGCGAAACCTTGAGAGCTGAGGGCCTGGCCCGCATCAATCTCTGGGTGGCGTTTGATGACAAGGGCAAGCCAAGGTTGACAAGGGCGCCAAGGCCTTGAGCGCCATCACGTCGCCCTCTTCCAACCGGACAAGGGCCACCGCTTGTTGGCTTTCCAGGGTGTCCCAGGCGCTTTGCCAAACCTCGGGCGTCCAAGCCAGCCACGCGCGCCAAGGCCGCTCTGGCAGGCGCAGCGCAGCGCTTGGGCTGTGCTGCTGGGCCAGCAACAACCAACTGGCCAAGGATTGCGCCGCATCGTGGTGCTGGGCGCAAAACACCATGCGCGCCATTTGGGCCAGCAGGGCTTGTGCACTGGCCGCCTCCTGCAGCCACCAGGTGGCCGTGCGCGCACCAGCAGCGCGCACCAGCGACTCTGACACCCGCAGCGCTTGCCCCGGCACCAGCACTTCGGCACGCAAGCCGCTGCTGCACGCCCGCTGCGGCGACCACACATGGTGGCAACCCAGCAAAGCCAGGCGCACGCCTTGCGGCGCGCCAGAGGACGTCGACAGGCCCCACAAACTGTCCTCAGGAAAGTACAGGCAACCGTCGTCCTCAGCCAGCTCGGCGGGCCAGGGCCCCGCCTTCAGAGACACTCGCGCGCAGTCAGACAAAAGCTCGGGGGCCAGCTGCAGCAAGCTTTGGAACAAGGAATTGCGGGATGCGGGGTGAGTCACGGTGTTTCACCCTTGCGGATGCGGTTTTTTCTTGATTTTATGTTCTCTACCGAACGCAAATACCACCGGTCCATGTGCTTCACTCGGGTTGTGCCGAACATATACTCATTCGGGTGTCTGACCATGGCCTCCAGTTCACTCGCCAGGTTGACTCTCTCCACCAATGCCGTGCACCTGCGCGGCTCCATGACGTGAAACTTTTACACAACGGGTTCATCTCTCCATTGCCCGCACTGGAGCAGTCCTTGATCGGCGCCGCGTGTGAGCCCGTCACCCTGAAGTCCAGACAGCTGTTGGGGGCCACCGATGCCGAGCCACAGGTGTACTTTTTGACCGGGGCCACCGTGGCCCTGATGGTGCAGGACGAGCGCCACATGGGTGTGGCCGTTGGCTTGTTGGGCGCCGAGCACGTGGTGGGCCTTGAGCATGTGGTGGGCAACAGCCGCCCCACCATGCAGCACCGCGTGCAAACCGCTGGCTCAGCCTGGTGCATGAAAGCCAGCATCCTGCGGGCCCTGGCACTGGATCACCCGGCGGTGTTGAGCGCCATTTCGCTGCAGTTGTGGCTCATGTTGTCGCACGTGGCCATCTTGGCCGCGAGCATCCAGAAGCTGGACATCCAGGCCAGGCTGGCGGCCTGGCTGCTGCTGTCGGCCCAAACCGCGCAAACCGCGCACTTGCACTTGACCCATGAACACCTGGCCCACATGCTGGGGGTTCGGCGGGTGAGCATCACGCTGGCGGCAGGTGAGCTGCGCGAACAGGGTCTGCTGAGCTACTCACGCGGTCAAATGCGCCTGCTGGATTTGCCAGGCTTGTCACGGGCGGCACAAGCGGCCTGAGACCGCACGGGCCCGAGCGCGCCATGGGGCTAAACCCCCATTGCCATATGTGCGGTACCGCACCATGATTGAGTGTAAACCCTGATAAATTGATACGAATCATAAAAATCTGATGAAAAATCGCCAAATATGAAATCAAGACTGGCCGCGAACAACGCTCTCTTGGCCGCACTGCCAGAGGCCATCGCGGCAGACTGGCGACCCCACATGCAGGTGGTGGAGTTGTCGGAGGGGGAGGTCCTTTGCGAAGCCGGCCAACCCCTCACCCATGTGTTTTTTCCGACCACGGCCATCGTGTCCTGGCAATATGTGTTGGCCTCTGGCGACTGCACCGAAATCGCCATGGTCGGGCGGGAAGGGCTGGTCGGCCTCTATCTGCTGATGGGTTCTCGCTACAGCATGAACCAGGCGGTGGTCCAAACCACGGGCACAGCGATTCGGGTTCCGCTGGAAGGGGTGCTCAGGAGCTTTCGCAGGAGCCAGGTGGTTCAAAGCACGGTGATGTTGTTTGCGCAGGCACTGATCGCGCAAATGAGCCAGGGCAATGTGTGCCGCCAACACCACACGCTGGAGCAGCAGCTGAGCCGTCTGATCTTGATGATCCTGGACCGCCAATCTGGCCTGCAAGTGCGCAAGACCCATGAAGCCATCGCCCAATTGTTGGGCGTGCGCCGAGAAGGGGTGAGCCTGGCGGCCGCAAAACTCATGAAAGAAGGCTTGCTGAGCTATTCAAGGGGCCACATTCGGGTGTTGAACCGCGCAGGCCTCATGCAGCACAGCTGCGAGTGCTACCACCAGCTGCGCCAGCAATACCAGCCCCTGCTCCAGTGCCCGGACTTGGCTGTGCCTGGTCACACCGAGACCATCTGATTGCGGATGGCATAACGGGTCAGGTCGGCCACTTTGTGCAAACCGACTTTGCGCATGATGTTGCGCCGATGGACTTCGACGGTGCTGGGCGCAATTTGCAGGTTGCGGGCGATTTCCTTGGAAGAAAAGCCATCGGCGATCAGGCGCAAGACCTGCTCTTCACGGCCGCCCAAATGGCTTTTGCCTGAACCATCCGCAGCGCGGATTTTGCGCACAGACGCCATCATCTCTGACGCCGCCGCCTGACACAGGTACACCCGCCCAGCCGCCACCGAACGGATGGCCATCAGCAACTCGTCAATGCCGCTGGTGGTGGACACATAGCCCTGCGCACCCGCGTCCAGGATTTCAATGATCGAGTGGCGATCCGAGTCACCGGAAAACGCCACCATGCGCGGACTGGGTGGGTGCTGGAGGATCCTGCGCATCAAGGACAAGTCTTGTTGGCCGTGGGCATGCATGCCCATCAACAGCACATCGGGCTGGGCCTCATGGCACAGGGCTTGTGTGCGTTCGTCGTTCTCCGCCATGCCCACCAGCTCCATGTCCGGGTGGTTGCGCAAAATCGCGGCAATGCCCTCTGCAACCACCTTGTGCTTGGACGACAACAAAACGCGAATGGACATGGGTGCTCCTTATGGAATTCAGTGAACCGGCTGACAGCGCAGAACAGACTGGCGAACACGACCCAACACACCACAGCATGGGCATCGGACCTGGTTCTCAAGCTCTGTTGCCGCCTTCAGTGTAGGCAAGTGGGTAGGGCTTGACTGTTCGAAACAGCACATAAGCCTAGGATCCAGCCATTCAATGCACGCCCGAGCCGGGCGGCAGTTGACCCGCCGGGCCTGGCCAGGGGGATGTGGCCTCCAGTTTCTCGGCAATGCCCAGCGCGTCTTTCAAGTGCTCATGTGCATTGAAACTGTGGTGCTTGGAC
>JACCDY010291965.1_pt1 | contig 10052 bp, 16 predicted proteins | sample 7446391 | NCBI WGS metagenome assembly JACCDY01 (sample SAMN15323451, study PRJNA562643) | freshwater metagenome | isolation source: river surface water | place: USA:Blue River Watershed | collected 2017-08-18
AAAAAGTACTAGAGGCGATTTCAGGCGGTATGGCTGGCAGCAAAATGATGGATTTGATGGGCCCCAAAATGGTTCAACGAGACTTTAAAGCAGGGATTGAGGCGCGCTTACATGCCAAGGATTTTTTTCTCGTCAAGGCAGTCGCAGAAAAGCAGGGGATTGATCTGCCAGCCTTGCAAACCGTGGCAGAGCAGCTTCAAGCCCTCTTGGATGCTGGGTGGGGCTACGATGACACTTCTTCCCTTTTAAAGGTACTTGAGGCATAATAGCGGTCTTGCCTGAATTTACAGGTCTAGAGTGGGCCTCAATAGATTGAGGCCGCACTTGATAAAAATGCCGCGGTGGTGAAATTGGTAGACACAGGAGACTCAAAATCTCCCGCCGCAAGGTGTGTCAGTTCGAGTCTGACCCGCGGCACCACTAGCTTTTATAAGCTTCTCAACGATAGTAAACACTAACAAAATACCCCAAAAATTTCGTTGCACAATCGTTGCACAAAAACATCAACGAGCATACAGTTATAAGCATTAACTTTCGCTTATAAATTTTTTGCTCGTATGCCACAAAAAGCACCACACACAGTTCACATACACGAAGGAGAGGCGACGCTTAGCAAGCGTAAAGGTTCTCCACATTGGCAACTACGATACAAAGCTAATGGCAAGTGGGCACGAACAACAACAAAGAAAGAAAAGCTTGCAGATGCCAAACGTGAGGCAATGGAAATTATTGTTAGAGCTCGCGTTTTGGAAAAAGAGGGTACGTTAGTTATTAGTAAGCGTTTTAAGACAGTAGCAAATCTTGCTATTAAGCGTATGAATGATGAAGTGGAGGGTGGGCAAGGCAAAGTCACCTACAAACGCTATATTCAAGCCATAAATGGTTATTTAATACCTTTTTTAGGTGCTCACAATATAGATAAGATTGACTATGCATTACTCAGTCGCTTTGGCATATGGCGTAGAGAAAAGATGAATGAAGCTGTTATTGCCTATAACAACGCTAATCCCAAAACACCCAAATCAATAAAAGAGCCAAGTCAAAGTGTTATTAATACACATAACTCAGCACTAAACAGAGTATTTGATGAAGCTCTAATGCGTGGGTTTATGACTAAAACTCAAGTGCCACATTTAGAAAATAGAGGGATAACTAGCGAACGTCGTCCTTCATTTACAGCTAATGAATACATCAAAATCTATAGTAATTTTGATAGTTGGATTAATAAAGCACGTAAAGGCAATGAGTTTCTAGTTCGTAATGTATTAGCTAACTATATTCTGATATTGGCAAATACAGGGATGCGAGCAGGCACTGAAGCAATGAACTTGAAGTGGCAACACATTGCGATCGAAAAGATTAAAGGACATGAAGTTCTATCAATCTACGTCAGTGGTAAGACGGGTGGTAGAACGATTTACGCACCTGCATCTGTAGCCAAGTATCTCAATCGCATCAAAGTGCAATATGAGGATATAGCAGAAGTACCATTTAGAGTCTTATTAAAGAAAAAGTTAGACAAGTATGTCTTTAGGATTGACGATAAAGATGCCACAACAAAATTTGGAAAGATCTTTGCAAGATATTTAGAGGGTTTAAAACTTTTGGTAGATAAAGAAACAGGTAAAGATAGAACTTTGTATAGCCTAAGACATTTCTATGCTACTAAGATGTTAATCAAAGGTGATGTCACTGTGTATCAGTTAGCAGAGCATATGGGCACTAGTGTTGCAATGATCAAAGCTCATTATGGACATTTAGACTTGCGAGATATTGCTAAAAAGTTTACAGGCTTGTGGAAAATTGAAGACGAGCTTGGTGAAAAAATAGATGGAGATGAATGATATGGATTTTATTTACACAGCAGTCACTACTCTTGTGGCAGGAATAATAAGTTCGTTTCTAACTACCAAATTTACGTTGAATAAAGATCTAGTTAATACTAGGCGTGACAGATTGGAAAAATTTGCCACTTGCTTATTTGCTATTGACGAGTTGCTAGAAGACTACAGAGATAAGTATCTTTTTAGTAAAGATGAAGTTTTAATAAATGAATCTAACCTAAATCAAATTGAAATGTTATGTAAGTTATATTTTAAGAATATTGACAATGAAATGTCAGAATTTCAATCTGCAGTTAGGAAATATAAGGCACTAATGTTTAAAACACAGCTTGAATTGATAAGAATTCAGCGTGAAGGTGACGTCTTTAAAAAAGTTTTACCATCGCAAGAAGTGATTAATGAGTGTAGGGAATTAATGGGTGTTATCGATGATAAAAAAGATGTCTTGCTCAATAATTTATTAGCAAAATACCCATTGCTAAACTAGCTACTAGCAACTTTTTTAATAAGTTGTTGTGCTCGTTGAATCTTTTGCCTATTGCGTTCTGCCTTCAATTGCTTATTTAGATTGTCTTTTTGGGTTTGAAGGGATTTGATGCGAGCTTGTTGAGGTGTTTGGGGTGTCGCAACTTCTTCTAATCGAATGGGTGTATGTGCAACACTGCCAATTCCATAGTGCCATTCACCTAATAGCTTAGCGTGAATAGCACTGTCAGCTTCTATAGTAGTTTTAACTACTTGCCCTTTGATATGAATTGATAAAAGATATTTGTTCATAAACGTATTTATAGCTAGATTGCCACCTTCTTTATAACTTCTAATTTCTGTTCCAATGTGTAGCCAATAGTTCCGTAGTGGTTGAACTCAGAGTCTCCGCTACTGTGTCCTGTAATGCTTTCAGCAAGACGAGTAGGTATGTCATTACACGCTTTCATTCTGTCAATAATTGAATGCCTAAACATATGGCTGCGGAAACTAAATGGCTTAAGTGTTTTCTTAATGATGGCTGAGCAACTAGTGTTGCCGTTATCTCTCGCATAGTGTGGAACAAACCATTCACTATTCTCGCGTTTGGCTATTTTGCTTAGTTCTATTGCCGCATCTAAAGTGGCACCATATAAAGGTACACATCTAATGCTTGATTTAGTCTTTCTATCTGTAAGTACATTCTTTCTAATCCAAAGATGTGGAATGTCGTGTTCCAAAACTAAATCTTCCAATCTTGCAAATATTGGTTCTGATAGCCTAAAACCTGTATTGAGTTGAACGAGTGCCACTAAACAATGTGGAGAATGCGTTCTTTCTAATAAGTAGTTTTTTACTTGTAGAACTAGTTCATTTGTGATTAATGGTATTGGGCGTTTAAGATCGCCTTCCCCTCTAATTTTTAATGCTCTGAATGGACTTAACCTATCTATGTCTAAGTGCTTAAATGCCATATTCAACATAGCATTAAGAGTGTTGTTATATTTTCTAATGCTCGCAGGTAACATCCCTCGCTTTAGCTGAAAATCTCTGTATTCCGTTATGTGCCAATGCCTTAATTCTTCAAGTTTTAAGTCACCAAACAAAGACTTAAAGGATTCAAAGTGCCTTGTGGCTGTTGTCACAAATCTTATTCTTTTAGATGATGGGTTTTCTTGTATATAAATCTTAAAAGCGTCTGAGATGGTTGGTTCTCTTCCAAACTTCTTTTTAGACAAGTGCTCAGCAATTATTTTGGCGATGTAATCCTCACTAAAGTAGGTACCGTTGATATTAATTAGTCTTTCGACTTTATTAAGCGATAAATCAATTAGTTCATTACTCATAATAAAAAAGAGCTGATTATTCATCAGCTCTTGCTATTCCTCACTTACCAAATGCCAAACGTGTAGCTGAACTAACTTCGTTGATAGCATCATCAAGTTCACCATTAGCTACAGCAATTTTTAGTGATTTAAGCGTATCAACTAATTCATCACCACTGCTTAGTTCAATAGCATTAGCACCTTTCTTGTTTAGTGAAAGTGTCTTAGCTCCGTACTTAACAGCCAAATTAATCTTGCCACTGTCGTTAATCCAAAACCATTCTTTAACACGCTTAACTGTTTCAACAGTCATACGTTCACCTGTTTGCTTGTTTGTATATGTTTTAAGTCGCTTAGGTGCAAATGTCGTGCCACTTCGTTGTGCTTCGCATAGTTCAATCTGCTCGTGTAGCTTAGCTACTAATTTATTACGTCGTTGAACGATTGGAGCTACTGTTTGATATTTCTTACCAACTACTAATTTAAGTGCTGTTAGTGTGCTCATTTATTTCTCCTTTAAGTTAATGGGCACACTTAATTTATTACCTGATTTTGCTGATGAGCAACCTCTATTTGCCACTAAAAATCACTCAAAATCTAATAAAAAATCGTATTTTATATGGTGATATTAAGTAGGCTATTTTGCTTAAAAAATAGGCAAAAATAGTGTTAAAAATCAATGATTTATAAGTGTAAAAAATGGTATAAATGCTTGATTTATATAAGAAAATATGCTAAAATAGTACATAAAATTACATTCTATATAAATACTTGATGCTACTCGCAGATATACGTCAAAAACTCGCATACAACCCTTGTGCTCTGCCTACGCAGAAGCAAGCTACACGCACGTGGCTAAACAGCATACATAAGGACTATCCGTTGGCACTAACGCTAACGCTTAAACAGTATGTAGAGGTGGTTAATGACAAGGGTGTTTATTACGCGAAGTTAGATAAAGACGACGTTAAACGGATAGCTAAGCACTTTACGCACAAGCTGAATAAAGAGGTGTTTGGTGCGAGTGCTAAGCGATATGGAAAAGGTTTGAAGTATTTGGTTGTGATGGAAGGTGAGCGTACACATAAGCACTTACATTTACATATGGCTATTGGTGGATTGCCTGCATATGTGAAATGGAACCAAGTGGACACTTTGGTACGTAATGCTAAGTTGAGCATTAAAGAACTTGATGAACAGCACAAGGTAGACATTACTGACAGTGGTTGGATGGAATACATAACGAAAGAGTTAGGTATGAACGACACTGATAACGTGCTTTGGGACTTAGCGTAAAACAGCATTATTGCTTTTAGTTAGCTTTTGCTGAATGACACTTAAAGCTGAATGAAGCTTTAATTAGCGAAGCTTTACTTAAAAAATATCAAATAAACTAACAATAATCAAACAGTAGAGTACTATAAGAAAGCATAAACAAATATTAATGAGTGATAACAATGTATGAACAAAAAGAACTTACAAGTGAACTATTAGATAGTGAAGTAGTAAATCTGATACTCAACTTAAGAGCTATAAATGAAGAACATATCACTGGGAGTTCAACTATTGATTACTTAAGTAAAACTTATGATGCTCAAATAGTAAGTAATGCATTGAAAGTTTTAGAAACTGTGGCAAAAGAAAATAAATTAGAAATTAAACGGCTAACGTCTGACAGCGGTTTAGATGAGCTACTTGGCAATATAGATACTAAATGGGTTGTAGTTAAAGCGACATTGAGTTGTTGGAACTTATTCAATCAAATAAGCAAAGAATGAATTACATAAAAAGAAATTTATTAATTATTTTAGCTGTATTCATAGCAATGTGTTTGCTTGGCGTATATCACAAGCTAACATACATACCCATTCAAAATCCAACTGATGATGTGGATTTGCGGGCTGAGGGAGCTATGTATGTAGTGTGGTTTGCTTTTACATTGATTTTCAATATCGCCCTTTTCTTAGTGCTATCAATGATGACAAGTTTAGTTGGATTAATCAAACATTTAAGGAAAACAAGCAATGAATAGTGAGCTTGATTTATTCCTTAGTGAAGTCTTTGTGAATGAGCGAATTTGTCCAATGCCAAATAAATGGAATGATTTATTTTCTCTAATCCAAAGAAAGGCTGACACAACAAACCTTTCTGTGCCATTAATTTTGGGGGCTTGGTGGGTAACATCAAACTTAGATAAAAAAGTCAGATTCAAAAACCATATTGAGTTTGCTTATCAAAATGGACTTATAAATGAAGTTAAATCTTTTCTGCTCAATTTAGAAGAAAATCAATGGCATCACTTAAAAGATTAGTTGATGAAAGAATCCTTCAGTAAAACCAAATTCTTTCCATTTTGTTAAAAGAACTAACTGAACATCATCTAATTTCTTACGCTCATCTTCAGTAAAGCCTAATCGTTTGCTTTTTAAGATAGAGTCTGAGTTAGCAAATAACGATGTTTTAAGTAAATTGAATATACTTTGAACATCTTCAATAGCAGCTAAGTCTTCATCATCTAAATCTAATAAAACTGAACTGGTGTGGTTAGTGATTTCATCAGCTTTATCTTTTAACGCTAAATTACTTGTTTGAAAATCAAAATCATCTTCAGTTAGGTAGTTATTGCTCATATAGCCCTTTATTCTTTAATAAGCTAAGGGTAGTACAGCAAAAAAAATCATTGCCATAAGCACTTAAATCATTTCGGCGAATATCAATGTAGTTGAAGTCGAATCAAACAGCACTAAGACGCTATCCGCAAGTTCGTTCAATTTAAGACACAAATGCAAAAACAAAAAAAGAAATATGTTGAAGAAAAATAACATGTGTTTTGCAACAATTCGTAAACATAATTAGCTTCATTAAGCAATTAACTTGTACTCAAATTTATTTTCTAATTGGCTTCCAAGTAGAGTTTGCTTCGTATAAGGCTGAGCACTTCCAACATTGCGAATCAGAGTGATATATTTCTGCCCCACAATTGGGGCATGTCGAATCACATATTTCTGGTTTTGTTACTGGGTTTTTTTGAAGTTTTTCATTTTTCTCATCGCATAGCATCGCATAATTTAAAGCTTCTTCAACTGTCCCAAATAATTTTTCGTTGCAAATAAATTTATTTAACACATCATTTTTTTCAATAGCATATTTCTTAGTAAGAAAAATCTTGTATCTATCATCATTGATATCTTTAGTGCCATCAAATTTTTCTTGCTTTTCTTGATTCTTTTCTTCAGAGTCATTACTTTTGGTAGCTATGAAAATAAGCATCCCAAAAATTATCAGTACTCCACCAATAATCATTGATGGAATATTGGCGACACGCTCACCAAAAAATCCTACTGAAGTACCAATGACTCCGCCCCAAAATAGCAATATGAATCCAATTAATATGCTCAAGACGGCGAACATAGTAAATCCTTATTAAAATTAATACTTTCTCAAATATACAGCACATCAAATCACAGCTGCAACTTATTGGATCATTTTGGTGAATATCAACACAGCTGAATTTCAAAAAATAGCTTGTAGGGCTTATACGCCAATCTAAGCACATCTGTAGTCAAAAACCCACAAACTCAATAAATAAAACAATGTAATGAAATATACAAAAGATTACATTTTGCTTCTAAAACAGCATATCTCATTGATTTATGGAAGAAATTACTAATGACAACAAATAGGCAAAAAGAGGTAGGAAAAAATAAACAAAGAAAACATACTGTAGCTATAGCAAAACTTTGGTTAGGAAAGAAAACTATGGCTAAGCAAGCAAAAACACTCAATCAACAAGAGCTTCGTAGAGTTTTAGATTACACAGCTACTCGCAAGCACAGCACACGCAATCGCGTCTTAGTGCTTGTAAGTTTCCTAAGTGGTATGCGTGTAGGTGAAATAGCTAGTTTGCGTTATAGCGACGTTGTTAGCACTGATGGCACTATCAAAAATGAAATTTACTTAACACCAGAACAAACAAAAGGTAGTGAAGGCAGAACTGTGTTCGTTAGCGACAGACTACGCAGAGAGCTTGAAACCTACATTGCCAGATACAAACCAATCAATACCAATCGTAAGTTCTTTTATAGTCAGAAAAGCACTAGCGATGGATTTACTGCCAATACTCTCACTCAGTTCTTCCACTACTTGTATAAACGAGCAGGCATTGATGGGGCAAGTAGCCACAGTGGGCGTAGATCATTTGCCACAAATATCGCAAGCAAAGGTGTTGGCATTAGAGTGCTACAGAAGTTATTGGGACACAAGAATATCCAAACTACTTCTGTGTATATCTACGCTAGTGATGATATGTTGCGTAAAGCTGTTGAGTTGGTTTGAGTGCTAATACTTAAGAGTTAAGTAAGTAAGTTGAGAGTTTAATTTCTCAATTATTTTTAATAAATCTCTATCATCTAAGGCTTCTAATCTGGCTGTTTCATAAGTAACTTCATTGTTAATTGCACTAACATTTGTAATAAAGATTTGATCAGTTCCACTGTTGTTAACAGTAGAGCTTGTGAACGTAAGTGGCAAGTTATATGAATTAAAAAATTCTGCTAACCAACTTACCATTTTGTAATGAAGTTCGTAGTCAGCACCATAACGCGATGTAGTTGCTCGTAAAAATTTAATACCACAGTCAGATTGAATGACTTCTGCGAATTGCTCGCTTTCATATCCATTGCGTTCATCTTCTATTTCAAATCCATTATTATTTTTTAAATGAGCTTTATAGCTAAACATCATCAATGCTTGTAAGGCAATAGTGATTTGAGTAATGCAATTACTTTTCATGCTACGTTTGCTTTAAATGCGAATTCAAAACCTCATCAATTACTTTAAGAATTTTTACTTTATCTTTATCTAAAGTACCAGCCAAGCCATGGCTGACGTGAACACTAATGAATGGATAAGATGCTAGGTGAACAATATAGTTCACATTAATAGATGAGATACTTGTTTTTAATGAATCATATAGTTGTGATTCGCTAGTAAAGTGATTACGTTTACTATGTGTAAAGAATGAAAGCACATCTTCGTGCTCAAAGAGATGGATTGAGTTTGGTGTTTTTTTGATTGGCATATAAGCTCATCATGTTAAATTTTTTAATCAATGTTTTCTTAATGTAGCCCTACTATTAAACATATAATTATAAAAACTATATTTTCCTATTGGTAATAAATTATCGTCAACTAAACATTATTTAAATTGTTAAAACCAAGTTATATGCGAGGGATATTGTGACAACGAAAATTATGCGATTGCTCATAGCTACTTTCTTAGCATTTGGCTTCACAAATGCAAATGCATTCACAAGTTATGGAGTAAGGGGCTGTGGCAAACTAATTTCAGCCGTTGATACAACTGCTGAGAGAGACAAAATGAATAAAGATATGACAACGATGGTTGTTAAAGGTTGGATAGCTGGATACGTGACAGCTCATAACAGTTGGATTGGCGAATTAACTAAAGATAGCAATGCTGATGCAATTGCTAGAACTGACATAGAAGGAGTTTGGATGTCCGTTCTTAACTACTGTAGACAGAATCCATTGCAGAACGTTAATCATGCAATGGTTGATACTCTTAATCAACTTGACCAGCAAAATCCAAAGAAAAAACGCTGATATAGGTGGAAAGAAAGAAGATGATTATGGAAAGTACTACAAATTTAGACTTTAAAAAAACAAGAGCAATGAATTGGCTTGTGGCAATAATTTTATTGATTGGCTTCTCTTTGCTAGCACTAAAAGCCTCATCTGCCATTGGTTTGTTGTTTTTTGGTTTGGTTATGCTTGTGTTTATAGTCCCTTTTGTTATCTCTGCAATCGTCCTCTCAGATGATGATTTTTACCTTTTTGGAGCATCACTTACGCTGTCTGCCACTAAAAGAGACTTTTTACGAAAAGTTGCTTGGTATGGGAATTGGGTGATTTTTGTTTTCTCAGTACTTGGCATCGTCATGTCATTGGTTACGCAACAGTCTATGGTAATCATTTCATTTCTCATTTATGCATTTCCTAGCTTAATAAATTTAATTGCTTTTAAGAAGTTGAGAAATAGTTTGCTAAAGTAAGAAACGCTAACGTCTACCCTACATGGGCATGTTAAAGTTTTTGTGCTACAACTAATCGTTACACAATTTGTAGCGCAATGTAATCTATAGAGCTTTAAAGCCCATAGAATAAAGGATTTTAGTACGTATGGTTTTCTCAAAATCTCCCGCCGCAAGGTGTGTCAGTTCGAGTCTGACCCGCGGCACCACACTTCTCATCAATCACTTTCCCAATCCTTAAGAGTTGAGTAGACTCCGATCATGTTCGCTTATCGACACGCTTTTCATGCAGGCAACCATGCTGACGTTCTAAAACATATTGTTTTGCAACAGGTCATGCAATACATGATGCAAAAAGATAAGCC
>JACCDY011071705.1_pt1 | contig 10050 bp, 9 predicted proteins | sample 7446391 | NCBI WGS metagenome assembly JACCDY01 (sample SAMN15323451, study PRJNA562643) | freshwater metagenome | isolation source: river surface water | place: USA:Blue River Watershed | collected 2017-08-18
GACTGCTCGCGTTGCCAGAGGAGTTTGGCGCGTTGATCGGCGTAGTCGTTGTCAACGAAGCTCTTGGTTAAGAGCTTGTACAGGAGGCTCCGTGGCCAGCCGTGTTTGCAGTGAAGACAATGAGGGTCGTCGATGATGTTGAGGAGATAGCGCTGGACGCATTGGCTGCAGGCTGCTTGATTACAAGAAGGACATGTGATGACTTTGCGGAGCTTGGAAGTGAAGGGCTCAGTACAGATGTCGCATGTTTCGGGTTCAGGGGCTGGAGCTTCAGGAGCAACAGGAGCTTCAGTCTCAGGAGGAGGTGCTGCTGCAACTGTCTTCTTGCGCCCCTTCTTAACTGTAGCGGGTTCGAGGGTATTTTGTGGCTCCGCAGGTGCAGGTGCCTTCACACGTTTTACTTTTAGGGTTTGAGGGGCGGGCTCTGGGGCAGGAGCCGCAAGCGGAACTACAGGAGCCGCAGGAGGATTCTTAGGGGGGCGTCCGCGTTTCTTTACAGGAGCAGCAGGTGCCAAGGGCACAACAGATGCAACAGTCGCATTATCTGACATTGCTGAAGGGTACTGTTAGGGTATTAGCGCGGGCTTCAATCAAATTTTCGGGCCTTGTGTTAATTTTGATAAGCACTAAATAGAAATGCCTGAGTCTTTCAAATATCACTCCGAAGAAACACGTTCGGTTTCAGTAAATGGAGAGGGACGCACTCGCAAAAATATTGTGGAGGTCAACGGCAACAGCGGGACTAAGCGTGTTGAACAATGGTCATCAAATGGAACTAAAATAGGCGAGTCCGAACATGAACTGACCGCAGATGAGATCGCAAATATTCAAGCACGTAAATTCATGCCAGGGCTCTTTGATCTTCCTAACAGTATTTTGATGGGCGGTGGCAAGCGCAAGCGGCAGAGGAGCACCAAAAAGGCGCTCAGGCGTAAGACAAATAGGCGTTCATAAACGAATTGTATCCTTCGTCGCCAGCCTTTGGAATATAAATATCTGCATTCGGTCCATAAATAGGGTAATCCAGGAATTGAGCCTTATCGGTTGATCCCGTAGTACACATACCAAAGTCGATAAGCCATGGCTGCCCTCTAGACCAGATCCACTCGACATCTAATGGTAAAAATCCACCAGATACAAGACATGCTGTCGCACGACCCATGATATCTGCCAGTCGTTCGACAGTCATATCTGACCCTTCCGTCTCCCAGATATCTTCAAGGTGGTTTGCATCTGCAAAGAAGCCGCGAGTTGGGTTATCTGGACCAACTGGCTTGAGTGTCTCGACACCCCAACTAGTGTTAAGATCATATCCGCTATATCCGAGTGTTATATGGACACATTCGTTATAACCTGGAGGAAATGGAACACGGCTCATTGTAAGGCCATATAAATAGGATCGATCATTATATTTACTTACATTGTTGCATACATTTAGAATATCTGGTACACCGACTTCAGGAACTGCAGCGGCTATAAGTTCCTGTGCTTTCTGTTGCATTGCCGCTTCATGTTGGAGTTCTTTAGCTGCAGCAAGATCGTAGATTAATTTGATTGCTGTCCTCTGATTTTCTCCCTCGACAACTAATCCAAAACTCCCTGCACCAATAATAGACATATTACCCTAATTGTACTACCAGCTGTTTATGTTATACATTTAGGGGTTAGGAAAATTGAAGCGCCGGCATGGAGGCCTTTAGGTACCCAGCCCTTGGCTCCCAACATGCGCACAATCATTGAAAAAGGCACGACCTACCAGGTAGGTACATCTGCGGAGGAGAACTGGCGAATCATCCTCGCCGCTGAGAAGGATCACTACTGGGTCCATTTAGAGGGCCAGCCGTCCGCACACGTCATCATTGAGATTGATAAACCCACTGATGACGAACTCCGATACGCCGGCGAGCTCTGCAAGCAACAGACATTCAAGACTGTCAAGCAACTCGCTGCACCTGCACGCTGTGTCTCGACGGTTGTTCGCAACATTAAGTTGGGCTCGAAGGCGGGTGAGGTCTACTTCAAGTCTGAGAAAGAGCGAAAACTGTTTGTCGCTTAAAAATGAACACCCAAAGATTTTTATAAACTAAACTGACATTCGTTCGTTAGGCATAAAAACACGTGTTATTGTAATAAGCCATACAAATTGTTGTTGTGGTCCTGTTCTATCTATAGTAAGAGTGAATGGAACCTTAATTATAGTCTTTAATGCATCCGCAATTTCCTTATTACTCACATTATATGGAAGATACTTATTAGTACTCCAACATCCAAACCAATTATTTGAGACAGTTGTGTAAACAAAATATATTTTGAAGTATTCAGAATTATGAAATTTATTAAGCTCATCATCACGACTAAAATACTCTGTTAAATATTCAGTCAAATTCATTATATATAAATATAGTCAGATTTTTAATATGACATATATTCATCTAACTAGTTTAAAAATTGATTGTCTAATCGCAGGTATTCTAATACCATACCCCTTCCAGTCTACTAGGGTTGCTAACAATGACCGACACTGAGAGCCATGCTCCTGTACTCACTACCAAACGTGAAGAATATGACTCAGACTTCACTTATGCTGTTCGTTGCCAAGATATGGCCAAACTCGAGGCACTTTTAAAAGAAAACCCTGAATATATATCCCAACCTGTTATTGACGGTAAGATTCTTGTATCACCTCTATCTATAGCAGTTAATGAAAATTTACTGCCAGTTGTTAAGTTTCTGATAGGCCGTGGTGCAGATGTTAATGTATCAGCAAAACGGATTAAAAAGACACGCAAGGTTATGAAATTAACAGATTCAGTATCTCCCTTACACATTGCTTCACGCAATGGATCTATCGAACTTGTACAATATCTAATTGAATGTGGGGCAGATATCAATAAATACGAGGGAAGTGGTGCAACACCTTTATACTATGCGGGACTACGGCTGTGTGAAGAGCCTGAGCGATTTGAAATTATTAAACTGCTGTGTATACATGGTGCAGATGTGAATAAAGGTCATACTCAATTTAAACCACTAGAATTAGCTGTAAGTTTATGTTATGATGAACTTACAGACTTGCTTCTACATTATGGTGCAAATCCAAATCTACGATGCCCACATGATCTGTCGGTGCTAAATATTGCATGTAAACTGAATTGTACTGAAGTTATAAAGATACTATTAATGTATGGTGCAAATCCTGATACGGAGGATCCAGTATTATTAATTTCTGTAGCTAATGGTAATTTAGAAGCTGTTAAGCTGCTATTGCAGTATGGAGCAGATCCCAATCGTAGGACTTATTCTGGTGCATCAGCAATTTATATTGCAACAATTGGTAAAAAAATAGACATAATAAAAGAACTACTTGCAGCAGGAGCGATTGTTGATAAGCTTGCACGGATGAATGCATATACCCCAGAGATCAAAGGGCTACTGGGTATTCTTGTAGTGGCAGGGTATATTGCCCCTACAAGTACAATTAGGGGGGTTAAGAACGACTAATTATGAGATGCGATAACTACAATTAGGGTATTAGTGGACCGCCAAATATCCTAATTGTATTTTTTGCGGAGCTGTGGGCCTTTAGGCCCAGCTGACAGAGCAGCACCCGCGTCGCAGACACAGTATGCGAGCCGCAGGCTCGCATAAACTATGAGGGGGTGGAGGATGAGCGGCAAGCGCAGCGAGTCGCGGATAGTATCGTCCCTTAATTGGCAAACATTATCCTGCCCCGTCCACCCTGGATCTCGTAAACAGCCCATGCCTCACAGCAGACCTGGAAATAACAGATCTGCTGATTCAGGCGAGAAGATGCAGGAATGTCCACAAGGGATACATGTAGGGTTGGTCGATCAGCCTGCGTAAAGTTAACCGCACCAGTCGGCTGCCGGCCGGCGGCAGGTCCATGCACCCAAGATATCTCACCATACCCACGGCCCAGACCAGAGTCCCGTGTATCCTTCACCAGGCTCTCCACATCATGCCAGATGGTGGGAGACCACTCAAACTCGCGATCCTTGCCCGCAATAACCAACTTGATCCAATTGTAATACTCTCCTGAACCATTCGGGGCACGGGCCTTAATGAGCTGATTTTTATCTGCATATTCCTGCGAGCGAAACCAGAAAACCATACGTTCGACTGGATGTCGCCCTTCAATCCGCCGAGTTGCAATCGCCACACCGCCTTTAGAAAGTGGGGCATAGTCGAGTGGTCCAAAATTGTAATCCTGGTCGAAGTAGCGATGGTAGGGTATCTCTATCCGCTCAGCGCGGAGCGCATCTTGTATCTCAGCTGCCACGTACATCTGGGTGGTTTCGAGGAGGAGAGTCGGTCGCCCGAGACCCAGGCGATCACATGCAGCTGCTGTTATCTCTCCCCCATTGATATCTTGCGCCCTAAATGTCTTCCCCCAAGGCTGTGGCTTGATCTGCCCATCAGATGACTCGATGAGATCTTCGAGCGCTCGAAGCTTCAAACGAATACGGAACTTCTGATCACGCAGTGCACATAATGGAAAGCCTGCTGCTGAAGCCCCATTTTCTGCTGAAGCCGAAAGCCCAGGGAACGGTAGCCTAAGCCGTAAACGTCCAGGTGTCGCTGCATGTGCAATAGCCCTCTCCGTACCATCATGAATACCCTCAGCCGTCTGATCAAGGAAGTAGCTGTTCCAATTCCCACGAGATACATTTAGGGCATAGAGAGAGTCGCCGGTTATATCTTGAATAAGGAACTGATCCTGATAGATCTGGACTCGTTCAAAGAGATAGTAGCCAATACCATTTGTATATCCGTATGTTGTCCCTCCACTAATATCCCTAAAAGTATTCAGGCGATTGGACCGTGTGGGTGGCTCCAGATTTCCGCCGGCGACAAGTGGCAGATCCTTGAACCAAGGTGGAAGATCCACGAGGACAGTTGCAGCAGTCAAGATATCTCCCCAGGTCTCAAGCTCGAACTCCACAACGCGACCGAAGTCGGGTGCATTCAGTGGTGTTGTTGTGCGCGTCTCCTGGAGACGCCCAGGGACCGACTCATAGTCTTTGTGAAAGATACGCTCAGATGGCTCGCCATCACCAGCAAAAAAGAACCGGTCTTTCTGGCCCCGTGCAACTAGCTCGTAAAGAGCAGCTGGCGTGGATCCATCTACATAACCAGGTATCGCTGACATTCCTAATTGTACTTAATGAGATTGCTGTTAGGCTTCTTCATCCCTACGCGCACTTCGGTGCGCAAAGCTGATACACGGATTTCAATCCGTTATCTCGCCACGGCTCCCAGGCGGAATGAAGAGACGTGGGTGCGTCATCGGATTGACAGAGGATACACGTAGGCCTTGATCAAAGGTCATGCTATCATAAATGTGTTCTCCGCCAAGACTGGCTGCACGAGAGATAAGAATGATCCGCTCACCATGCATGTGGCCATTTTTATAGGTCGCGCGGAAACGGAGAGTTCCATCTGGAAAATACATAGTCTCTGTGCCATCTTTGATACCGTGATTATACGTCACCTCCTCAACCATAGTACCATTAACATCATACTGATGCCATGTACCATGAGGGTTCATTTCATCATCATAGTACATCGTGCGGAGAAGGGCCTGTGTGTCCGCATCGTAGAGTTTCATCCAAACGAGACGACCATCATGGTATTCTCGTTCGGCAGCGCGCAAGCTGGCGGCATTCGTCTTGACGATTGCAGGGCCGTGAGGTGTAGTGCCATCGGCTGCGACGTGATAGTATTCGGTGTAGTTTGCACCTTCGGGACGTTCAAGCTGCAGGGCAGCTTCTGGTACAGGCATAGGGGACATTTAGGGTGAATCAGGACCAGGGGTCAAGTGCGGGTAGATATCTAGGGCGGATGTCAATTTTTTACGGGGGGGTCCAGGGGCGAGCCGCAAGGCGACGAAGTCGCCAGCCCTCGGAGTTCTCTCCTCGCTTCGCTTACGGCCACGAGAGCATTCCCCAGCAATTGAAACAATTTGATTGTTCATCAACTTCTTGTACTTTTCTAGCCAATGCCATTCGATTCCGTTCACATGCGGCTATCGCAGCGCGATCACTCGGAGTCAGATCATAGAGCTCGAGCATCTGACGTGAATATGCGATCTCTGGGCCAGCGGTTAGCTGTACCATCCAATCATATGTAGGTTCAGCTGTGTTCCACTTCATAGCATAAATTCCCGCAATAACGTTTCCTGGCTCAGCCGCCTTGTAGGACCACTGATATGACATAATACTATTAGGGTATCGCATTTCCGCTTTGAACCTCCACTTCGTAGCGCTTACCCAACTGCCGACTATCCAAATGCAGTGTCGCACTCTCATTCTCATTGAAAAGACCAATGATCGTCAAAGGGCCCACGCGCCCATATCTCTGTGCGCGCCCAACAATCTGCTCGACCATTCGACCACGCACCGCGTGCATGAAGACCAGATGAGTCGTGTTCTCCAGATTCAAGCCCGCTGCCTCAATCGTTGAGTTCAGCAACATAACCCTAACTGTACTCTTATAGTCCCTGACGGCTTTATGAATTGCCGCGGTTGAACCACCATCCAGCATTACAAATGGAATACTTTTAGAGGTAAGTGTATGTCCGATATCATAAAGTGCTTGTGCATTATCATTAACAATCAGCCACTTGGACCCAGATATGCCTTCGATTCGCCGGCAGATATCTTCAAATGCGGCTGTCTTCGTCTTGGTCTCATCTGGGGGCTGGTAGGCGGCCAGACGCCCCTCCACATCTTCCAGGCGCACCCTCAAGATGTTCAGATGCACTCTATCTGCAGGGAGGCCAGATACTTTCGTCTGAGCATCAGCAACCTCTTCATCTGTATACTCATCGGGTGCCGCGATGATCGCCTCGTATGGTTCCAGCGCTGCGATCTCTCCCTCCAGCTTTGCAATCTCCTTCTTCAGATCCTCAAAGTATATCTCAGCAAGTTGGAAAGTAGTATACTTCTTGGGAGGGTAATCTTTACCCATGAACTTTATCAGGGCACGCGCATCCCCCGTATTCAGCCCCACAATAGCCTCATCTGGTGCAAAACCTGCGAAGAGTTGGATATCTGTATCTTGACAAGTGATTGTTTCGACAATAGGGTCCTCAAACTTCAGGGCCTGGGCAACAAACTCAGGACTACATCTGCAAGTAATAGACTCAATGTCCTCTGGGGCAATGTAATACGGGCCCACATGCCTACCCTTATTGTACTCGAATGAGGCTGATACGAGCCATATCTGCTTGCAAGGGATAGGCGTGTACATTCGATCCTGAATACTATCTATCTCATCAATGATCAAACGATTGATCTTAACACCAGTATCATTAATCGTCGTCAAAATTGTCTCAGCGTAGACATCATTTAGGAGCACGATATCATGAGCCGCGAGCTTTTCTGCTCCTGCGTTGCCATACAATGAGGCAATTGTTGCATAGTTGTTGCAGAAGAGCAACTTAATTGGGCTCGTGGACGGCGGATAAATCTTTTTAATTGCAAGCTCCCATTGTGTATAGATATTCTGTGGAACGACAATTAGATTAGTGCGTGCATCAGATGCACGCCTAAGTGCAATCAATGATAGTATTGCATAAGTCTTACCACTACCAGGAGGATCACTCATGACGCCAATTGGTGTGGGAGAAATATTAGGAATACCCTTTTTATCTTGATACCTCTGTATATTCCTAATTGTAATTGTTGCATTGCGTGGATTTGTTTCAATATGGAGGCAGCGTGCGATCATAGCCTCTTGATGAGCCCAGAGCTCGATAGCGGCTTCAGGTGGAGCAGGATGCCTCGGTGATGATACAGTTAGGGTTCCACTGGAATCTAGAATTGGCTCGGGTGCTGGCGCAGCATCTTCTGGTGCGGATGGATTCTTGTGCTTGAAAATATTTGCAAAGTTATTCCATATGCGACTCATTACTAGCATCGTCGATGAATACATTTAGGCCTGTGAGTACACACACACACACACCGCCAGAAAATTGACATTTGCAGGATAGCCACTCGGAGTTAACAACTAGCCCACGGCTACCATGAAGTTAATTATCGTTGAATCACCTGCGAAGTGCAGTAAAATCCAGGGCTTCCTCGGCCCTGGTCATCGCGTCATCGCGACGATGGGGCACATTCGTGCCCTTGAGGAGAGCGTCGATGCCGTCGGCATTGATCGCGGATTCGAGCCCCGTTTCGAATTCCTAAAAGAGAAGGGGAAGGCCATTGCCGGCATCAAGGCTGCGGCGGCGGAAGCGAGCGATGTCTATCTTGCAGCAGATGATGATCGTGAAGGCGAGGCTATTGCATACTCTGTATGTCTCCTTCTAAAACTGGATCCACGGACCGCAAAGCGCGCAGTATTCCATGAAATCACAAAGCCGGCTGTTTGTAAGGCCGTTGCCGAACCACGCTTGCTTGATATGAATAAGGTCATGGCGCAGCAGGCCCGTTCAATGCTCGACATGATGATCGGGTTCACAATCTCGCCGATGTTGTGGAAGTTTGTTGCACGTGGACTATCGGCTGGTCGTTGTCAGACACCTGCACTCCGTTTCGTGTGTGAGCGGGAGCGCGCCATTCAGGGCCACAAGGCGGAGAGCTCTTGGAAGATTCAAGGGCGCTGGTCGGCCCGTGGAGGTGAGTTCGATGCCGGCCTGGATGTCGAGATCGATGATGAGGAGAATGCGCGGAACTATCTCGAGTACAGGCGCGATGCGGCAGGCGGTGAGATTGTGTCTGCGACTACAAAGCCCTGGACGGAGTCTCCTGGCGACCCGCTCATAACCTCCACACTCCAACAGGCCGCCTCTGCACTCTATCATTCAAACCCTAAGAATACTATGAAGGCTGCTCAGCGGCTGTATGAGGCGGGTCATATTACCTACATGCGAACGGATAGTGCCGTTCTTTCGGAGGAGGCCAAGGAGGCTGCTAGGGAGCTCGTTCGAGGGCGGTTTGGGGAGGAGTTTGTAGGGGTGGTAGAAACTGTTCAAACCAAGGCAACTACAAAAAAGGCATCTGGCGGGGGTCCAGGGACAAGCGGAGCGGGAACGAAGCCCCTGGTCGGGTGCGAGACGAAACTCGCAGCGCAGGAGGCACATGAAGCGATCCGTCCCACACACATGGAGCTTGAGGCTTTGCCAGAGGGAGAAGACTGGACGTCAACTGAGCGGAATATTTACCGTCTAATCTGGCTGCGAGCAGTTCAGAGTGTTATGGCTGCGGCGCGCGGTGAGCAGCGCCTGGTCAAACTGCATGCAGATGAGGACGATGAGGAGTTCCTCTGGACGGCAAAGTGGCGGCGGACGACATTCCAAGGTTGGAAGGCGCTCGGTCTCGGTAAGGTACATTTAGGGGATGAGAGTGATGAGGAGGCTGATGATGCAGGTGCTGCGTGGACAGCAGCGGCCGCGTTGCAGGTCGGTGATCGCTGTCATTGGTGCCGTGTCCAAGCCATTCCCCATACGACAAAGGCAGTTGGGCGCTACACGGAGGCGACACTGGTGCGTGAGTTGGAGAAGAAGGGAATCGGTCGTCCATCGACTTTCGCTTCGCTCATCGCGACGATTATTGATAAGGAGTATGTTGCTAAGAAGGATATTCCTGGCCGTGAGGTCGTTGTTAAGGAGTTGTCGCTGGAGAAGGCGGGTCAGTGGCCGCCAGCTGAGACAACGAAGAAGCGGACAGTGGGTGCAGAGAAGGATCGTGTTGTACCGACACCCCTTGGCTTCCAGGCGCTCGACTTTGCGGTAGAGAACTTCAACAGTCTGTTTGACTACACGTTCACGGCTGGTATGGAATCGCGCTTGGACAAGGTTGCAGCAGGCAAGGAGGCATGGAAGACTTTGCTCCAAGATACCTGGAATTCATACAAAGAGAAGCTCGAGGGCATGAAGACTGCAGCGGGCACAGTTGCGGCTGGTGGTGGTAAGGGATCGCAGACTGATTTTGGAGATGGTCTGAAGGCTGTCATTTCAAAGAAAGGGCCGCTTTTGCTGCGCGAGGTTGAAGGGCAGGATACGAAGTTCTTTGGTTGGCCAGA
>JACCDY010685193.1_pt1 | contig 10048 bp, 18 predicted proteins | sample 7446391 | NCBI WGS metagenome assembly JACCDY01 (sample SAMN15323451, study PRJNA562643) | freshwater metagenome | isolation source: river surface water | place: USA:Blue River Watershed | collected 2017-08-18
CTACAAAGAAAGACGAGGAATAAGCCGTGGCAGTATTCTTAAACAATGGAGTAGTTCTTACTGTTAACTCGGTAGACCTCTCAGATCACGTTACAGCCGTGACAATCAACCGCACATTCGACGAGCTCGAAGTAACAGCGATGGGTGACTCAGGTCACAAGTTCGTAAAGGGACTTGAAGCTTCATCTATTACTATCGACTTCCTTAACGACACAGCTACAGGTGAAGTCCTTCAGACACTTCAGGCAGCATGGGGCACAAACGTCACAGTAACAGTTAAGCAATCTTCAGCTGCTACCGCTGCAACCAACCCGCTCTACACAATGACCTGCCTAGTGAACAACACTACAGACATCAACGGCGCGGTCGCTGACCTTTCAACACAGTCAGTAACATGGAACGTGTCCGGTACAATTGCAGTAACAACATCTTAATCTAAAAAACAAAGGGGCAAAAAATGGCAAAGTTAAAAGTCACAAGGGCAGACAACGCAGTACAGGAGTTTGAGATAACACCAGTTATTGAGTATTCCTTTGAACAGCATTTTAAGAAAGGGTTCCATAAGAGCCTTATCGAAGATCAGATGCAGAGTTCGGTGTACTGGCTTTGCTGGGAAGCAATCCGTCGTTCAGGGGAAACCGTTCCGCCATTCGGCGAAAAGTTTCTCGAGACAATTAAATCGGTCGACGTCTTAGAGTCCGACCCTCTGGCTTGATCGGAATTCCGTCACTTATACGGCAACTCGTTTGTCCTATGAGTACGGAGTTCCGTTCGAGTCAATAGTGAACCTTAGCCCTATGGCGTTTAAGGCTCATATCCAAGTATTAAACGATCTAGCGAAGGAGCGAGAGAATGCCAGTAGAGGTACGCGGCGCAATCGCAACGCGTAAAGCCCTCCGCCAATTTGAGCCTGACCTCGCTAAAGAAACTACTAAGCAAATCTCTAACTTTCTAAAGCCTGTCGTAAAGCAAGCTAGAGGATACGCGCCATCTAACGAGCAAGTGCCTAGCGGATGGGTCAAGCGCCCTAACGCTGGGGGTCGATGGGCTCAACGCTCTTACGATGCAACAGAGGTTCGTCGCGGTATCACTTTCAAATCAACACCTTCTAAGCCTAATCGTAATGGCTTCAGATCACTTGCTACTATCTTTAATAAGAGCGCAGCGGGAGCAATTTACGAAACCGCCGGGCGTAAGTCTGGCATGACTGGAAACTTCAGCCCTAAGCTCGGTGGTCAGTTGGTAGGTAAGAACCCTAAGAATAAGGGTCGCGTAATCTTTCGCGCAGTTGAAGAAGATGAAGGAAAGGCTAGGGGTTATATCCTGAAAGCCATCCAGACAGCAGCAGATAAACTCAACGCGAGGAGCGCTTAATGAGTATCCTAATCAACCTCGCCACCGAGTTCACAGGCAAGAAGGCGTTCAAAGAAGCCGATAACTCAATCAAGGGGCTAGAGAAGTCCACTAAGCAACTTGCTAAGGCTCTTGGCTATACGCTATCTGCTGCTGCTATTACTGCCTACGGCAAGGCAGCGGTCAAGGCTTTTGCAGACGATGAAGCGGCAACCGTAAGGCTTACTCAGGCAGTCAACAACCTTGGCTACGCCTATGCTTCATCTGATATTACTAACTTTATCAAGGGGCTTGAAACAAGCGCAGGAATAGCAGACGATAAACTGCGCCCAGCGTTTCAGGCTTTGTTGACAACTACCAAGGATCTCAACTCTTCTTACGCTTTGCTTAACGATGCCATAGCAATCTCGCGAGGCTCTGGCATCGACCTAGCAACCGTAGCGCAGGATTTAGCCAACGGTTTTACAGGAGTCACCCGAGGACTTCGTAAATACAACACAGGACTGACACAAGCTGAATTAAAGTCTAAGAGCTTCTCTGAAGTTCTCACTATCCTTAATGGACAATTTGCAGGAGCTAACGCAGCATACCTAGACACCTACGCTTACAAGCTTGACGTGCTTACCGTGGCTTCAGAAAATGCTAAGGAAACTATCGGCGCGGGACTCATTGACGCGTTCGCTCGCTTAGGTGGCGGTACAGAGATTCAAGATGCGGTTAAGGCTATTGACAATATCGCCAAGGCTATTAACGGAATTACAGTAGCCGTTGGAACAGTTATCGGTGGCTTTACTCGACTATTTAAGGCTCTTGACTTCGTTACCTCATTTGGTGGACTCACAGGGGCTAACCCTAAGTGGGCAGCTAAAGAGGCTGACAAGGCTGCTAAGTCAGCGGCTACGACTGCCAAGGTGCAGACTAAGACCTCTACTGCTCTTACCAAAGCAACTAAAGCGAACACAGCTGAATTAAAGAAGCAAGCCCTAGCCAAGAAACAGGCTTCACTCTTTGACATTGACCAGATCCAACTCGTTGCAGCTCTTAAGGGGCAACTAACTGAGGAGGAGCAAAAGCGCGTAAAGTTGCAGCTAGCCCTACTTATGGAAAACGAGTCAGAGGCGGCAAAACTATCTCGCGAAATCGCTAACGCTATTGATTCAACTGGGGCACTTGCTAAGTTCCTTACTACTTTACCAGATGCTAAAAACCCTTTTGCCAACTGGTCTAACTATGTGGCAGCAGCGGCAGCAGTGCCTATGAACGGCGCAGGGCTAGATTTTGGCGGCAACCGTATTGGCTCAGCAGTACCTAACTTTCAGCCGCCTTCATCTGGCACATACGGGGCAAGCGCGCCAGTAGTTGTTCAAATTGATGGAAAGACTATTGCCTCAGCTCTTATGGATCAATCGCTCTCAGGTAATCAAGCTTATGTAAATCGTCGTACAGGTGGCTTTGAGTGAGCCTACCCGCACAGATAGCCGTATCGTTTGACTTCTCCAGCGGTGCTACTTTCGGCTACCCATTTACTATCGGTGATGCTAAATATGGAGTGCTAGGCACGGGAACCCTTGGCGGCTCTACTGTACCAATTCCTATTGTAGACCTTACCCCTAACGTCCGACAGATTACTATCAACCGTGGACGTAGCCCTCAGCGCGACACCTACGAGGCTGGGAGCGCCGTTGTACGCGTCCTAGACCCTGACTCATATTTTAACCCTCAGAACACCTCAAGCCCGTATTACGGCTATCTAGTGCCTCTGCGTAAGATTCGCATTTCTGCCACTACTGCCACATCCGATGCCGTTCTCTTTTCAGGCTACACAACGGAGTACCGTTACACCTACGACCAAGCCGAGCAGATGGGCTATGTAGACATCTATGTATCGGACGCGTTTCGTCTATTCCAGCTAGCTCAGGTTGAAGCCGTCACAGACGCGGGAGCTGGTCAATCTACTGGCACTCGCATAGGTAGAGTGCTAAACCAGATTAACTTCCCTACCAATATGAGAACCCTCGCTACAGGTGACTCCCAATGTCAGGCAGACCCGGGAACCTTGCGAACAGCCCTTGGAGCTCTTAAGAATGTAGAGTTCTCAGAGCAGGGAGCATTCTTCATCAACGGCTCAGGCACGGCAGTATTTAAGGATCGTAGCGATGTAGTCTCATCTATTGCAGCTACCCCTATTGAGTTTAATCAATCTACTGGCATCCCATATAAGAATCTTGTATTTGCCTTCGACGATAAGCTCATCATCAACCAAGCCCAGATGACCCGCTACGGAGGCACTCAGCAGTTCGCAGAGAACGCCACATCGGTGGCTAAATACTTCCCTCATACTTACTCTCAGCAGGACTTGGTAATCGACACGGACGCTAACGCGCTCAACATAGCTCAGACCTATGTAGCTACCCGTGCAGAGACAACCATCCGCATCGATGCTATGACCATCGACCTACTAGATCCGGCAGTCCCAACCGATACCATTATCGGGCTTGATTACTTCACTAACTGCCGTATTGAGAATAATCAGCCGGACGGCTCAACTATCGTTAAGACCTTGCAAGTGCAGGGTTTGGCTTGGGACATCACCCCAAACCGCATGCAAGTGACCGTAACAACACTCGAACCGATTACCGATGGCTTCGTCATTGGTAGCGCAGAACGCGGTATAATTGGCGTTAGCGCGATGACTTACTAGGAGATATAAATGGCAACAGGTTTCCCAGCTTCAACAGGTGACATCCTCACCGCTGCGGCTTTTAACGGGCTAGTAGCCTTTACCCTCAATGACCAGACAAGCACCTCGTACACCCCTGTCCTTACTGACCAGTATCAGGTACTCATCACACGATCTAACGCGTCTGCCTCTACTCTTACAATTCCTACTAATGCATCTGTAGCATTCCCAGTCGGTACAGTCATCACTGTACTTAACAAGGGAGCAGGAGCGGTAACTATCTCAGGTGCAGGAGGCGTTACAGTCCTCTCAGCAGGTGCTACATCTGCTAGCCCTGTTCTCAACCAGTATAAGTCAGCGGCACTTATTCAGGTAGCTGCTAACTCTTGGTATGTGGTGGGCGCAATTGCTTAATAACGTAGCATCGGTATTAGGAGCGCCCATTAGTTTACCTACTGTAACAGGCGGAACTCTTGCGTCTGATAGCACTTACTATTATCGTACTTTTACTGGTAACGGAACTTTAACCGTCGCAAACGCGTCATTAGTCGCTGATGTTCTTGTCCTTGCGGGCGGAGGTGGAGGAGGCCTTTACAAAGGCGGAGGTGGTGGAGCTGGCGGACTGCAATTATTTAATTCTCAAACACTGAGCCCTTCATCTTTTACTTGTACCATTGGCGCGGGTGCTCCGGGACAAACTGGAAGCGGTACGGGTCAGCAAACTGGATCCATTGGCGGAAATACAACTTTTCAAGGTTTAACAGCTTCTAACGGCGGCGGAGTCGGAGCAGGAGGCTACTCTGGCAACACTGCTAGCACTGGCGGTTCCGGCGGCGGAGGTGGAAACGGTTTCGCAGGAGGTGCTGGCACTTCTGGCCAAGGTAATGCAGGAGGGACTTCTACGGGAGGTTCAGGTTCCGGCGGTGGCGGTGCAGGTGCAGCGGGTAATGCTGGCGGAACAACAGATGGCGGTGCGGGTGGTTCTGGAGTAAATACTTATGCATCGTGGCTATCTGCGGTTGGCTTAGGAGTTTCTGGTTATATCGCTGGCGGCGGCGGAGGTGGTGCAACTAACGGAACTGGTGGAACAGGTGGTTCCGGCGGTGGCGGTGCAGGTGCAGCTAGTTCATCCGCTAACGGTTCTAACGCAACTGCGTCAACAGGATCCGGCGGTGGCGGAGGTGGTGGCGATGGAGCTTCCCCATTTTATGGCTATAACGGCAGTGGTGGTTTTATTATTGTTAGATACTTGAAGACGGCGGTTTGATATGAGTCATTGGGCAGAACTAGACGAAAACAATAAAGTCATCCGCGTACTCGTAGGCGATAACAATGACCCTAACGGCGATGAAGGCTATCAGTGGCTACTCGATAACCTTGGCGGCACTTGGGTTAAGACTTCCTATAATGGAAATATTCGTTATAACTTTGCTGGTATTGGCTACGACTATGATCCAATAGATGACGCGTTTATAGCGCCTATCCCCAATTGTGGTCATGAATCATTATTTCTTAATAATCTAAAGCGCTGGGAATGTGCAGAATGTGAGTCTATTCGTGAAGCCAATCCTTTGTAAAGCCGGACAACAGCTAAGGGAGCAATTTGATGACACGTTCCCAGATAGAGATCGCCGTAGCGATGGATGGGTTGGCGACACACGCCATTCAGCGCGTCCTAGCGACCATAATCCTGATTGGAAGAATGAAGTCGATGGGCTCGCCTATGTTCGTGCCATCGATGTCGATAGAGATGTCCATAAGGGCGGAAAGCCAGACCTCATGCCCGATATTGCTGATCAGATTCGACTCTATGCCAAATCAGGTAAGGGCAACATCGCCTACGTCATCTTCAACGGTCGCATCGCATCGTCTCGCATGGGCTGGCGCTGGCGCAAGTATAAGGGAATCAACCCTCATAACCATCATTGCCATATTTCTTTCACTAAAAAGGGTGACACAGATTCTACGTTCTTTAATATCCCGCTACTAGGAGGCAAGTAAATGGAAGCAGCTATCATTGCAGGTTTAGGTCTTATCGCTATCCCTGCTATCCGTGCAGCTATCAAGTCATACCGCGCTAAGAAGGCTATCGCCGATGTAGCAGTAGACGCTATTGAGGCGGCAGTAGATGCCATCGATAAGAAGTGAGTCCGCAGGACTGGGCTGCGATTGTAGCCATTTGCGCGACGGTTCTAACTGGAACGGCTGCTCTCTTACGATTTGTAATCTTGCACTATCTCGCGGAACTCAAGCCGAATAGCGGCTCTTCAATGAACGACCGTCTAGTGCGTGTCGAAGCTATGTTGGAGTTACTACTTAAGGGAAAATAAATCTATGGCACGCAAGAAGGCAATCGACCTAGATACCTATAACGAGCTCGACGCTTGGGCTATATCTCTGCAGGAGATGTACCGCGCCCTACGCAGAGCCGGGTTATCCGTAGATATTGCCCTTGCCATCATAGTAGAGCCTTCGGCTTATCCTGACTGGATATTACCTAAGCTCCCTGACAAAATCGACCCGCTGCCATACGAGGACGATGACGAGGACTAATGAAGAAGATCGTAATCCTGTCAGACTTACAGGTTCCTTTCGAGGATGTCCATGTAGTCCAGAACGTAGCACGATTCTTAAAGAAGTTTAAGCCAGACCAGACAGTCACCATCGGCGATGAGATTGACTTTCAGACCATTAGCAAGTGGAGCGAGGGCACACCTCTAGCCTACGAGCAGAGCCTTAGCGATGACCGCGACAGGTGCGTCGACCTTCTCTGGGAATTGGGCGTCACCGACTGCATCCGCTCGAATCATACGGATCGTCTCTATCACACCATCATGAAGAAGGTGCCGTCCTTCCTATCCTTGCCAGAGCTACGCTTCGAGAAGTTTATGAAGTTTGACGAGCTAGGCATCACCTTTCATAAGAACCCGCTCACCCTTGCACCTAACTGGATAGCCGTCCACGGTGACCATACCCCTATCAAACCTCAGGGGGGTCTCTCAGCCCTTGAGGCAGCCCGTAGACACGGCAAGAACATTATTTCAGGACATACTCACAGGGCAGGTCGTAGTAGCTTCACAGAGGCCTCTGGAGGCCGTTTAGGGCGTGTTTTGCATGGGGTTGAGGTTGGTAACCTAATGGACTTCAAACAGGCTTCATACACCAAGGGAACGGCTAACTGGCAACAGGCTTTTGCCATCATGTACGTCAAGGGTAAGAACGTCCAAGTAGATCTCATCTACATCGAAAAGGATGGGACTTTCTCCGTCGAGGGTAAGGTCTATGGCAGAGCCCGCAATCGCTAACCCTTACTTCGAGGATGAAGACGTATCGGTCTGGTATTATTTACCCACGACAAAAGAGTAATCTGGCGTTGTCAGCCTTGCCCCCTTTTTCGATTGAATCGGAAGGGGGCACTGTGCTTTATAAATCGTTATCAAACCGTTACCTAAATATACTAGGCATCGTCCAGCCCTGAGGTAAAGTTGCCCATGTAGACGAGATACGTTCTACGGAAAGGGCATAATGACATTCGCAACATACGCAATCGTCATCATTAGCTGCACCCTATTGGGCTACATGATCGGCGTCTCCGATGGCAAGGTAGAAGGACGCATCGAAGCTTTCAAGGAAAACCGATGAATGCCGGTGACTACCTCAACGAAGCAAGAGCAATCATTCAAGACCGTGGTCTGGACTACGGACACCCGACGGACAACATGTCCAGAACCGCATCCCTATGGTCTGCATACCTCGAAGTGCCGCTACGTCCTGACCAAGTGGCGATGTGTCTTGCGCTGGTCAAAGTCGCACGGTCAATGGAAACAGGAAAAGTCGATAATTACATCGACGGAGCAGCATACTTTGCTATATCAGGACAACTAAGAAACGACGAAGGTGATCTATATGTATAAAAGTCATTACACCCTAGACGCGTTAAAGAACTGCATAGAGTCCGATTGCTGTGAACCTCCAGTAATTGAGAAATCACAAATTATTGAGTTAATAAACCGTATTACTAAGTTAGAGGAGTCATTGAATGTTTAAGTGGGATGAATTAGAAGCGCTTAAAGAGGCAGCATTAGCCCGTGACGCTTTCCAAGAGGTTCAGGTCTATCAGATTGAGCAGCTGCTACGCGAGCTCAAGAGTCTCAGCTGGCGAGTAAAGGAGATGTCAGAACGTGTTCAATCTTAACGATTACGAGACGGTAGCCCAGAGGGTTATACGTTTTCAGAAGGCTTATCCAACGGGTCGCATAGTGACTCGTATAACCTTTCATGATCCTCTTAAGGGTGAGGTCACAGCAGAGGCAGCGGTCTACCGAAACCAAGAGGACACACTCCCAGCAGGAGTAGACTCAGCGTTTGGTATTGCTTCTACTTATCCTAAGAATATGGCTAAATTCTACGTCGAAGATACTTTGACAAGTGCGACAGGAAGAGCTCTCAGCCTAGTTCTTGAGGTTACTCATAAGCCTACCCGTGAGGATATGCAGAAGGTGGCGCAGCATGAGGAAACTAAGAGCCTAATCGAGCAGACCAAGGCTAAGATGGCTCAGACTGCGACCGAATACGTCCCAGTAGCCAAGGAAGATGATCCGTGGACTATCCGGGAAGCTGCACCAGCTGCGACAGTAGACGAGGCAGTAGCAATCGTTAAGGACATCATCGGAGGGCAGACTGAGCGAGATATTCCTAAGTGTAAGGGATGCGATGAGCCTAAGACTATGAGCTGGAAAACAGGTATTGGCAAGAATAAGAAGCCATACGGCAAAATGGACTGTTTCGCATGTAAAGACATTATTTGGTACGAGATAAGCCCTAATGGGGCATGGCAACCTCAAAAGAATAAGTGGTAATTATGAATGAAATAATTGTAATTGCGTTTTTGTCTAATCTCGCAGCCATTCTTATAATATGGGGGTTGATTTCATGGGGTCACTAGAGTTTATACCAATGACCCACGATGAGTTGCTGGCAAAAGTAAAAGAAACAGGATTAGTTGCTAAGAATATAATTACTGGAAATTGGGTTTATGAGCCACAGATTGAAGCCCTTCGTGCAGTAGTGGAATTGCATAAGCCTGACGACTCGTTTGCTAGTTCAGTTTATTGTATATGCGAAGAAAGATACCCCTGCCCAACTATTCAGGCTATTGAGAAAGAGTTATTGTAATGGGATCATTAGAGTTCATGAACCAAGATGGCGAGTGGGAGAAGTTTCCCACCGATGAGGAGATGTACGCGTTGCATAACCTACCGGATGTTCTCATCCCTGCAGCTCGTCCTGATATTACTACAGTCTGCCACCTATGTAACGAGCCTTTCCCAATGGAGGAGATTGTAGTAACAGGCGGTAACCCTGTAGCTGGCTATACTTGGTCATGTCCCAAGTGTCATGCTATAACTAGCACTGGGAAGGCGTAGATCAGACTATGCCATCTCAAGCGCGAAAATACAGGGGCTACGCCACAGAGAGAGCCGTCGCACGATACCTTTCAAAGTGGTGGACGGGAGCAACTGTAGGACGCGGCAACGGTAAAGACATAGTGAATGTGCCTATGGACATAGAAGTGAAAGCGCGGGCTGACTTCAAACCGTTGGAGTGGTTGCGCCAGAGTCGTAAGCGGACTGAGAAGAACAAGGAGCTTAACCTTGTAGTCTGCCGCATGAATGGACAAGGTGAGGATGCGGCGGAGTATCTAGCCTTCCTCCCATTCAGCGACTTGGTGCAACTACTTATCAAGGCAGGTTACGCCGATATTCAGCAAGACACGGTAAACTTAGAACCTACAGACTGCACAAAGTGTGGAGCTCTGACTATCAAAGGATCTGAGTGCCGAACATGCAAGGTAATCGCTAATGCCAATCTATGAGTTCCAATGCCAGAATGACCAGTGCGAGTCTAGGGCTATTTATGACCATAAGATCCCAATCACAGAACCGGCAGAGATGGATTGCGCCTTCTGCGGGGAACAGATGAAGAAGATTTACTCCGTACCTGCTGCCATCTTCA
>JACCDY011458125.1_pt1 | contig 10046 bp, 8 predicted proteins | sample 7446391 | NCBI WGS metagenome assembly JACCDY01 (sample SAMN15323451, study PRJNA562643) | freshwater metagenome | isolation source: river surface water | place: USA:Blue River Watershed | collected 2017-08-18
CGGATCACCGCCAACTCCTGCTCCTCGACCTGCGGCTTGCCCTTCGGCGGCATGTGCTCCTCGTCCTCGAGCGGCAAGGTCATGCGGACCACGATGTTGCTCTTGTCGGCATTGCCAGGTTCCAGACCCGGACCTTCCTTGCCGCCTTTCACGAGCAATTCGAATTCATCCATCCGCAAACCACCCTTGGACTTGCCGGGCTTGTGACACTGCACGCAGCGACGCTCGATGATCGGCTGCACCACATCCTCATACACCAGCGGCTCGGTATTCGCCTGCTTGGTGGCCGAACCTCCCAGGATGGCTTTCAAGGGCGCTGGCGCATACTGCGTCAGGTAATCGCTGCCATGGGTCAACGAAGCACCGTCATGACTGGCAAAACTCATGATGCCGATCGCCGCAAACAACGGCAGGCGATACACGGCTGGCCGCCACTGCTTCACCTGCGACCAGACTTTCAGCAAAGCCACCACCACCACACTGCAGGCAAACACAATACCACCCCACAAATGCCGCTCAGCCAGGTCGTTGCCGGCATAATCCTCGGCGCCACTCTTCCACAGCAGAAATCCGGCACCAACGGCCATCACCGCCGACAACACGCCAAACCCCATCGTGAAGCCCAAGCCCGATTCAGATGGCCGACGCGTCAGCATCCGACCGAATTCCTGCAGGAACAACAGAATGAACACGCCGATCGGCAAATGCAGCACCACCGGATGGAAATGGCCGGCAAAACGCAGGAACTCGGGCATCTCCTCACCAGCAGCCAAGGGCAGGAACGGCAAGGCCAGCAGCGCCAAAATCAACAGGATTCCGAGCACGCTCAGGCCCACGGGGCGCTTGGCGGCAGTAGATGAGGGGGTCTTCTCGGACATGTGGGCAAATTACGGAGTTCTGAATCCTGTTCTTCCACAGAATGAAGGCCCGCTGCAACCCCCGTCTGGAGACGTCATACGATCAGGGGTTGCCCCCACCGGCCGATGCGCTATGCACATGCCATGCCCGTTCCACCCGTCGCCCTCAGCATCGCCGGCTCCGATTGCTCGTCGGGGGCCGGCATCCAGGCCGACCTCAAGACCTTCCAGCACTTCCACGTCCACGGCCTGACCGCAGTGACCTGCGTCGTCTCGGAAACCGCCAAAACCGTGGCCGCCATCCACCCGGTGCCAGCAGACCTCATCGAAAGCCAGGTCTCGCTGCTGCTGGAAAGCTTTCCCGTGGCCGCCATCAAAACCGGCATGCTGCACTCGGCCGAAGTGATCGCCCGTGTCGCCCACTGCCTGCAACGCCACCCCGGCATCCCGCTGGTGGTCGACCCGGTGATGATCGCCTCCTCGGGTGCCAGCCTGCTTGAAGCAGATGCCATCGACGCCTACCGCACGCTGCTGTTTCCCCGTGCCACCTTGATCACTCCGAACCTGCCGGAAGCGGAATGCCTGCATGGCACGCGCATCCACACGCTCGATGAGATGCAGGCCGCAGCCATCGATCTCTCCCGCCGCTTCTCCTGCGCGGTGCTGCTCAAAGGCGGCCACCTCGACCAAGCGCAATGCACCGATCTGCTCGTCGTCGACAAGCAAGTGCACCCGTTCACCGCCACACGCATCGATGTCGCCGAATCCCACGGCACCGGCTGCACGCTTTCCGCCGCCATCTGCGCCGGCCTCAGCCATCGCCACCCGCTCGTCGAAGCCACCCGCCTTGCCAAAGACTACCTCGGCGATTGCCTGCGCGGATGCTATCACTACCCGATGCCCGATGGCCACTCGCTCGGCTGCTTGGATCAAGGGACGCGCAGTCGCAGCGATTCGCCGCCAACGGCTTGAAAAAACCGCGCGTGACAGCAATCCGAAGCGCCTCTAGGATGGAGGATCGTTTCGCACCCAACGCCCTGATGCCCGATCCCCTCCAATCCCTCGCCTTCCGCATGCTCCAACAAAGCGCATGCGCCGACCAACACGGCGATGCCGCACCCAAACTCTCTCGCCGCGCCTTCCTCGGACTGAGCGCCCTGCTGACCAGCTGCGCCACCCAACCGGAATCCGTCCTGATCGGCCAAGACCCGATCACCAGCCGACCGGACACCCGTGGCCCGATCCCGCGCAACCCGACGATGCGGCTGAAATCGAATTTCTCGCTGGCCAATCAGGACATCACCTACCGCCGCGCGCTGGTGTCCGGCAACCTCATCGCCATGACCTTTGATGACGGGCCGCAACCGGAGAACACCCCGCGCCTGCTCGACATCCTGCGCGAACGCAACATCAAGGCGACCTTCTACGTCATCGGCAAATGCGTCAACGCCTACCCCGATGTCGTCCGCCGCACCGTCGAAGAAGGCCACGAAATCGGCAACCACTCGCAAACCCACCGACTGCTCTCCAGCCTCGGCGACAGTGCGCTGCACTGGGAAATGCAATCCTGCCGCGACGCGGTGTTGAACGCCTCCGGCTACCACATGCGCACCATGCGCCCACCCTACGGCGGCCTCAACCAACGCCAGCGTGAACTGGTCTACCAAACCTACGGCTATCCGACGATCCTCTGGTCCGTCGATCCGCTCGACTGGCAGAACCGGATCCCCTCCGTGATCTCATCGCGCATCGTTTCCCACACCCACCCCGGCGCGATCGTGCTGGCCCATGACCTCCACGCCACCACGGTCTCGGCCATGCCATCCACCCTCGACCAACTGCTTTACCGCGGCTACAAGTTCGTCACCGTCTCCCAACTGCTGGCGCTGCATAGCGAACACGCCAAAGAACAGGCGCAAGGATTGACGGCCAACCCCTGACCTTTCCCGCCCACCGTGAGCAAACACCGCTTTGGAGAACCCTACTTCGCCACGCGGGACCAGCTCTCCCACCTGATGCTGCGCATCCGGTCGCTGGCCAAGGAAACCTCCACCAGCCTGCCCGATCCGCTGCCACTCACCGGCGAAAGCGACGACGTCCCGTTCCACTTCACCGCCTGCGGCGAAATCAACGCCGGCAAATCCTCGTTCCTCAACGGCCTGGCCGGCACCACGCTGTGCCCGACCAGCGACCTGCCGCAAACGTCCGAGCCGATCCGCCTCCACCAGTTCGACGACCAGCCCAGCGACCTCGACACCAGCAGCGGCATCCGCATCTGCCGACGACCGCTACCGCTGCTGCGCGACGTCCAACTGCTCGACACCCCGGGACTCAGCAGCGACAACCCGCAACTGGTGGCCACCCTGAGCACCCTGCTCGAAACCACCGACCTCGCATTCTTCATCCTCCCGGTCTCCAACCCATGGGCCCCGGCAACCTGGAACTTCCTCAGCCAACTGCCGCAAAGCACCCTCGAAAAAACCGTGCTCGTCATCCAACAGGCGGATCAACGCGAAGCCCAGGATCTCGAGGTGCTCCAACACCACGTCGCCGACCTCGCCAGCAAACGCCTGCCGCTCATCCCGCCGATCTTCGCCGTATCCGCCAATCGCGCACTGCAGGACCCCGACTCCGCCGCAAGCGGCTACCCGGCGCTGCGACGCTTCATCACCGGATTCATCCAAACACTGCCCGCCCGCCGCGCCCGACTCCAAGCATGGCAGGACGCCGCCGGCGGCGCCCTCGCCACCATCGACGAACGACTCGAATCCCAGAACCGCAAACTCCGCGACCAGAACCGCTTCATGGACGTGGTCGTCCAGGAGATCGACTCCATCCGCGACGGCTTCATCCGCCGCCTGCCGGTCCACCTGGTCAATGTCGCCGACACCTTCGAAAAGGAAGCCAGCTGGGTGACCAAACGCCTCGGCAGCCGCCTCGGCGCCGTCCGCTCGATCGCCCGACTGTTCATCGGCGACCGCAGCGCCGCCACCATCGAAGCCGCCTTCATCGAACGCATCCGCCAAGCCGTCGAATCGGTCGCCGAAACCGATAGCCGCGAAGTCGCCGACGCCTGCAAGAACCACTGGACCGAACTCAGCGAACGCATCGAGGAAAGCATGAGCGTGCCGCTCACCACCAGCCGCCCGATCGACGACACCCTGCAGGCCTCGCGCGAATGGTTTGTCCAACGCCTCAGCCGCGCCGCCGAACAAGGGATCAACAACCTCAAGGTCCGCCACCTGCTCGAGAAGGACCTGCGCCACCGCAACACCGCTCTCAAATCCTTCACCGCCACCACCCTGCTGCTCACCACCATCGGTGCCACCTGCGGCGCACTCGACATCCCGTGGGCTCCATTGATCCTGCTTTCACTCGCCGCACTGTTCCTGATCGGCGGATTCCTCACCGCTTGGATCACCCGCCGCGCCATCATCCGCGAATTCCGCCAGCGCCTGCGCGACACCTGCGGCGCCTTCGCCAGCACCCTGCACCACGACTACGAACACGCCCTGCAACTCGTCTTCAAGGACTATAGCGAAACCCTCTCGGAAGTGCGCGACCACCTCGGCCGCGAAAAACTCTCCATCGAACCCCGCCAACGCGCGTGGCAGGAATTGTTCCTCACGCTGAAGACCATCGAACAGGAGATGGTGAGTTGAACATCAATCGCCTATTGTAGGCTCGTTCGTGCCTGTCGCGCCGTAGCCCGCCGGGCGTAGGCGGAAGAACGAGGAACTGGAGGGTAAATGAATTCGAACATCGAACATCGAACGTCCAACATCGAACATCGAAGTGAAGAGATGTGGGAAAATCGATACGTCCAATCCACCTCATTTCAACGTTCGATGTTCAACGTTCGATGTTCGATGTTCATCCCCCCTCCTTCTTTCGCGTTTTCAAAAGCCACCCATGAGCGACTTCACCGACATCGATCGCGAGGACTTCCGCAACCTGCTCGAGGAAATCAGCCGCACCCACATGCCCTTCGGCAAATACGGCATCCAGGCCTGCCCGCCGCGTGGCGCGCCGATCATGGATCTGCCGCTCGAATACCTCGCCTGGTTCCACGAACGCGGCTACCCGAAAGGCCGCCTCGGCGAACTGCTCGCCCAAGTCTTTGAAATCAAGGCCGTCGGCATGGATCAGGTCTTCGACCCTTTCCGCCAAGCCCGCGGCGGTCGCTTCCGATTGAAGGAATCACCCAAACGCAGCCGCCGTTTTGAGTGAGCGGTAGGCGGTATAAAGCATGAGAAGAATCTCTCTTCTCTTCCGCTTACCGCTTACCGCCTACCGCTTACCGCTTTCCGCCTACCTGCTCTTCCACCCGAATGAATCGCCTAAGCACCAGCAATCCCACCGGCGCAACCAGCACCATCAGACCGATGATCAACCACATCATCCCCGGTTGCCGCACCCCTTGCTCAGGACAATAACGATCCAACAAAGCGGTGAAGGCCAAACCGGTCGAGATCTTGCCAATCAACAGGGGAATGTACGACAGCGAGGAATACGACGCCTCCTTGCCCGGTGGCGCAATCGATGCCGCATACTCGTAGACCCGCGGTGAATAGAATGCCTCCCCCAGCGAGAACACCACCTGCCACAGGAAAATCATCACGAAATACGGATGCACCTCACCGACGATGCCGAGATAATGCCGGCCGACCGCATCCCCCAAGCCCCCGGCTGCCACACCCGCGAACCACGCGGAAGGCACGGCCATGAAGACAAACGATGCCGCGGTGATGAAACCACCCCAGATCACCATCGCATACGACGCGTAACGCCGCGTCAACATCCCCACCAACGGCGCCAAGACCAGGATCAGGATGCTGTTGGTCGCATTGAGGCGCCCCACCTTGCTCACGGCGTCGGCACCGATCTCACGGGTCACGAAAGGATTGAGCACGTAGTCCATCAGATTGAACACGATCTTGAGCAGACCGATCATCAGCAGGAACACCAGCAACTTGGCGAAACCATCGGTGCGCACCAACTCCATCAGCGTGCGCAACACGTCCTTGGCCGCATGCACGACACTCAAACGGATCCGACCGGCCAACCCGGTGCCCTCGGGAAACACATGCACCTCCTGCGCCGGCAACGCCACATACCCGTCCTCCGTCATCTGCACCCCGGGGCGCAAGGTCGGGATCAACGCGAACATCAACAGATCCACCAACAGGCTGACCACGATCAGCCAACCGAAAGGACTGAGCTCGATCCCCGCAAACGCAAGCGACTGCAAGCCGCCGTCGGACACCCGCTTCATCACGCCATCGGAAATGAAATAACCGAACATGAACCCGAAATTCATCAGGCCGTAGAACAACGAAAACGCGATCGATCGCTGCGACGGTTTGGAATACAGGCGCATCGCCGCCACCAGCACCGGCGTGCACAAGGCCTCACCCACCGCCAACGGGAACAACCCGCACACCAATGAAACCCACACATCACCGCTGGTCGCCATCACCAACCGGGTCAGCACGCACAAACTGACACCGATCAACAAAGTGCGCCTCAAACCCAGCACATCCGTCAGCGAACCCGAAACCAAGGTGGCTGCGGTCATGAAAAACCCCCACACCATGATCACCCCACCCGCCTGCGCGGAATCAAAGCCCAGATCATGGATCAACCACATCGACAACACGAAGTTGAGGATCTTGTAGGCGGTCACACTGAGCACCTTGAGGCCGAAAATGAACCCGATCTCGCGTGGCGCCCCACGCAACATCAGCAACGAGAAAATCCCCACGCCGAAAATACTCAAGCCGGCGATCGCACTGACCACCGGCCCCAACTGGAGCTTGTAGTCCGCCACCACGGCGACACCGGCACTGAAGCCGGCCAGCACCAGCAGCTTGATCGAGAAACTCAGGATCGAAGCCCCGCGGGACGCACTACCGGCATGCGGATCGGATTGCATGGCATCATTCCACCGTCATCCCCGCCCTCAGGCCCCTTCCCGGGCAACCCCTTCCGCCTCCTCCTCATGGGAATGGATCTGCAAGGACACCTGCACCCCCGCCTTTTCCCCCGCCACCTTCATCACATTGCGGATCGCCGACGCCGTGAACCCGTTGCGGCCGATCAGGATCGCCACGTCGGCACTGGTCAACACCAGCTTGAAACGCAGCTTCTTGGGCCCCAACTGAGCCACCTTGAGCACCGCCTTGCCGGGGTCGTCGATCAACTTCACCGCCACATACTGGAGGAAATTCTTCAGGTTCTGGGTCACGGCTTCCATGGCACCACCATGGCTGCTCGAACTCGCTTCCGCAAGCGAAAGCGCGAAAAGTGGGGTGCTTGGAGCGGGGAGCACGGAGCTTGGAGTAAGAGTGGCAAGAAAGCCGTGACGACATCCCTACCGCAATTCTGACTCCCTGCTCCCCGCTCCCCGCTCCGTCCCCCCGCTTTCTACTCACTCTTTCAGCTTTTCAGCTTTTCAGCGTTTCAGCTTTTCCCCTTTATCCCCCCATGTCACGCAGCCACCGCATCACGATCCTCGCCGGAGACGGCATCGGTCCCGAAGTCATGAACGAAGCCCTCCGGGTGCTCGACGCCGTCCAATCGCAATTCGGTTTCAGCATCGAGCGCAGCGAACACCTCGTCGGCGGTGCAGCCATCGACGCCACGGGCCACCCCTTGCCCCCGGCCACCGTGCAAGCCTGCGAGGCTGCCGATGCCATCCTCTTCGGCTCGGTCGGCGGACCGAAATGGGAAAGCCTGCCGCCCGACATCCAACCGGAACGCGGCGCCCTGCTGCCGCTGCGCAAGCACTTCGGCCTCTTCGCCAACCTCCGCCCGGGCGTCTGCCTGCCCGCCCTCACCCATGCCTCCCCGGTCAAACAGGAACTCATTGCCGACGGCTTCGACGTGCTCTGCGTGCGCGAACTGACCGGCGGCGTCTACTTCGGCTCCCCCAAAGGCCGCCACGAGGAAAATGGCGAACCGGTCGCCCTCGACACCATGATCTACCGCAAGAGCGAGATCCAACGGATCCTGCGCGTCGCCTTCACCGCTGCCATGGGCCGCGGCAAAAAACTGCTCTCCGTCGACAAGGCCAACGTGCTCGCGTCCTCGGTGCTGTGGCGCGAAACCGCAGTGGAAATCGCCAAGGAATTCCCCGAAGTCGAATTGTCCCACATGTATGTCGACAACGCCGCCATGCAACTGATCCGCCGCCCGGGGTCTTTCGACGTGCTGGTCACCGAAAACCTCTTCGGTGACATCCTCTCGGATGAAATGGCCATGATCTCCGGCTCGCTGGGCATGCTGCCCTCCGCCTCGCTCGGCACCAAGAACGACAAGGGACTCTACTTCGGCATGTACGAACCCTCCGGCGGCTCCGCCCCGGACATCGCCGGCCAAGGCATCGCCAACCCGATCGCCCAGATCCTCTCACTGGCCATGCTGCTGCGCTTCTCGCTCGGCGAAACCACCGCCGCCGACGCCATCGACCAAGCCGTCGCCAAAACCATCGCCGACGGCTACCGCACCGGCGACATCGCCACCGGCAAAACCGGCGAAACCAAAGTCGGCACCACCGGCATGGGCGACGCGATCCTGGCCAGACTGTAGCGACAAACCAAGGCGAGCTCAGCGAGCTTATTTTAAAGGCGCAGCCCATTTGGGTTGGAGTGGCGTCGCCACTCAATCTATGACCGTCGCTGGTTGCCGATCTCCGTCGCTGGTTCTCTGACAAAGTGCGACGGTCATAGACCGCCGCTACATGCCGAGCTTTTTCTGCTTTCAGCTTTCAGCGTTTCAGCCTTTATTCCCCCATGCGCATCACCCTTGGCGTCACCGGATCGATCGCCGCCTACAAGGCTGCCGATCTCGCCTCCCAGCTGGTCAAGCAAGGCCATGAAGTCCACGCGGTCCTCACCCGCGCCGCCACCGAGTTCATCACGCCTCTCACCCTGCAAACCCTCACCCGCAATCCGGTGCTGGTCTCGCTCGAGGATGAAAAACACTCGTGGAAACCCGGTCACATCGAATTGGCCGACCTCTGCGATCTGTTCCTGGTCGCCCCGGCAACCGCCAATGTGATCGCCGAATTCGCCAACGGCCTGGCCCCCGACCCGCTCAGCTCGATCTACCTGGCCCTGCCCCGTAGCACCCCGCGCCTGATCGCTCCGGCGATGAACGGCAAGATGTGGCTCCACCCGGCCACCCAGCGCAATATCGCCCAACTCACCGCCGACGGCTGCGAATTCGTCGGCCCCGCCGAAGGCGATCTCGCCTGCGGCTACGAAGGCGTCGGCCGACTGGCTGAAATCAGCGACATCATGGCCGGAATTGATGCCATTTTTTCGCGCAAAGGATGATTTCCGCAACAAGGTAGCGCCCTCTCGCCGAGAGGGCAGGGCTGCAACTCCGCATGGCAACCCGCTCCCATCTACATTACACCCTCAGGTAGCGCCCTCTCGCCGAGAGGACATCTTGACGCAAACAGCCTCAAACCGTCGCCATCTCGACCTGATGGCACCTCACGCATATATTGAATTGATATATTTACGTAATTGATTTAATATCATAAGAATGAACCGCGGATTCAGGCGCAAACACCTTCCCCACGAGATTCCCATCTGGATCAATCCAACCAAAGAAGCCTATTTCATCACCATTGTTTGCCAACCACGCGGCACCAATCAACTCGCCAATCCACATTCTTGGTCGCGATTGCTCCAGTCCATCCAATTCAGGGAGGATCGGGAGGATTGGTCATGGCGCCTGATTTTAGGAATGCCGGATCACCTTCATGGAATAGTCACACTACCGAAACACTTCCATCTTCGCAAAACCATCACCGACTGGAAACGATGGACAGCCACGAAACTGGGCATCGTCTGGCAAGACGGCTTCTTCGAACACCGCCTCAGAACCATTGATAGTGCGGTTGAGAAAGCTGATTACATCCGCCTTAACCCAATCCGGGCAGGCTTGGTCGACCACCCGCGCGATTGGCCCTATGTCCGCGATTGGAAGGCCAAGGACCAGCCCTGAAGCGCCAATAAGACAGCACCTTCAAAGGTAGCGCCCTCTCGCCGAGAGGGCACCCCCCCTGCGCCCTCGGCGAGGGCGCGCTACCTTACCACCCCCCCTGCGCCCTCGGCGAGGGCGCGCTACCTTACCACCCCCCCTGCGCCCTCGGCGAGGGCGCGCTACCTTACCACC